>Ga0209427_10007783_pt1 | contig 12098 bp, 15 predicted proteins | sample DeeMarSWOR136_30_FD_187465 | JGI IMG/M metagenome (GOLD analysis project Ga0209427, IMG submission 187465) | Marine sediment microbial communities from White Oak River estuary, North Carolina - WOR-1-36_30 (SPAdes) (version 2) | ecosystem: Environmental > Aquatic > Marine > Intertidal zone >... | reverse complement strand
TTAGCCACAAAACCGACTGGAATTGGGGATTAAGCGCCAAAGCCCACTTCGGATCTGACCAAAATCAGGTCCTCATCTTTGTCGCCGCAACCGGAGGTCGAACCCATCATCCAGGGGCGTTGAACGCCTTAAACGTCGGGGCTGAAGCCGCCTAAGGTCACGGCTATGGCATTCACCTCGTCAAGATGGTATCTGTGACGATCTTGCAAGTAGAGATGTTTCTCCCCGACCTAATTAACCTTTCTGAAGGCTTGAAAACAGGGAAACAGTGGTTTCTTTTGTTTCAAAGTGGCTTATATGTGAATCTTCAGTGTCTTGTGTTGTATATACGAATGAAGGATGTTTATGGTTGATACGGATTTGGGATTCATAAAATATAATGGTGAACGGGTTTTATAGTTCAGAAAGCTGGTGAGAGTGTTGAGTGAAGTTGTTCTTTTGGCTTGTAAAGACTTGATTGACGATGCTAAGCTTGGATGTGCAGACATGGTTTTCAAGGATGTATGTCTGGAGATTCTCGCCAAGGCAAGATTAGTTCTCACAAACGAACAATTCGAAGAGCTAACCTTTTTTGTAGCTGAAAGAATGAAAGAAGAAATGGTCCCTGGTTCGGGAAGAAGAGTTAGGATACGATAAACAGCTTCTCACTTCTCCGCGTTTTAGTTGTGGTTATTTTTTGTGTTCCATTCATTTAAACCAATAGTGTGAAAAAAGCTAAGTTTCGGCAGAATAAATAGAAGCATGAGATGAATGCGTTGGCTTCATTAGATTACGAGATTAATCTTCTCTCCAAGTTGGTGGAGATAAACACTGAATCAGTTCCGAAAAAGGGATACGATGAATGCGCCTCAATAATCGTTGAGGAAGCGGAAAATAACGCTCTAACAGCAGAGATAGTGGACGGAGAGAAGGGCGCTAAGGATTGTCTTTCGCGTCCAAACGTTATTGTAACCCTTGACTCAGGTTCAGATACAACTTTGCTTCTTGAATCCCACTTCGATGTTGTTCCTCCGGGAACCGGATGGAAGTATCCTCCCTTCAAGCTGACGGTTGAGAACGGGAAAGCCTATGGAAGAGGCACTGCAGACAACAAATCAGGCATTGCAGCGATCATGGGAGCCCTGCGACAGCTAAGCGACGAAGAGTTGGACATTAACCTCAAGCTTGTCGCTGGGGTGGATGAAGAGATAGGGGGAAGATACGGTGTCGACTATGTGATGAGCGACTGGGGACTAAGGGGAGACGCAGCATTGGTGGTTGACGCTGGACCGGAGAGTCTCTTTTTAGGAGCCAGCGGAATCATCTGGGGAAAACTTCTGGTTAAGGGAAGACAGGGACATGCTGGGTACCCCTTCAAAGCTAAAAACGCCATCGAAGAAGCCTTGAAACTACTTGTAGAGTTTGAACAATACAGAAAACTGGTTGAGAAAAAAGAATCAACCTTAAATGCGCCCTCAGAGGCTCCGAGAAAGTTTGTTTGGGGAAGATATTCAGTAACAATGATCAGGGCAGGCGAAAAAGAAAATGTGATACCTGGCACATGCGAAGTTCGGTTTGACCGGAGACTCCTACCCGAAGAGCCGATAGAGCAGGCTGAGAGAGAACTGAACGATTTTTTCCATAAGGCACTTGAGAAGACTGGCTGTGAGGCGTCCTTGGAGCTTGTGAACAGGCAGCAGGGTTACCACACGCCCAAGGATTTAGTTTTTGTGCAGACAGTTTCTGAAAGCATACGGAAGACAACGGGTAAGAGTTTACCCTATGCTGCGGAACTTGGGGGAAACGATGGAAGTTTTTTCGCCAAGAACGGAATACCTGTGGTTTGCTATGGAACCATCAGAACCGACACCCGCTATCATGGGGTGGACGAATTCGTTTATCTAGAAGACATGAAGAACACACGAAACCTGATAATTAACTTGGGAAGAGTTTCTAGAGAAAAAATAGCGCAAAATGATGATTAATTCGGTGTCAAATTTTAACCCCAAGCCCAAACATTTTTTCTCTTTCACTATTTCTCTTATTCATATACACACGTAAGAAACTCACAGGCGCACGCACGCATTACTTTTTTGATCTTCGTCGTATCAGATAGGCGAGATTCATCACTAAGGACAGACCAACAAGGACTCCTTGCACAAAATCTGAAACCGAGAAACCTGAATATTCAAAGTGCAAAAAGCGTCCAATGAGAATGCCCAGAGCTATTGATATCGAACCTATTGCCAACATTGTTTCATCCTTGAGTTGCATTTTATTCACCTTCAATAAGACCATTATGATTGTTTGATAGTTTATTTAAAGATTCTCACACACACAGAACCCAAGAAGATTTGAACAAGGTTATAACAAAGCTGTGCTGGATGATGAATGAACAATAAACTGGGATATGTCCTGATAATTATTGGGTTTATTTTGCTTGTTCTTAATGCCATTGATTATAGTGCCGAGAACATTTTCCACAGCATTTTCGTGTCACCAGATTGTTTTGGGCGAAAGTCTACCTTCTTGCCATTTTTGGCTGTGAATACAATTTCCATTCACTTGGGTACTCCATATTCCTGCCTCAAATCTCGACAAGCCTACTTTCCTAAACGGATAACATTCCTAAATAGTCTCTGGATAAAACTTTGCCTTATTAGCAGGTCAGGTGGAGAGCTGCCACAACAGTTCTGGATTCAACTAGGCGATTAAAAGTTTTGCAGGCTTCAACTGTTTTCTGGACTATGAGTTGGATTCCCTCAGATTCAATATAGCTTCTGGTTTCAGGGGGAACATTCATCATCCCCGAGTAGCCTGTGCCCACCACCAGCACCTCAGGCTTCGCCTCAAGAACCTCCTTTAAATCAGCTTTTTGGAGACGATGCCCTTCTTTCCTCCACCAACCAGTCTTGACTTTGTCAGAAAAAACTAGGAGGTCAGTGCTGTAACGTTTTCCGTTTATTGTTATTCTACCAAAATCGTAGGAGTCAATCATCATCGAGTCTCCCATAAAAACTTACCAGTCAACCACTTTTGAGTCTTACGTGAAATTTTCCAGATTTAGGACGTGAATAGGTGATTGGAAGACAGAAAGCATCCTTTACTTTCACTTTGCTCTCCCCTCAATAGGATGTCGGTTCGTCGAGGATTTTAAATGTTAATCCAATCATCAGCTGATTCAGATTCGCTATGACTAGCCTAAGAAGTACATTAACTGAAAACTGCAAAAATCCTTGGAACGGAAAATGCAAAAATACAGATATAGAAGTCTACATCTATTACAAAAACAAGCGCCTACCCATATGCAGAAAGTGCTGGAGCACCATCGCGGAAAAGGACATTGAATGGTAAAAAATTATGGCACCAATCTTGTCAATGCAAAATAGAGAACAACATATCGTTGACCTCGGAAACGAGGATAACGTTAAGTTAACGATTTTGGATTTGAATTTATAATTCATAACACATATAAAATAGGGGCTAACGAAGGAGAAATCTGGGAAACCCATGGCACATACAAAAAGAAAAGCTATGGCGCCCAAAATTAGGAAGAGAGAGGGGGAAAGGATGCAGAGGTCAAAGCTGAAGATATGTATAGAGATTCTTTGCATCTTGGCTTCTAATGGTCCCATGAAGTTGACCCAGCTGACGACAAAGGTTGAGCTAAACAAAACCCGTCTGAGACAGCATCTGAGGCTGCTGAAGAATCGGGATCTCGTTGAAAGACAAAAATTGGGCGAGAAGGAAATATTTTACGTTGCGACTGAAAGGGGTCTAAAGGTGCTAAAGGTCATTGGACCCATAATTAAAGAGGCACACAAGATTCAGGCGCTACAATTTTAAGCTTACTTTCATGAGCGGGTTATTGCTAGGTTTCGGTATAACCCGAAGGAAGATTGATTTTGTTTGTTGTATAAAGCCTGCCATAAACTTCCTATTATGTTACAACCGGATATGATGAATATCCTAGTTACCAGTGGAGAACTTTTCTTCGAGTTTTGACTTTAGACTGTTTATCCTTTCGATTTCCTCTGTTCTTTTCCTGACAGCCTCTGCCACAAACTCAGTTACGCTTCTGTAACCTAGGTCAGTCCTAGTCTTTACCAACGTTTTCACCTTAGCGTATAACCCTGATGGTAGGTTCACCGAATCATATCCTTTTACAGGCAAATTACCGTCACCATGTAAGAAATGCAACAAACCTACCTTTTATTCATTTCGTTGTCTAAATGACCCTAATATAGGGTAGATTTCATTAATGAAAACGAGTATATGGTTTGTACAAATGCAATTAAAAAAGTAGTATGAAATAATCGATCGTATCATCGTCTTAATCTGGCGTACCTCAATTCTGCCTCTCAATAGCATTCCCTTACCTGCCGCTACTTTCTTGACAAATTTAATCGTGTATTAGGGTTGTGAACGCGTGGTTCAAACAAAACACAGGTTTTCTTAACTTCACCGTGTCTTAAAGGTGGGTTGATTAAGAAGAAGATTATAATTTAAGAGTACATGCTCGGCTGCGTTAGGGGACACAAAGGATGGTTGTAGAAATCAAGGTTGATTATTGCCGCTGCACTGGCTGCAAAAAATGCGTTGAAGCCTGCACTTTCGGTGTTTTGGAATGGTTTGAGGAACAACCCATCGTCACAAATCCAAGCCGCTGTTCAGCATGTTTAGAATGCAAATCAAGTTGTCCAATTGACGCCATAAGCGTGAAAGAAAAATAGCTTTGTAAAACTTTTACTATTTCCAACCTGTCTACATGTACGCGCTTTCGGGTGGTATACTTACTGAAGAGAACCTTTTCCGAGAGTTTCTCCAAGAGAGAAAATTAGCATTTAGGTATTACTCGGTTTCTAATTCCTTCGCAAAAGATTCGATTAGGTTCCAAAACTTCGAACATGCCTGTTTGAAAGAAAACCAAAATAGGCTTAATGAGTGGAAGACCCGAAAAAGTTCGTTAACTGTTTTTGCAGTTCCTCCTTTTTGTTGAGATTTGAGACTTTGGCGCCTATTCTTCTTGCCTCCACATGGGATTCAGTGAGGAACTTTTCAAAAAGTTCTTTTACCGTATTTTTGAATGTTTGCAGGTCGCTTGTTGGATTTTCGAAGGTTTTGGATCTGCTGTGAACGCTAAGATCCCCCGCAACCACATATATGCTCACTGACCTGTAGACGAGTCCCCGCTGCAATAGCTTAGAATGAACTTCATTGCATAAGTTGTAAGCTTCATCAAGAATAACAGCTAAGTCTCTTGTGTCCTCTTTGAGTGTGGAGATTCGGCTCAGAGATTCGGGTTCGCTTCTTTCTTGAACAGGCTCTTCGTCTATTCCCAAAGATGCGTTATGAAAGTAAGTTCCCATTTTTCTTCCAAAAACTTCGATTAGCTTCTGCACGTCAAACCTAGCTAGCTGACTGACTGTTCTGACGCCTAAGGTCTCCAGCTTCTTCTCTGTTTTTGTCCCCACGCCTACTAGACGGCGGACAGGCAAAGGTGACAAGAAGCTTTGGACTTCCTCGGGTTTAACCAGTGTTAAGCCGTCGGGTTTTTGGATGTCTGCTGCTATCTTGGCGACAAGTTTGTTGGGTCCAACGCCGATAGAGCAGGTAAGTTGTTGTCGGGTTAAAACGTCGTTTTTTATTGTTGCTGCCAGTTCCTTTGCTTCTTGATAGTTTCCTTTTGTTCTCTGCGTCACATCCATGTAGGCTTCGTCTATTCCAACCTGCTCGAAACGGTCAGCATAGCTTCGCAGAATCTCCATTATACTGTCCGAAATTTCCTTGTAGAACTCCTTATCCACTGGCAAAAAGACTGCAGCTATATCTTTGAGTTTCTTTTTGGCGAGTGCTATTGGGATTCCAGATTTCACGCCGTATTTTCGGGCTACATAGTTTGCTGTGCTTACGGCTCCGCTGTCTTCGGTACGCCCAGAATAAACACAAACAATCACTGGCTTGTCCTTTATGGAGGGGTTTCTCCTCTCCTCGCATTGAGCATAGAAGTAGTCTAAGTCAACTAGCATTACGATTCTGGCTTGCAAGATGGAAGCAGCCTCACATACCGAAATGACAATGCTTACGTCATTAGAAGTTGATTATTGTTGCTTAATAAAATAATCCAGCGAATTTACCTAAAGCTATTGCGCGCGCATACTAATTATTTCATCCCTCTGCTTTCTATTAGTTCCTTAACCGTTACCTTTTTTATTTCAATTCCATAATTTCTTCTCGCTCTTACTATTCCTCTATATACATCGTCACTAAAACTAAAAGCAACAACTATTCCATTCTTTGCTTTGATCTGTCCCATTACAGATGCGAAGTTATCAATTACGTTTCTGCCAATATTATCTGACTGCTTAATTTGAATGGGATGTCCTTCAGCTGTATATGCATCTATTCCGCGCGCGCGAGAGTCTCTTAGTGAAGAAGCTTTGCCCAAAAGCCTTTGTATAACCCAATTTTGAAATTCATTGGATGGAAGTTTTCTAAGGTCATTTTCCGTCACTTTCTTTCTCCTTACTACAACAACTACAGCTATAGCCACCACGGCGATAACCCCCACGCCAACCATAGTCCAATCAACAGGAAAAGAAATACTTACGTCTTCTTTCTGTTCTCTCCCTTCTCTATCAATGATTACGTCTTTTTCCTGTTCTCCCTCTCCTCCATCAATTAGTGCGCCACCGCATTCAGGACAGGTTACAAATCCAGTTCCATTGCAAACTGGACAAGTGATGTCGTCGACTTCAGACACGGTCACGAGTGGGCGCAAAAACTGTTCATTTGAAAAATAGCCATAGTCACTACCAACTTCAATGGTAATGATTATTTCGATCACTTCGTGGGGTGGGAAGTAGGTTCTCGCTGATGCATTTGTGTACGTTTTGGTTGGACCTTCCACCTCTGCAATGGGAGTTCCATAAACCCCAAAATCCTCTTTATTTTGGAAAAATCCAGTAACAAATACTTTCTCATCGCCTGTCCGGATTGTCCAACCTAAAGTGGCGATGGTGGGCTTCACAAGTGCGTCCCCATCGCAGTTGGGGCATACCACTTTTCCCGTTCCTTGGCATGTTGGGCATGTTGCCATCACATGTGCCACGTTAAAAGCCGAAGAGAGAAGGATTACAGTCAAAGCAACTTTTATCATTTTACTCTTAATCACGTTTCACTCCCCATTAAAAGTCCTCAATCAATTATCTAGTGTATGTGCAGTTGTTTTAAAAATTGTGCGAGTACTCATCTAACTGGTGCAGATCAGGCTATTTCGGTCGGTTTTCTTTTCGCCTTTTTTTTCTTTCTTCTCGTTCTTTCTTGGTCATTGGCTTCTTCTTAGAGCTTTTTCCCATACCCAATTCAATCACCATATTGAAGTGTTCGGAATGGGAAATAAAATTTTGGATTGTGTGCACGAATTCTATCGTCTGAATGTTATTGTTCAGCTCCTTAAACAATCGCGGGTTTTCCGAATGTATCGGAAAAATTCTCTTTGGCTTTACTTTTTCGATTAGATTTTCTAGTTGTTTCCTATTCATGTGCCCCGAAGCGTGAAGTTGGTGGAATTGCATCTTAACAAGGTTCATCCAGTTATGCATAACTTCATCCTCAAGGTCTTCTTCACTAAACGGTTCACTCATACTGTGAATAAAATGGCTATCTGCACCTAAAAAGTGGCGGGCCCGCGGGGATTTGAACCCCGGGTCTCCGGCTTCGGAGGCTTGCGCACCGTCGTTGCTGGATGGTTCGGCGCCTTAATCCTGTCTGGGCTACGGGCCCCCTTTTCACTCATCCAGTTCCTTTGTATAAATTAAGTTTTGTTGCCTAGTCTCTGCAAGGATGTGCTTTTGGAGATTTTTTAGGAGCCAATGAGCGTGCTGGTCTGCTCGATCTCTTCAATCTGCCGTATATCCGTGATAATCTTGTCGAGATGCCCTAAAGTTTCAGCTTCGATGCGGGCGATTAGGTCCCAGAGTCCATAAGTAACAAGGACCTCCGTAACTTCCTTCATTTCTCGAATTTTTTTGGCAACCTTGTGTTCGGCTCCTCTTTTTACGTTAGCAACTAAATATGCTTTCACAAGTTCTGACATACACTTTCAACCCCACAGCTACATGATCAAAGAACATACTTAAAATCTTTTTAGCTTAAGAGACAGGCATCATGTTTCAACTAGGTCTTCCATTATCCACCAAGCTTTTCTTTTTCCAGCCCTTTCTCCTGAATAGTATTCGATGATGGCTTTTCCAAGTTGCTTTTTGGATGATCTCGCAATTTTTCTGAGGCGGTTTAGAGCAAGCCAGCGGTTGGTTTCCAGAAACTCTGCAAGCTCGGTTGTTGTGGCTCCTCTATGATCGAGAAGGTAATCCACGATTTTGTTGTCGATCTCGTCGATGCAGAAGGCATGCGGATTTACTTTTCCCCCGTCGTAGGTGAGAATTTCAAGCTTGGTTAAGTAATCTTTTATTTTGTTAACTTCATTTTCCAGCTGATTGACTTTCTGTTCCAACCCAAAGATTCTGTCTGGTCTTGGAGTTTTTTCCAGCTTCTCAAGTATGGCTTCTCGAATGAAAGTGCTTCTTTCTCCTTCAGGAATTCTAAGAGCGAGTTCCTTGTATATTTCGTCAGGTATTTTGGCGGAGACAACTGTAAACTTGCTCATGGATAACTTCCCATCCGAACCTACTTTAAGCAGGCTGAGGCTAAAAGCATTTAACCTTTCTGCTCTGAACACAAAGATTCGTTTATCTCAAGTGTGTAGTTGAAAGTTCATGGTTCTTCTTGGTTTTCCAGAAAAAAGACTGTTTTCAACATAGCACTGTTATTAGGCTACAAATATGACGGCTAGGTTTGGGGTTAAAATTTAACTCCCAAATCAACAGCATTTTTTGTGTACAAAAATTAGGACATCATGTTCTAAAGCGTGGAATTAAGTATGTAATTCGATTTTATGGTAGTTATTAAGTGGTCGATAATATCAGGAAGGGATGAAAATGAAGCAACGTTTGGTTTATACCATTAATTTGGCAAAACTAGAAGGAGAAGGCGATTTTTTGTGTCCTTGCTGCGGGACAAAGATTTCGCCTAACGATGAAACAGAAGAGGTTTATTCTATTTTAGAGCCAAAAGTCAGAAACAATACATTAGAGAGTCTATTGATTCGGTGTAATAATTGCTCAAATAAAGTTTTGCTTACAGGCTTTTCTGTCCTTGAAATTTAAGGTCTAATTAATAAATTATAACTTGGTAGATGATGATGGAGTCCAAAGCTGCAATTATTGTGAGTTGTTGGTTTACTATAGCGACAATCTCCTCAGTCTATATGTTTGTTTTTGGAAAAGAAGTCGATGTAATGTTTGGCGTTTTTATGCCAATCGGATTTCTAATTCTTGTAGCGGTAATGGTGACCTTTTTGGTTTTGTCTACATTTGAAACTGAGAAAAAATGAAGTTTTTAGGTTTGGGTTTTGGGTTTGGGGGTTAAATTTTAGCTCTATACATATTGTGCATTTCACCCCTTAGTATTATTTCGTCATTTTGATAATTTTGATTTTTTATTGGATTTGTCTCCTAATATGCGGGAGGATTTGGACAACAAATAATTGATTTGCTTGGAAAAACAGAAAAAGTACTGTTTTCAACAATCTTCTGTTATTAGTCTCCTAATATGAATGTGATTCATTGCTTTTCTTCTATTCCGCTGATAAGTTCATGAAGGTCTCTGCCTACGTATTCGCCTATGTAACCTCCTTCTAGCACACCGAAAACTGGCTTCCCCAAAGCTCCCACCCTTCTTCCAATCTCTCTGTAGCCCGCATGAGTCAAACCCAAAGAAGCCAAGTCTCCTTCGTGAGCATCAAAACCCGCTGAAACACCAACCACCTCAACGTTCGCCATTTCCACCTGACTCAACGCTTGCTCCAAAGTCTTCAGATATAAAGAATCCCCTGTCGAATAGGATAAGGGAAAATTCAAGCAGTTGCCCTGTGATCTGAAGCCAGTTCCGGGATATGTTGGGTATCTGTGCAAGGAGATGAATGAGACTTTGGGGTCTCCTTGGAAAATCTCTTGAGTTCCATTTCCATGATGCCCGTCAATGTCCAGAATCAAGGTTGACCTGCCCAGTTTTCTGATAGCTATAGCGATGTTATTGAAGTAGCAGAAGCCCAAAGTTGATGCTCCCATGGCTCTGCCGTTTCTGCCAGCGTGATGACCTGGAGGTCTCATGAGAGAAAAACCGTTTTCTTGGGCAGCCAGTAACGCTGCGCCAGCAGAAAGAAGGGCGTATTCATAGATGTTTTCAGGCGCCGGTGTGTCCCCGTCCAGATAGCTTCCAGCTTCTGCATTCTTTATCCAGTCAACATATTCTCTGCTGTGAACACTCAACAGGTCTCGCTGTGAAGCTGGTTTTGGCTCCAGAAACTCATACTCTCTTCTGATGAGTTCAAGGGCTTTTCTAATTCGTTCAGGTCTCTCTATGTGACCCGGCCAACTATACTCCAAACATTTCTCCGAAAATATAATCTTCATTTTTGTTTCCTCTCTTCCAAAATCGGTCTTCAAAGAACATATGTAAAAACGTATTTTATAGAAGTTGTCTCTCATCCCACTAAAATGTTTGCGAATCGACTGAGACCACGAGACTACTGAGGAAATCTTTTATCACTAGAAAGGCTATTACTAAGAGGGAGCAGAGAATAAAATGCCTGAAAAAACTACTATTTCGATTATCAAAAGTGATGTGGGGTCACTAGCTGGGCATCATGTGGTGCCTAAACCTCTCCTTGACATTGGAAAAAAAGGTTTAGAGGAAGCCCAAAACGAGGGGCTCATCAACAGCTATTACGTGTTCAACGCAGGGGACGACCTTGAACTCCTCATGGTTCACCAGAAAGGAGAAGGCAACCCCAAAATCCACAAACTAGCATGGAACATTTTCAAAGAAGCCACAGACAAAGCTAAAGACCTCAAACTGTATGGCGCAGGGCAAGACCTTTTGAAAACCGCTTTTAGCGGAAACATTCGGGGGATGGGTCCTGGCGTAGCTGAGATGGAAATCGAGGAACGCAGCTCAGACCCCATAGTTGTTTTCGCAGCCGACAAAACCGAACCTGGCGCCTTCAATTTTCCCATGTTCAAGATATTTGGCGACCCAAATAACACTGCGGGGCTTGTGATCGACCCGGGTATGATAGGGGGCTTCAAGTTTGAGGTTCTGGATGTGATGGAAAACAAGAAGGTAGTTATGAAGTGCCCCGAAGAGATGTACGAGTTGATAGCTCTGATAGGGACGCCTGAGCGTTACGTGGTTTCGCATGTGCGGCGAGCCCGGGATAATTTGATATGTGGCGCTACGAGCACAACTAGGCTGTCGCTGATTGCAGGTAAATATGTTGGAAAGGATGATCCTGTTTCGATTGTTAGGGCTCAGCATGGTTTGCCAGCGCTTGGAGAGATATTAGCACCTTACATGCACACCTTTTTTGTTGAAGGCTGGATGCGTGGAAGTCACTGGGGTCCGCTTATGCCCGTGGGCTTGAAGGATAGTCGATGCACGGTCTTTGATGGTCCGCCGCGGATTGTGGCTCTTGGCTTTCAGGTCGGAAATGGGATGATTGCCAGCGACGACAACGGTGAACCCTTAATAAGCGATCTGTTTGAGGATCCAGCCTTTGATTTGGCTCGTCGAGAAGCTGTCGAATATGCTACTGTTCTTCGGCGCATGGGAGAATTTGAGCCTGCGCGTCTGAGTTCTCATGCCATGGAATATACTACTTTACCCAAAGTTTTGGAAAAGTTGAAGAAAAGGTTCGTGAAGACGGACTCCTAAATCTTCACTTTTTTTCTGTTTTATGGAACCGCTTATATCCATTCTAGTGGAATGCATGCTTTAAAGTCGTTGCAGTTATTTGTGGTCTTTAGAGGGTAAGTTTCGTCAGTTCTTCGTATCTAGACTTAACGGTTTCGTAGACCTCTTTTCGAAGGTTTTCTCCGGACAAGTGTCTCATTCGCAGTAGTTCAATCTTCTTGGAGAGTTCTAGGTCTCCCAGCGAGCGAATCCAGAGTTCAAAGTCTTTTCGTGGAATATGAAATTCGATGCACTTCAAATCGACG
>Ga0209427_10007782_pt1 | contig 12100 bp, 8 predicted proteins | sample DeeMarSWOR136_30_FD_187465 | JGI IMG/M metagenome (GOLD analysis project Ga0209427, IMG submission 187465) | Marine sediment microbial communities from White Oak River estuary, North Carolina - WOR-1-36_30 (SPAdes) (version 2) | ecosystem: Environmental > Aquatic > Marine > Intertidal zone >... | reverse complement strand
CTTAATTCTTCAGCGATCTGTTTTGCATCTTGAGAAGAGTTGTTATATTTAGAAACCGATACCGCAGGAATGACTTTGAGTTCATTCAGCATCGTCATCTTATTGATTATTTCATTAGTCATGCCCTCAGAGAAGTATTCATCTTGTTGTGAGGGGTTGAGATTTTCAAAAGGAAGGACAGCAAAGGAAATGTACTCAGGCTGAGGAGAGAAAGATATCCTATTCGTGAAAAATAAAAATAAGAAAATTACTGATAATAAGCCTAAGGCTGATATCAAACCGATAGTTGACCATCTGTACTCCAGGAAGGATGTTTTTTTTATCTCTTTGCTTTCTGCTTTTTCTTTGAGCCATTCGTCGATTTCTGATTTATAGGCAAAAACTTTTGAATGTTGAGAGTTCTTGTCAATACGATGAACCGGTAAACCCAGCTCCATTTTCCATCTTTGACATGATCTTACATTCCGATCCAGGTAATCGGAGATTTCTTTCCAGGAATTTAAGACGTCTTTTTGTTCCACTCCATCCCCACTTGGAACTTATTTATTATTAATATAATAAAAAATTTTTGTCAACGAATAATTTTTTAAAAAATCAGCAATCTCTCTTTTCTTAATAAAAATAGGGATTTTGACTCATCTCGAAATTTATACTTTCTCTTGAGTAAGGCAGCCTTATTTTTTGAGGGATAAATCTATATTTTAACTTCAATATATGATTTTTTTTGGAACTAAAAATATCCATTGAAGGCTTGGCAAAATCCGGCTATAAGAATATTCTACGGCTTTTGTTGCTTTTCTCTCTCTTTTTCGAGCCATTTGGGGAAGACCCAGTTGAGGATCTCGCTCTTCAATTTCTTATCCATCTCTTTTATCTTCAGTCCTACTTCCATCTTATTCTGGACGCCCTTGCTCCAGGTAACTTCTCCTGACAATGTGGATGATATCTTTTTTTCTGGAAGGAAAAGCTTTAGCTCCATATTAGAGCCCGGATGAAGATTGAAACTAATAGTTAGTTTTAATCCTTCACGAGAGAAGTCATGGGCTGTTACCCTCTCGATTAAGTTATCCTTGCCTTCTATTTTCACGACTTCTACAGGCAGTAAACATTCAAACCGTAAAAATTCTCTTTGTTCTTTACTCATCTTGTTTTCAATTTTTACATGATAAAAAAAGTTTTTTCAACAAAAACTTGAAATAAATGTTCCTCCTTTTTAATAGTGATAAGAACTTTTAGCTTAAAATTTTGTGTGATAAATATAGAAAGATATCTTCTTTTTTTTCAAAAGTTGAACGTATAGGTATATTTAATCATCACGGCGCGGTTGCCTGTAAATGGAGGGATGGGGCTCTGCCGGTATCGATTCGTGTTAAGCCCTTCGTTATAGACAAGATAGAAGTCATTACCTTCGCGCGGATTGTAGCGGATCCGGATATTGGCAATGAATGCGTTGCTGGCACTGTTGTACTGGATAAAGGCTGTTGCTGAAAACTTTGTGCTCAGCATGGCTAAGATGCGGAGACGAGCAACGTGCGCAGCAAACTGTTGGTCGCGATCAGGAAACACAACCTTATTGAATTGATACGTTCCGCTCAATTCCAGGCTAGAAGAAATGCTCCACCAAGGAGATACGCTGAGCGATGCCCGCCAACCATCATAAAAAGTACCGACTTCAAGTGTATTCTCTGAGAAAAAGAGCCTGGTCATGGAGGTTATATAAGTTGCATTCAGTCCGTAGAATGAATATTTTCCCACGGGCACCTCGGCATCGTCTGAAAGCGAGAACTCTTCAGGCACATCTTCCCAGAACATTTTGAACATAAAATTACCGAAGGAGCCTGACTTCGTTTCAAACTCCCATCCCGGTCCTATCTCAGCCGACTCTGTCGATCCGCTTGTGTTTTCTAATAATAGAAATCCGTCTAAAAATACATGATGGCGTAACAGTGAAGACTTCTCACCTGGCCTCCATCCATAAAGCAGGCGGTCGCCAAACCGAGTATAATTGTCTCTCACTTGGAAACCTATTCCTGGATTAAAAGTTGAGCCAACACGGGAAAGACTAAAGTCATATCCTAGCCCTTTGAGGTAACGCCGTTCCCAGTTCACTCCTATACGTGCCTGATCGAGTGAAGCCAGATTATTTTCCTGGCCGTTTTCAAAGGTCTGTGCCAATTTAAACGACAGATAATCATTCCCGAAGAGGCGAAAAATACCATCCAGCCCGTAGGCTATGTTGTAAGTGTTATCCGCCCCTATTCTGGTTGTGATAATTCCCCCGAGATAAGAATAAGGATTGAAGACCTGGCGGCGCACACGGAAGACACCAAAATTTTCTGAGGGGAGATCTTCAACCTCGGCAGTTTGCATGTTAAGAAAACCTAAATCCCAGCGTCCAACTCGGCCCACCAAGCGAGCCCCTCCATAGATACGAACTGACTTTCCCTCATAGATTCCAATCCGGCGGCTGTAAAAGAGGCTATTCTCTCCGCCTAAATTGAAATCAAAAGTGCTTGAACGCTCCTGAAAAAAAAGCCGTTTTTCAGGAAAAAACAGTGAGAAACGGGTTAAGTTGACCTGCTCATCATCAGCCTCGACCTGAGCAAAATCGGTATTCACGGTAACATCGAGGGTAAGGTTGCTCGTTAGTCCATATTTGATATCCAGTCCTGCTTCATGCGCCGGATCGTCAGTTCGCTCATAAGCAGTTTCGGCCTCGTTGAGTTCGTAAGAATGCCCAAATCCTCCGAGGATGTAGGGAGCAATATACAGAGGTTTCTTCTTGTAGATGCCCTGGAAGACGACTTCTTGAGCCTGTGAAGGCTTGAAAAGGCTGAACATTCCCCAATTTGGCGAAACTGCTGGGAAAACTACTGATTCATTCTTTCGAGCAATCCACCGCCAGGAGATAAGGCCCATAACGCAACTTCCATCTTTGTCTTGAAATTGGAGGCTTGAGAGAGGTATGCGCATCTCCACAAACCATCCGTCTTCGTTGCGTTCAGTTGCCACATCCCAGTATGTATTCCAGTCCGTATTAAAGGGTTCCTCACCCTGGGCATCGTTAAAAACCGTCATATCCAATCGTAGGCCTGAGGGAGCGGTAAAAAACACGAGAGCATTTTCTTTATCGTTGAAGGTATCGATGACGATACCAAACCAGTCATTATTAGCTTTCATATCGTCCCGTTTTTTAGAGGTGCATTGGATTCTTGAAGGCTCACTGTCGTAGAGCCGTCCCGCTACATACAGGTAATCATGGTCATAGGCTACGAGGATTTCTGTTTTTTCCGTCGGTTCATCCAGGAAATTCGGCGAGTGCATGACAACCGGAAGAAGTTTAATGCCTTCCCAGGCTTGTTCCTGGCTCAAACCGTCAAGCTGGACAGAGCCATTAAGGCGGGATATGACATATCCATCTTTATTGTCAGCCTTCTTTTCGACGTCTTTCTGAGGTAATTTGTTTTGTTCCTTTCTCTCTTGGGCAAAGATGGGGACAGTGAGAATAAAGAGAATTAAGACCATTTTTACTACTTTATTGTTCTTCATATAACCAAGTTTATCTTCCTAGTTCTACAAAAAAAATCAAATTGACGCCATAAGTATATTATTCTCTCCACGTTGTCAATAATTTATGTTTTTTGCCCGCATTGATAATTTCAGCGGTTTTGATCAATTTTGTTAATTATTGAAGGCGTTAATATCTATTTTTTCTGATACTAAGTTGAAGGATAGGACGATTTATCCTAAAATTTCCCGGCGATTAAGCAGTTACAAGTTTCACATTTTCCTTTATTCAATTGGAGTACTCTGGTTCCTAATTCCTTTCTAGTGATTAGAAGGGCACCACAATCAGGACAGTAGGTGTTCTCCCCTTTGCTTTCGGAAACATTTCCTAAGTAGACATATTTAAGCCCTTGCGTCAAACCCATTTTCCTAATTTTTCTAAGGGTATTCACGGGGGTGGGGGAGACATTGGCCAGTTGGAGATGAGGAAAGAAGCGGGTGACATGCCAGGGAGTCTCTCTTCCTATTTCCTGGGAAATCCAGGCAGCCATTTTCCATAGATCTTCTTCGTTATCATTAATTCCAGGAATAACATTTGTCACAATTTCTACATGCATTCCCCATTTTTTCTTGGCTCTCTTAATGATCTCCAAAATTCCCGAAAAATCATCAATATCGGCAAGTTTCTTGTAGGAATCTTCAGAAAATCCTTTTAGGTCTACTCGAAAAACATCTAAATAGGGACCTATAGTGTCCAGAGCCTCAGGTGTAATAAAACCGTTAGTGACATAATTGGTGTAAAGCTTATTTATTTTAGCTAATTTGGCTCCATCCAGAGTATACTCTAACCAGAGTGTTGGCTCATTGTAAGTCCAGGAGATTCCGACGCACTGGCTTTTCATGGCTATCGGGATTAATTCTTTGGGGGGGATATGTCTGGCCTTTTCTATATCCTCTTTCACATCTGAATGGGCGATTTTCCAATTCTGACAGCCGGGGCAGCGAAAGTTACAGCCAAAACTCCCCAGAGATAGCCATTCTGATCCTGGGAAAAAATGATAGACAGGTTTTTTCTCGATAGGAGAAACCATGATGGAAGAGACACGCCCGTAGATTAGAGAGTAAAGTTTTCCTTGATGATTAAGCCTTGTCCGGCAATGTCCTCTTTCATCCTCGCTGATCACGCATCTTCTCTGACAGATATGACATTGAACTTTATTGTTTGATAGCTTTTCGTAGAGGATTGCTTCAACCACCAGGATCAAGCCTTTCTAAATTTCGTTGATTATTATGCATTAAACACCTTAATTCTATATTTTCGCTAAAAATAATAAAAGCACAAATAAAAAAAGTTTGATACGATGATCTCTACGAAGATGGCAATTGAAACATCTTAATATTTTAGTTATTATAATCAAAAATAGCCAAGTCCTATTCCATGATAGCTGGAGGCAAGAACATGGACATTATAATTAAAAGCCCTGCTTTTGTGCCAGGAGGTAAGATACCAGGGAAATACACGTGCGATGGAATGGATATTTCTCCACCGCTCACCTGGACTTCAGGTCCTGAAGGAACAAAAACTTTTGCCCTTATCTGCGATGACCCGGATGCGCCAATGGGCACATGGGTACACTGGGTTCTTTTTAATCTTCCTGCGGATATCACAGAATTCCGTGAAAACGTCCCGCCTGAAAGGGAGCTGGAAAGCGGTGCGAAACAGGGAATGAATGATTTTCGTAAGATTGGGTACGGCGGTCCCTGTCCTCCTGGTGGTGTGCATAGATATTTTTTTAAACTCTATGCCTTGGATAAAAAAATCGATCTTGAGGCTGGAGCTACGAAAGCAGAATTGCTAAAGGCTATGGAGGGTCATATCCTGGCTGAAGGTCAAATAATGGGGAGATACGAGAGGAGTTAAATATCAAGACAGGCGAGAGCGCCGAGGTCAGCCAGACCCCACGTTTAAGCTGATTAAAAGCTGCTCAGAATCCTCGTTATAATCCACCCTAAAACCGCTTATAAATTGCGCTTAAACCCTGATTACAAAAAGAGTCCCTGAAAATAACATGTATGCTTTTTTGGACAAATTCTTTTTCATATTTCATTCCACCCTGATAGTTTTCATCCTTATTGGGTGGATCTGGAGAAAAACCAGGGTAGCAAACCTGGTTGTTGTGCTATTGACTGCCTTTTCCTGGACCATTTTGGGTATATGGTATGGTTTTGGTTTCTGTCCCAGCACAGAATGGCATTGGCAAGTAAGGTTTAAATTAGGCCACTATGATATGCCTTCTTCTTACACAAAATTCCTTGTTGACTCTCTTACAGGGTTAAATGTGAGCGAGAAACTGGTGGATATTTTTGCCGTTCTGTTTCTCACACTGGCATTGTTAGCATCTGTTGTGACAAACGTGAAAGATTGGAGAAAAAAACACTAAGTAAATAGGCTCATAATTAGTATTATTATATAGAAAACGATAAATTAAAATTTGGGAGAGGCAAAAATGAAGAGACTTGTTTTAGCTGCGGTTCTAATATTGGGAAGTTTTTTATTTATCTTTGGTGACGAAGAAATAATCATCGGCAGAGAAGAAGGAGATGGTATGCTGATTTACCCCCGACAGGCACAAGAAGGGCCTGATGGTAACATTTATGTCTATGACCTGGCAGATGCTTTTATAAAAGTGTATTCTCCTGAGGGAAAATTTTTAAGAAAGATCGGAGGAAAAGGGCAGGGGCCGGGTGAAATCCAGCGACCTGAGGGTGTTTCGTTTGGATTCACGCTTGACGAAAAGTTATTCTTCACCGAATATTTTGGCGGGCACCCCTGGATAACCTTTATGGAATTGTCAGGCAAGTTTCATAAAGTTTTAAAACCAGAGCTAAAGGAATTTTTTGGAGTGAATAGAGCCATTTCTTTGCCAGATGGTGGTTTTCTTGCTCGACTTTCATTTACTGGGATGCCAGAAAAACGAAAAGATTACTTTATACATAGTTCTCCGACGGAACTTGTAATTCTTGACTCAAAAGGCCGAATAATTTCCAGGATTAAAAAAACAAGTTATTTCACGAGGATATCATACTTTGATAGTGGACGTGATTCACCGATCCCCTTCACACCAGCATTTTTATGGTGCCCTTTTAAAAACAACACCGTTATTTTTAGCGATGGATTGAGTACAAAATTAAAAGTCTACGATTATGAAGGGAAATTAGTAAAGGAAATAAGCACACCTCTTTCTGAACCGGAAAAGGTCACGAAAGATGATTTGGATGAATGGAGAAGGATGAGGAAAGAAAGTGTAAGAGATAAGCAATGGTATAATCGGTTCGGAAGAGTTATAGAGAAATATAAAAAATCCATTTATGAGAAAAGGCCAAACCTGGAGCGGATTTCTCTTACACCTGATGGAAATATTTTTATTTCCGGGCTCTGGGATGATGAAGCTCAGAAAAGAAATTACTGGCTGCTTGATGAAAACGGAAAGACTGTAGCACAAATAAAGACTGAACTTCCTGCTCTTGAAATTTCAAGGCACTTTATCTTCTACAGAACAACAGATGAAGAGGAAAATATTCTATTTCACTGTTTTAAAAGGACGGGGACGGAAAAAGAAGATTTATTAAGGTTCGAGAAAAAATAGATGTTTATCTGGCATAATCAATCTTTGCTCATTAGAATTACACGTAATAGAGTACGGCCAGTTTTGTAATTTTCAAGATAGGACATTTGATAACACAAAAATAGATATGGCGATCAGAGAATTAGAATTCAAAAACATCATGTAGCTGATAACAAGAGGAAAATTTTGAAAGGCAGACGTCTCTCGTCTTTAGATGCTTTCCGCGGCCTTACAATTGCGGCGATGATTCTGGTGAATAATCCAGGAAGCTGGAAACATGTCTATGCTCCTCTGAGGCATGCTGAGTGGCACGGCTGGACGCCTACCGATCTTGTCTTTCCCTTTTTCTTGTTTATTGTCGGTGTCTCCATATCTCTTTCTTTTTCTAAAAGAATGGAGCAAGGCATCGCGAAGAATGAATTATATTTGAAAATCCTGAAGAGAACCGTTATCCTTTTTTGCTTTGGAATTTTACTTGCTCTCTTTCCCCACTTTAATTTTTTAACTATTAGAATTCCAGGTGTTCTCCAGCGCATTGCTCTCTGTTATCTTTTTTCTTCTCTCCTCTTCCTTAAAACAGGTATTAAAGGCCGGTGCATGGCTGCTTTCTCTTTTTTGGCCGTTTACTGGCTAATGATGAAATTGGTTCCAGTTCCGGGCTATGGGCCAGGAATTCTAACTTACGAGGGAAATCTCTGTGCCTATATCGACAGCCACCTTCTTGCTGGCCATCTGTATAAACCTGGTTTTGATCCTGAAGGGATTCTGAGTACCTTACCAGCGATTGCCACAACTTTGCTGGGAACTCTGACCGGTGATTGGCTGCGGTCGTCCAAAATTATTCTTCATAAAACTGTCGGCATTTTAAGCGGAGGTCTTTTCTTCATCCTGAGCGGGCGTCTGCTTCATCCGCTTTTTCCCATCAACAAGCAGCTCTGGACCAGCACCTATGTGCTTTTTACAGCCGGAGTGGCGCTGCTTTTTTTGGGATTCTGCTATGGGATGATTGAAGGAATGAAGATTAAAAAGTGGGCTACTCCCTTTGTTGTTCTGGGCACAAATGCGATCGCAGTCTATGTGGGTTCCTCTTTGATGGTCAAGCTGATTAGCCTGATTAAAGTATCAGCAGCGGGAGAAGTTTTACCTTTAAAAACATACATCTACAACCACCTTCTTGCTCCCTGGGCAGGGAATTTGAACGGCTCTTTGCTCTTTCCTCTGTTTCTCATTATTCTTTGGGTAGGGATTATGCTTCCTTTGTACAGGAAAAAAATAATTATTAAGATATAATAATCAGATATAACTTTAGTAGAAGATTTTTAGAGAGGGGATGAAGAGGAACCTGATTAACGGAGGCCTGTTTTCCCCCTACCCTTGGGGTCAGCCTTATCAAAGGGGTGTCTGGATAACAAAAAGCAGAAGAATATCTATTCTTTATGGCTAGGTCTAATCCCGAGATGGATTTGCTTCGCCGAGTTTATTCTTTTTTCCGATGCCGATCAAAGGAATGGCAAAGGATTTAGCCTAAAAAGATACTAATAAGAATATAATAATAATGATAATAATAATAACTACTTGATTTTTCTTTAAATACATATTAGAATATAGTTATCTGATAGGATTAGTAAAATAAAGAGGGAAAAAATGCGAGGTGAGTTATGAGATTTCAATATAGTTTTAGACCGTTTATGCTTCTCGTGCTCCTGCTTTTGGGAGTAGGATTAACAGTTACTTCAATAGATGCTCAGTACTTTGGGCGGAACAAAGTGCAGTATGAAACTTTCGATTTTGAGATAATGAGGACAAAGCACTTTGACATTTATTTCTATCCCGAAAAAGAGGAGGCAGCCAAGCAAGCCGCACGAATGGCAGAGAGGTGGTATGCCCGGCTATCCCGGCTTTTCAATCATGATTTAAGAGGCCGCCAGCCCCTGATTCTCTACGCAAGCTCTCCTGATTTCCAGCAGACAGCGGCTATTCCGGGTATCATCGGTGAAGGGACGGGAGGAGTCACCGAGATGTTCAAGAGGCGGATTATCCTTCCTCTCGGGGCTTCATTGGCCGAATCCGATCATGTGATCGGTCACGAGCTTGTTCACGCTTTCCAGTTTGATATAACATCCCAGGAACGCCCGAAGTATGCCAATGCCACGCCCACAGCTCTCCGGCTTCCACTTTGGCTCATCGAGGGGCTAGCTGAGTATCTCTCGATTGGGTCTGTAGATCCTCACACTGCCATGTGGATGCGGGATGTAACCCGTAGAGAGAAACTACCTACAGTTAAAAAGCTGATTAATCCCCGATTTTTCCCTTATCGATACGGCCAATCTCTCTGGGCTTATATCACAGGAAGATGGGGAGACGTATCGGTTGCAAGAATCATGAAGGCAGTTAGCAAAACCGGGGATTATAAACCAGTTATCGAGAAAGTTCTCGGTGTCTCTTTGGACCAGCTTTCCAAAGACTGGCACAATTCCATGAAGGATGCCTACAACCCTCTTACCGAGGTGACTGATGTGACCGATAAATCGAGCCGTTTGCTTTTTAAAGCCACAGAAGAGAATAGATTGAATGTTTCGCCAGCCATCAGCCCTGACGGAAATCAGATTGTTTTCCTTTCAAGCCGGGACCTATTCTCTGTCGACATGTATCTTGCCGATGCCAAAACGGGTGAAATCAAGACAAAACTCATCAAGACAGCGGTTGACCCCCATTTTGAAAGTTTGCAGTTCATAAAATCCTCAGGAAGCTGGGATGCAGAGGGAAAACGTTTCGTCTTCGGCGCGATAACCAAAGGAAAGCCTGTCCTCTCCATAGTCAATGTGGAGAGGGGAAAGAGAGAAAAAGAGGTTGTCTTTTCCCAATTAGGAGAGATTCTGAACCCGACTTGGTCACCTGATGGGCGTTTCATCGCCTTTTCTGCGCTGGTTGGAGGATTATCAGATTTATTCATGTATGATCTTGAAGAAGACAAACTCGAGAGAATGACAGACGATGCTTTTGCTGATCTTTATCCCGCATGGTCACCTGATGGGCGCTTCATTGCCTTTGTCACTGATCGATTTTCTACCGACCTTTCCATCCTTAGTGTAGGCAACTACGAGCTTGCTTTGAGGGACATGGAAACCGGAGATATTCAAAAGATTCCTGGCTTCAGGAATGCCAAGAATATCAATCCCCAGTGGTCGCCTGATTCAAAAAGCCTCTATTTCCTCTCCGACCAGAACGGAATAACCAATGTTTATAGAATTAACCTTGACAACCAGAAAATATTTCAAGTGACAAATCTATACACAGGAGTTAGCGGCATCATGGCCCTAAGTCCCGCCCTTTCTGTTTCCCAAAAAAGTGAGCGCCTTGTCTACTGCCTCTACGAGGACGATAAATACAATATCTACTCTATAGATTCTGCGGAGGATTTGAGGGGCAGAGAACCCATAACTCAGCTTGCTCAGGTAAATCCTTCGGTGCTTCCACCTCGTAAAAAGGCTGAGGGAGAAGTTCTTGGTCTGTTGAAGAATCCTTTATACGGACTTCCCGAGGAAACCGAATTTGAAATCAGCGACTATAAGCCAAAATTGAAACTGGATTATGTCAGCCAACCTCAGTTAGCGATTGGAGTCGACAGGTATGGCACTTTTGCAGGAGGAGGCCTTGCCTTTTATTTTAGCGATATGCTTGGCTATCACAATCTTGTGGGAATGTTCCAGTTGAGCAGCCGTTTTCAGGATTCGGCCGCATTAGTCGGGTATCAAAACAGTAAGCATCGTGTGAATTGGGGAGCTGTTGCCCAGCGCATTCCTTATGTTACTGGAGGATTTGCTTCAGGAATCGGTGATTTTGCTGGCCAGCCAGTCTACATCGAACAGGAATTTATCTTTCGGCAGATCAATTATCAATTTTCGGGATTTGCGGCTTATCCTTTCAACCAGGTGCGCCGCTTTGAATTTACTGCCGGCTATAGCTTAATCGATTTTGATCAAGAGGTCCGCACCCGCGCTATTTCTCTTGATGGATTTGAGCTTTACAGGGAAAAGGAAAAACTTCCTGCGCCCGGGAGTCTTCAATTTGGCTTTGGGGCTGCTGCCCTTGTTTATGACAGCTCCTTTTTCGGAGCAACGAGTCCTATCCTCGGACAGAGCTACCGGCTCGAGGTTTCGCCATATATAGGAACTATTGATTTCCATACTATACTTGCCGACTACCGCCGCTATTTTATGCCTGTCAGGCCGTTCACACTTGCTTTTCGTTTCCTCCACTTCGGCCGCTATGGAAAAGGTGGTGAAGACACTCGTCTTTTCCCTGTTTTTATTGGCTATGAAACTCTGGTGCGCGGGTATAACTGGGGTTCGTTTACGGTAGGTGAAGTCGAGTCAGCCACCGATCCTTTTGATTTCGGAAGCTTATTCGGAAGTAAAATGCTGGTTGCCAATGTGGAGCTCCGTTTTCCGTTGTTTCAAGTTCTCGGAATCGGAAAGGGATATTATGGAGTCTTCCCTATTGACTTTATTACCTTCTATGATACTGGCATAGCCTGGTGGGATGATAATGACCTCTATGATGAATTTGGAGCCTTGGTAGAAACTGATCGTAAAGCCTGGTTTTTGGATGGCGGCCGCAACATGATTTCAAGTGCTGGAATTGGCCTTCGCGCCAATGTTTTTGGCTACCTGATTTTAGGAGTTGACTACGTTTATCCCTTTGACAGGCCCCAAAAAGGCTGGCACTTCCAGTTCACGTTCACGCCTGGATTCTAATCCTCGTTCATTATTTTCAGATTTAGTCATTAAAAGGTCATTAAAAGTTAAAAGGGGACAGGCTACTTTTTCAGACCTGATGGCAACAGGTAGAGACTGTCCTTTTTCTTTCAGAAAAAGTAGCCTGTTGTACTAGCTCAATAATTCAGTAACGCTTTTATAATGTCATTGCGAACGGAGTGAAGCAATCTCATAAAAAGAGAGGCATTT
>Ga0209427_10007781_pt1 | contig 12100 bp, 10 predicted proteins | sample DeeMarSWOR136_30_FD_187465 | JGI IMG/M metagenome (GOLD analysis project Ga0209427, IMG submission 187465) | Marine sediment microbial communities from White Oak River estuary, North Carolina - WOR-1-36_30 (SPAdes) (version 2) | ecosystem: Environmental > Aquatic > Marine > Intertidal zone >... | reverse complement strand
CGGCGAGGAGCGACGACTGAGGCGTATGGAGCAATACGCCGCAAGGAGGAGCGATCGAAGGCAACGCCGCAGATGATGCCTTGATGGTGGATCAGGGAAACCCTTTCACCTTGACATCCAAGACCCTTAAGTAGTATGAATCGAAATCATAGGAATTCACAGGAGCGTCAATTTCTCGAGAAGCCTTACGTTGAAAAGGAGGGCCCGATGCCGGGGAGCACGGTATCCGTTGTAAGGACTCCCAGAAGTCCCTCCCGAGAGGAGATTAAAGGTGCGGTAACGAAGGCCATTGACCTCATCGGTGGGCTCGAGGATATCATTTCCCGGAAGGACTTGGTCTTAATCAACCCGAGCTTGGTTGCGCCGCCTACAGATCCTCAGTCAGCGGTGATAACAAGCCCGGAGGTAACGAGAGCCGTGGCTGACATCGTCCGGGATTTTGGGGCAAGGCCCGTCATAGCGGAGTCATCCGCCGTTGGTATCGATACGGAAAACGTGATAGCCGGCTCGGGTTACGGAGACCTGAGGAGAGAGGGGTACGAAGTCATCGACTTGAAGTCAACGCCAAAGGTTACGGCGGACATCAAAGGAGGAGAGATCTTAAAGAAAGTGGAGACCTTCGAATTGGTCACCCAAGCCGATGTCATCATTAGCGTGCCGAAGATGAAGACCCACGACCAGACCGAGATCACGTGCAGCTTGAAAAAGCTGAAGGGCTTGGTAACCGATGAACAGAAGCGGAAGATCCATCGAAAAGGGGTTTTCAAAGGGGTCGTCGATATCACTATGTTCTTGAAGCCGAGACTATCCATCGTCGATGCCATCCTCTGCCAGGAGGGACTGGGCCCCATTTTCGGACGCCCCGTTGAGATGAACCTCATTATCGCGGGAAAGGATCTAGTCGCAGTGGATTCCATATGCGGCCAGATTATGGGCTATGAACCGGAGGAGGTATTGATCACGAAATTTGCCGCCGAACGTCGTTTGGGCGTTATGGATAAGGAAATGATAGAGCTCCCGGGCGAGCCTTTAGAGAATGTGAAGAGGAGGTTCATGAGATCCGTGGAGGATGATCCCGTTGAGGTTGATGGGTTCTCCCTGCTCTTCGGGGGGATCACCTGCACGGGCTGTCGAAATACCGTAATGAGCGCCCTCGTCGATATGAAAAACGCGGGACAGCTGAAGTACCTGCCCGGGGTGACGGTTGTGACGGGGGATCCCGATATCCCAAAGGCTATCCCGAGGGACGGGATCGTTTCCGTCGGGCAATGTGTGCCAAGGGAGAAAAGGGGAAAACGTTTCGTCAAGGGGTGTCCCCCCAATAACGCCTATGTTGTTGATGCCATCATAGGGGGGAGGGAACAGGTTAAGCGTATGTATGCGGAAAAATCCCTTGAGGAAACGGAACAATAGATGCTCACTCCCCCCTCTCAACCCACTGAGGTTCGGAAAAGGCAAGGATGAGTAATCAATAAGGCAGGAGACGATGGGCGTGGAAGGGATATTTGATTACCTATCGAAATACGATTACGAGAACGTGTTCCTCTGCCAGGATAGGGCCGTTGGCCTCAAGGCCATCATCGCCATTCACGATACCACCCTCGGCCCTGCGACGGGGGGGTGTCGTATGTGGACGTATGACTCTGACTGGGAGGCCATCGAGGACGCCCTTCGGCTGGCCAGAGGCATGACCTATAAATATGCGGCCGCGGGAGTGAATCTGGGCGGGGGCAAAACAGTGGTTATGGGGGATCCAAAACGGAGGGACCGAGAGGCCCTTTTTCGAACCCTGGGCCGATTTATCAATCGATTGGGGGGAAAATACTATACCGGGGAGGACGTGGGAACCACCCTTGAGGACATGGAATATATCCGCATGGAGACGGAATACGTGGTCACCCTTCCAACGTACCTGGGTGGGGCGGGCCCTATTTCACCCATGACGGCCTTTGGGGTAATTCAAGCCATGCGGGCTTGCTGCAACGAGGTTTATGGGGACGATGAGTTGGCGGGGAAAAGGGTTGCCGTGCAGGGACTGGGGGCTGTTGGATATGAGCTGGCAAACCAATTGACCGAACGGGGGGCAACGGTTTGGGGAACTGATATCGATGAGGAAAAACTGGAGAGGGTTCGGGGCGAGTTCGGGGTAAAGGAGGTGGACCCAAAGGGCATCTATGATCTAGAATGCGACATCTTCGCCCCCTGCGCATTGGGAGGAATCATAAATGATGAAACCATCCCCCGGCTGAAGTGTAAGATCGTCTGCGGCTCGGCTAATAACCAGTTGAGGGAGGAGAAACACGGCGATCTCTTGGCTGAAAGGGGAATTCTGTACGGGCCCGATTATATCGTCAACGCCGGTGGAACCATCTACGATACGGATCGCCTTGGCGTGGGAGGAGTATCTCACGAAAGGGGCCAGGCAAAGGTGGCTCGAATCTATCAGAACATGGAGAAGGTCATCGATATCTCCAAGAGGGACGGCATTCCCACGCACAAAGCCGCCGATAGGATGGCGGAGGAGAGAATTCGGGCCGTATCCGAAGTGAGAAAATACGTCGATGATCTGCACCCCTAAGCTCGGGGCTCTATTTCAACTGACAGGTGAAAAATCATCTCTCGGAGCTCTCATACAAAAACATGGGTTGGAGTGTGAGCGTCCGCAACAATGAAGGAGAACTATGAATAGGAAAGAGATACCCATGACTCCCGGGAGGAAGTCGGCGATGCCCATGGTTTATGGTGATACGCCCTCCTTTCTGGGTTGCCCGGTCATCAGCCCTGATGCCATCGATCAGGAACTCGATGTGATATTTGCAGGGGTTCCATGGGAGGGGACCATCACCTGGGGTTCTTATTCGGGGTGCGAGTTAGCGCCGCGTACCATCAGGCATGCGGCCGCCCGCTATGGTGGGTTTTTACCCGAGTACGAGATCGATGTATTTGATTACCTGAGGATGGGAGATCTCGGGGATGTCCCCGCAAATCCAAACGATCCAGGGGAGACCATGAAGATGGTCTTTCAAAAGGCCGACGAGATTTATAAGCGCCGCAGCCTCCCCTTCATGTTTGGTGGGGACCACTCCTATTGCCCCGAAATAGTGAGGGCCCTTGCGGAAAACGCTCACGGGAAAATCGGCGTCATTCATTTTGACGCGCATTTCGATAACTCAAAGAGCTTCGGGGATGACGAATTCCCGCGATGTGGCCCGCTCTATAGAATTGCACAGATAGAAGAGGTCAGAACGGAGAGCATTGTTCATTTTGGCATTCGAGGCCCCCGAAACTCCCCTGCACAAATGGAATACGCAAGGGAAATCGGGGCCACGGTATTTACGATTCGACAGATTAGAAGCCTCGGTATCGAAGCCGTACTACAGGAGGCCCTGCGCATTGCACAACAGGATACCAGCTCCATCTATGTGACAGTCTGCAGCGATATTGTGGACGCGGCATTCAATCCGGGCGGCCCCGCGGATTTTAACGGGCTTTTCCCGCATGAGTTGTTCCATGCGCTCTATACGCTCGGCGAATCGGGAATCTCCGGTCTCGACTACGCGGAAGTATACCCGGTTCAGGATCCACAGTCCTTTTCTTCACACTTGGCCGCATGGGCGATAATTCACGCATTGGCAGGATTGGCCTCGAGAAAGAGGGGTTGATCAACCCTTGGACAAAGTCGGCTTAACCTGAAGGAAGGGTTAAGGGGATGACTATGCCACCTTTTCAAGAAGGTGAATACCTAGCAAGGATACAGAGGGCGAAGGAGAGGATGGAAAAGGCTGGTATTGAGGTCCTTCTGGTAACAGACCCGGCAAATATGAATTATCTCTCTGGTTACGACGGCTGGTCCTTCTACGTCCCCCAGGTTTTGATTCTCGCGGTGGCCGAGCAAGACCCGATTTGGATCGGCAGGGCCATGGATGCGAACGGTGCCAAGCACACCACCTTTCTGTCGCACGAGGACATCATCGGCTACCCCGACGATTACGTCCAATCTTCGGTCAAACATCCCATGCACTTCATTGCCGAGGTGTTGAAAGAGCGAGACCTGACGGGCGGGGCTATCGGCCTTGAAATGGACGCCTACTACTTCACCGCCACGTGTTTTATAGAGCTTAAGAAAAGCCTGCCGGAAGCCAGGTTTGAAGATGCCAGCCTCTTGGTCAACTGGGTCCGCATCGTGAAGTCGCCTCAGGAAATCGAATACATGCGTCAGGCCGGCAAAATCATCGAAAAGGTGATGCAAACGGCCATCGACAAGCTAGCGCCCGGGGTGAGGGAATGTGACGCGGTCGCCAGTGTCTGTTACGCTCAGATCTCCGGTACGGAAGCCTACGGCGGAGATTACACGGCGTTCGTGCCGATGATGCCTTCGGGAGAAAAGACATCAACGCCTCATTTGACCTGGACGGACAACCGGTACGAAAGTGAACAGGCGGTCAACCTGGAGCTGGCAGCCTGCCGTCATCGGTATCACTGTCCCATGGCCCGTACGGTGTACCTGGGAAAGCATCCACCGCAAAGGTTGAAAGATACCGCGGAGGTTGTTGTGGAGGGGCTCAACGCGGCGCTTGATGCCGTGAAGCCTGGGGTGACTTGTGAAGAAATCGAGCTCGTGTGGAGGAAGGTCATCGCCAAAGTGGGCCTCATTAAGGAATCCAGAATTGGCTATTCCATGGGGTTGAACTATCCTCCAGACTGGGGAGAGCATACCGCGAGCTTGAGGCCAGGCGACAAGACGATCCTCCAGCCGAACATGACCTTCCACATGATCCTCGGTATGTGGATGGATGACTGGGGATTTGAGTGTAGCGAGTCCTTCAGGGTCACCGAAGCGGGGCATGAAATCTTGGCGCATTTCCCGAGAAAATTGTTCATTAAGACTTAGTTCGTTGACCTAAATTGGACTTTGGATAACTGAACTCAAGAGGTCCTGGTTTGGGAGAGCGTCATGGAAATCTCGAAACAAGTAAAGGCGCTAACCGAAGAATTAATCCAGCTTAGGCGCGATTTTCACAAACATCCAGAACTTGGCTTTGAGGAATTCCGTACATCGGAGAAAGCCTCGGGATATTTGAGGCAATGTGGTCTGGAAGTCAAACGAATGGCCAAAACGGGTGTGGTGGGCCTTTTACGGGGTAAAGAATCGGGGCCGACCTTACTGCTTCGGGCGGATATGGACGCCCTTCCCATCCATGAGGAGAACGATATTCCCTATCGGTCCGTTTACGAAGGAAAGATGCACGCATGTGGCCATGACGGCCACATGGCCATGCTCCTCGTTGCGGCAAAAATCCTCTGCCGTTACGAGAATCAACTGAAGGGAAACATCAAGTTCGTATTTGAGCCAAACGAGGAAAATGTTGGTGCCGTTCCCATGATCGAAGAGGGATTGCTTGAGGAACCCCGGGTCGATGCATGCCTGGGATTGCATCTGTGGCCCCTTTTGAATACCGGAAAGCTCGCAATTACGGCGGGACCTATGATGGCCGGAATGGACCATTTCGAGCTCACTATTATGGGCAGGGGAGGCCACACTGCCGCACCACAGAGCGCGGTGGACCCTATCCTCACCGCCGCCGATCTCATCCAGTCCGTGCAGATCATTCAAACGAGAGAAATCGACGTGTTGAAGCCCACCATCATCATGTTCGGCAAAATCCAGGGAGGGGTGGCCTCAAATGTTATCCCCGATAAGGTTACCTTGGCGGGGACCATGAGATACCTGTACGCAGTTGATGAGAACACTGAGGAGGATCCAAGGGATCGTTTCGAGAGAATCGTTGCCGGTATATGCCGGCTCCATAGGTCGAGATATGAGCTCTCCTTCCCTTATCGTCACCCGACTTTGATTAACGATCCTACGATGGCCGACCTTGTGAGATCCATAGCTGAGAAGGTCTTGGGCGGCGAACACAATATCGTCTCCTTGGGTTCAATGGTAGGGGAAGACTTTTCGGAGTTCGCCGCGAGGGTGCCGGGGGCCTTCTATCTCGTGGGTGCTGGACATCACGAAAAAATGAACGATTCCCCGCTTCACCATCCGCAGTTCAACATCGATGAAGATGCCCTCAAGATCGGTGTAGAGATGCACGTCAGAACCGCACTGAGATTCTTAGATATGCCATGATTCACCCCCCCTGTTCCGAAATGGTAGCCTCGGTGGGTACTACACTTCTCCAGCAGATTTCGCTCATGAACAACGGTCTTCTCGACAGAATTGAAGAAACCCCGGGATTCAGGAAACTTGACACGCAAGCCTCTTCCTGTTATACTCGCCCTCGCTAAACAGAGCACAAATCATCAACGTTTGAAAGTCCTTAGATGACCCATAGCCATAGTAGTGAAGTTTTACTGTTCTCCCATCCGGCGGGGTTCCGGGACTTGACCTCCCAATGGCTGATCCGAGGTTGGGAGTAGGTCAGAGTTCCCTTTAAACATCTTGCTTGCGCTCCTTCCTCCCTACATAAGGCCAATACTGCGATGCCAGTTGCCCAAATCATCATTAATAGCATCATTCGAGCATCCGAACTGAGCCTCATCGCCCTCGGGTTAACCCTCGTCTATGGCTTGCTCAAGTTCTCCAATTTCGCCCATACCGAATACGCCGTTATAGGGGTTTATTTGGCATTGATATTCAACGTTTACCTGGGCCTCGACATTTTCACCTCTGCCCTTCTATCCGCCGTTATAACGGGGTTTATAGCCATTTCCTTCGACCGAATGATCTTTCGAAGGCTGCGGAAGTCGAGCGCCATCGTCCTTTCAGTGACGTCCCTGGGATTGGCCATTGCAGTGAGGAATATGATCCGAGCAATCTGGGGCGCAGAGCCCAGGAGCTATACCATCGGTCTGCAAGAGCCCCTTATTTTCTTCGGGATTCGACTCACCCCGGTTCAAATCTGGATTATCGTCACGGCGGCCGTCTTCATGGTGGCCTTTCATTTACTCCTCCACAAGACGAAGCTGGGAAAGGCGATGCGTGCATCATCCGACAACCCCGCTTTGGCCCAGGCCAGTGGTATTGCAACCGAGAAGGTGGTTGTCTGGGTGTGGTTCATTGCGTCCTCCTTTGCCGCAGTTGGGGGAATTCTCATCGCCCTGGAGACATACCTGCTCCCGTACATGGGGTTTGCCATCATCATTCCCGTTTTCTGTGCCACGATCTTAGGAGGGATCGGCAATCCTTACGGGGCCATGCTGGGGGCCCTCGCTCTGGGATTTGCAGAGAATTTCGGCCTTTACCTGAACTTCGGGAACATCTTCAACCTGTGGGGATTATTTGATGTCATGAAGGAGATTCATATCCCCACCGGCTATAGGGATGCCATCAGCTTCGGCATCCTGATCGTTATTCTGCTCATCAGACCCTCTGGAATACTGGGTGGAAGGGATTAAGAATGCTCGAATATTTGGCCTATCTCTCCATTATGACCGGTATTTACGGGATCCTCAGCTTATCGCTGAACTTGCAGTATGGATTCGGGGGGCTTGCCAATTTCGGCCAGGTGGGTTTCTTTTGTTTGGGCGCCTATACATCAACCCTGATCGTCGTCCTTGTGAAGGGTCCCTTCATCCTCGGGCTCTTGGGTGGAATCATTGCGGCGGGCCTTTTTGGCTGGCTCATCTCCATCCCCACCGCAAATTTGAAGGAGGATTATTGGGCCATTGCTACCCTGGCCGCGGCGGAGATCGTTCGGCTCTTCTTCCTCAACGAGGACTGGATCTTCGGGAAAGGTCCCTATCATGGAGGGGCCTTTGGAATCGGGGGAATTCCACGTCCCTTGCAATCCTGGTTCTCGGCTACAACATACCCTTTCTTCTATCTTTGTATTGTTATCCTCTGTTTGATCGTCACCTATTTCGTCATCAGATTGGTGACGGATTCCCCCTTTGGAAGGGTGCTCAAGGCCATGCGAGAGGGAGATGAGCTGCCCCTCGCCATGGGGAAGAATGTGGGAAAATATAGGATGAAGGTCATGGCCCTTGGCGGAGCTACGGGAGGGCTCGCTGGGAGCTTGGTGGCCCATTTCTGGAGTTTCATCGATCCATACGCATTTATGCCCATAGAGACCTTTGTCGTATGGGCCATGGTGGTGGTCGGCGGAAAGGGGAATAATCTTGGTGCCCTCGTCGGAGCTATTATCATTCAGTTCTTCTACAGCTCTACCCAATTTCTAAAGGATTACATTCCCATCGATCCTCAGGTTCTCGCCTCCCTCAGGATGGTGTTGATCGGGGTTCTGATTGTTCTCGTTATGCTCTTCATGAATGAAGGCCTCGTTAAGGAGAGAAAGAGGATCTATCGATGATAATGCTCGAAGTAGTTGACGTCCATAAGAGTTTTGGTGGCATAAAGGCCCTGGATGGGGTCTCCCTGGGAGTGGAGAGGGGATCCGTTACGGGCCTCATCGGACCTAACGGCTCAGGGAAGACGACCTTATTCAACGTGATCTCGGGTTTTTATACCAAGGACGCCGGCAAGGTTTACCTAGGGGGGGAGCGCATTGACGAACTCGCCCCCGACGAAGTAGCGAGAAAAGGCGTCGGAAGGACTTTCCAGATCAGCCAGGCCCCGGAGAAGATGACGGTCCTCGAAAACATGCTCTTGGCCCCAAAGGGTCAAATGGGCGAGGGTTTGTGGAATGCCCTCTTCGGGAAACGGCGGGTCCTAAACCAGGAAAGACATAATTTGGAAAAGGCCCTTGGCTTATTGAATTCCGTGGAACTCATCGACCTGAGAAACGAATACGCCGCGAATCTATCCGGTGGACAGAAGAAACTCCTGGCCCTAGGAAGGATTTTGATGGCTGAGCCGGAGATCATTCTCCTGGACGAACCCACGGCAGGGGTAAACCCGACATTGAACAAGAGCTTGATGCGGCTAATCGAGGATTTGCGGAGGGCAGGGAAAACCTTCTTCCTCGTGGACCACAATATGAAGGTCATCAGCGAAATCTGCGACAAGGTCTGTGTCCTCGATTTCGGAAAGAAGATAGCCGAGGGAACCCCCCGGGAGATTCAAGAGAACGAGGAGGTCTTGGAGGCCTATCTCTCAGGCAGCTCAAAGAAGTGGACGCAGAAAGTAGGCATCGATTCCTGACATGAAGATTCTTGAGGTAAAAGACGTTTACTCGGGATACGGGGGTACGGAGATCCTCCACGGGGTCTCAATGTACCTCAATGAGGAGGAGATCGTAACCATCATTGGGCCGAACGGCGCGGGCAAGTCCACGTTGCTCAAGACCATCATGGGTTACCTCAGGCCCAACAGGGGGAGGATTCTTTTCCAGGATGAAGATGTCACGGTCTTGAGGCCCGATGAGAAGGTGCGAAGGGGAATTGGCTATGTCCCTCAATTGGAGAACGTATTTTCCTCGCTGACCGTGGAGGAGAACCTCGAGATGGGTGGCTACATCGAGGATAAGAAATGCCTTAGTGCGCGGATCGAGGAGGCCTATGATCTCTTCCCCGTGCTCAAGGAGCGGAGGCGTCAGAGAGTGAGAACCATGAGCGGGGGACAAAGACAGATGCTGGCCATGGCGAGGGCTTTGATGACCGAGCCCTCCCTTCTTCTCCTGGACGAACCGTCGGCGGGGTTATCGCCCAAGGTCTCGACCGCGGTCTTCGAACGGATAGGGGAGATCCATCAAAGGGGGAAGGCCATTATTATCGTGGAGCAGGATGCGTATCAATCCCTGGGTATCTCCGATCGGGGATACGTGCTGGCCATGGGCCAAAAAGAATACGAGGACGAGGCCCATAAGATCTTGGACAGCAGAAAGATCCGCGAGGCCTATTTGGGGGGATAATTCTCAATCACGGGTAAATGGAAATAAACTATTCTGAGAGTAAAAACTCGTTTGGGTTCTTCTTGACAAATTTCCCTGCCCGTGGTACGAGGATCTATGGAAATTTCTTAGGACGAAGGAGGTGAGGGAAATCGACCGAGGGAAAAATGACGGGATTTGTACGCTTCAAGCTTAAAGAAAGGAGGGGGCAATGAAGAGATTTGCCATTCTAGGGACTGTCGTATTGATGATTGTTTCGGTGAGCTTGCTCAGCTCAGCCATTGCCAAGGAACCAGTTGTGATCGGTTCCATCTCACCCTTGACCGGGACCAATGCGGTGCAAGGTACTGATATGAAAAATGGCGAGCAGATAGCCATGGAGGAGGTGAATGCAGCCGGGGGGGTTTTAGGGAGGCCCCTGAAGATCCTCTTTGAGGACACGGAATCCCGGCCAAAGGGAGGGATCGATGCCGTCCACAAGCTGGTCGACGTAAATAAGGTCCCCGTCATCGTGGGTGCCTATTCCAGCGGAATCAGCCTTCCAACGGGGGAATATACCAATGCCCAGAAGATCGTCCAGATCGGCGTCGGATCAACATCGCCGGAGCTGAGGAGGATCGGCCCCTATTACTTCAATTCCATTGGCCTGGACGAGGTAATGGGAACTGAGTTGGCCAGATTCGCCATGGAGGATTCCGGTGCCAAGCGATTCGCCTCCATAACTGTCAACAACCCCTTCGGCATCGGGATCGAGATCTGGACCAAGAAATACGTCTATGAGCACGGGGGAGACGTCGTCACGTTGGTGAGGTACGATGAGCGGAAGCCCGACTACCGGGCCGAGATCGAGAGGCTCTTCTCCAAGAACCCGGAGGCCGTCTTCTTTACCGCCTATGGAACGGAATCGAAGCTCATCCTGAAGCAGGCCTATGAGATGGGGCTGAAGCCCCCAAAGGGTTGGTGGGCCGATTACCTGACCATGTGGGTCAATGAGGTGATTCCGGAGACGGCTGAAGGAATAAAGGGCACCGAGGCTGGGTTGGGCTTCGGGAAGTACGAGCACTATAGGGATGCTTATAAGAAGAAGTTCGGAAAGGAACCCATGACGGCATACGGCGGTTATGGCTATGATGCTGTTTGGCTGGCAGCCTTGGCCATCAATTTCGCCGACTCTGATTTTGTCAAAAAGTATTCAGACTTGTTTCAATTTTCTGGATCCCCTCTCGAACCTGAAAATATCAGAAGAGCCCTGTTCCCAGTATCGAGTATCTATTACGGGGCCACCGGGGAAAAGGCATTTGATCGGGACGGGATGCAGGTTACTGACTATTACCTCAGATACATAACCAAAATCGTGACAGAGGACGGAAAGAAGAAGTTGACCATCGTTCCGTACAAGAAGTAGGGTAGGGAGGGGCTGGCCTCGGGGTCAGCCCCTCTATTTTTGCCCGTACCGCTCGTCGGCTAAGGCGACGATTGTTTTCAGCTCGCCCAGCAGTTTTTTGTCCAGAGGGTCGGGTTCGTACTGTTCCAGGATATCGGTGACTTTCTCCCGGACCCGACGGTCCATGGTCTTGGCCCCGTTCTTTTCCCATGTCTCGCGATTCGTTCGATCCATGAGCCTCGGCAGCCAGTGTTCCCCCCTCAAATGGCGGCGGGTATGCTCCTCCCCGACGAAGTGTCCCCCCGGTCCAACATTGGCGATGACATCCAATGCCAATGTATCACCATCGACCCTAATACCGCGGAGGATCCGCTTCACCATGGAAATAACCTCATCCGAAAGGACCAACATATCCAGGGATCCCAGAAGTCCGGACTCCAGATAGCCCACATCGTGAATCAGGTTAGCTCCAGAGAGCCCAGCCGTCAGCAGCGAGACCGATGCCTCTATGGCCGCCTGTTCATCCAACACCTTCGCATCACCGCATCCAGCCGTTGAAAATATGGGCAGCTCAAGCTCTTTGGATATATCGGTCATGCATGCGCTCAGGAGAGAGAGCTCTGGCGCTCCATAGCTAAATATGCTCGTTCGCATATCCATGATGGTGTGGACCCCGCCCATGATGAAAGGAGCCCCCTCGTTCTTTAGCTGAGAGATGACCAGGCCTGATAACGTTTCGGCTAAGCCTTGCGCTACAATCCCGGCCATGCTCACCGGGGCCGTGGCACCTCCGCTGGGACAAGGCGTATAGACGACGGGGATGCCCCGTTCAGCTGCAAAGATCAATTTTTCTACAGCCTCTTTGGAATGGGTGAGGGGGGAGCTGGGCTCCGCATACACTGCGAAGTAAGGGTGATCCTGA
>Ga0209427_10007780_pt1 | contig 12101 bp, 10 predicted proteins | sample DeeMarSWOR136_30_FD_187465 | JGI IMG/M metagenome (GOLD analysis project Ga0209427, IMG submission 187465) | Marine sediment microbial communities from White Oak River estuary, North Carolina - WOR-1-36_30 (SPAdes) (version 2) | ecosystem: Environmental > Aquatic > Marine > Intertidal zone >... | reverse complement strand
TTAACAAAATTTCATAGGCAACAATTTGCTCTATACCATAATAGATGAGAAACATTAGTGGAAACTCTACTATCCCGTGACCCAATGCAATAAGCAAACCAGCGCTTTTGCGCCTAGCCGCTTTTTCAATTGTAACCGCGAATAAAGGTCCAGGCATCATGACTCCTGTCAGGGAGATAAGCGCCACGGACCCCAAGAATAAATAAAACTCTGTCGTAAACGCCATATTACTTCATTTCCATTGTGTTTCTAATAAAGCATTCTCGTGAAGTGATTAGCAAAGCCGTTCTTTATACAAAAGCATCACCAAAACACATTGCAAACATATTAAGACGCATTTGAGCTGCGAGTGAAGCTGCGCTGAATTTCAATTATTTCCGTACTGTTCCGTACGGAAGCGTAATTCTCAAGTAGCATGTGGTTCAACTCCAAAAAAGTGTGCCCCCACGTAAAGATTGAAAGCAACTCTGCTGCTTCCTGTTTGAACCCTGCAATGTAAAGCGCTCCAGCCAAAGCTTCTGCCGTAGTAAGCTTCGTTGCCTTGCCAAAATTAACGGGGTTCCCCGCAATTAAAATGGGCAAGCAACGCGAAGTTCCCTTCACCTGCTTCAATAGAACTTTTTCGGCGTGCTCCCAACTGCAATCCAAAGCAGCTAACCCAAAATCTTCAACCCGATTTCGGTCGGCAGGGGAAAACGCTATTTCCGAGAATGGATTAAGAACCACAGCCCGCTTCGGCAAAAACCTAGTCTTGCTCACTAACCTTGCAAAACCGTGGCGCTTAAGTTTCAAGCCAGTGCACCGTTTCGGGTCGCATTGGTTTGCGTGATAAATGGTTAACCTAGGCTTAGGCGATTTTTCCACCTGTTTTTCGCACCTTCAAATGACTCATGGGATCATCAAAAACGCGGGGAATCCATTCGATTAGGTCAGTGGCTACTAAATGATAGCCTTTGTCGTTTGCAACAAAGTCTCCTGCTGCACCATTAACAAAAGCTCCTGCAACAGCAGCCTCAAACGGGTCAGTTTTCTGCGCTAACAAAGCGCCAACTATGCCCGAAAGAACGTCGCCCGTGCCCCCAACCGTCATGCCTGGATTGCCAGTGAAGTTCAGTTTAACCCTTTTCGCATCGCAAACCATGTCCACCTGGCCCTTCAACAAAACTACTGCTTTAAGCTCTGCCGCTGTTCTCTGTACTTCAGCGATGCGCGCTTCAACATTTTCATCCAATTTCCAGCCTGAGAGTAAAGCGTATTCGCCTGCGTGTGGCGTTAAAACAAGTGGCACTTTTAATGCGCGTTTAAATTCAGCAAATGCTTTCAACCCGTCAGCGTCCAGCAGCAACGGTTTGCCCGCGCTTTCGATAACTGACACGCACGACTTGACGAATTCTCGGGTTTCACTATGCACACCCAAGCCCGATCCCATAACAATGGCGTCAACCATTTTCAAATATGGTTGCAACGCGGTTACGTTATCTGCGGTTAGGTGGTCACCTTTAAGCTTCAGCGTTATCAAATCAGGTGATATTGAGGATATGGCGTACGCGGTCTTTGAGGGAGCTGCGAGATAAACGATGTCCACGCCGGTTCGCAGGGCAGCCAAAGACACCAAGGCAGGTGCACCTGAGAAAACCTCGCTACCACCAATAACCAGCAAACGACCAAAATCACCCTTATGCGCGCTTAAAGTTCGTGGTTTCTTTGCCAGAAGAACATCTCCAGGACCAGCAAACTTCGCAATTTCATTCGGCAACCCAATGTCTTTCACGATCAGCTCGCCTACGTACTTCTTGGCTGTGCGCATCCCCGTCTTTGGCTTGTGGAACGTTACTGTAACGTTCGCTTTTACAGCCGTGCCTAAAACTTCTCCGGTGTCCGACTCTATCCCCGTCGGTACATCAACAGCGATTTTGAAAGCTGTCAAACCATTAATGTACTCGACGATTTGCGTTATAGGCGGTTTGAGTTTCCCTTTGGTGCCTGTCCCAAGCAACGCGTCAACAACTATCGGTGCATCCACGTTGGGTATGACAGAACTATCCGTGACTTCCTGAACTAGAATGCTTTCACGCAAAGGTTGAAGGGCACACCAATTTTGCAATGTCGCTTCATGATGGATATCCCTGCCTTTTCCAACCAGAATCACGGATACTTTGAAGCCTTGAGACAACAGGTGCCTAGCAGCTACGAATCCGTCGCCGCCATTTCCGCCTAAACCGCAGAAAATGGCAACTTTTTGCTCTCTGGAAAAACGTGAAGCGATTTCGCGGGCTACGTTGCGCCCAGCGTTCTCCATCAATTGAAGCAAAGAAATACCGAAGTACTCGGCGTTAACTTCTAAGGCACGCATTTCCCTGCTTATGATAGCCTCTGCGCTTTTCTTTTTTGTTTGCATTTTTCAGCCCTGACTAAGTTAATTTACTATATGAAAGATAAGCCTATCCTTGACTGATAGCGTTTACCTGCTGCAACAGCAGATTCTTTGCTGTAATCTACGAAAGGGCATATAAAAGCATCAGCAAAACACATTTAATTTCCATTTTACGGATGGCTCTATTTTCTGCTCAAGCATTCTCGTTTGGGAGCGATAGCGTTGGAAGGCTTTTACTTCCTTTTTTTGCGCTGGTTTTTTCCTTTGTATTCTCTGGATATAATCATCGTAGACGTTACCAGTACATTTGGCACGTTTCGAACTTTTAGCGATACGAATTCCTCTAGCTTGCCTAGGTCTGACGTCTCAATTTTTGTAACTACGTCGTATTCGCCGAAGATAATGTCTGCATGCAAAACCTCGTCAAACTCTATGAGTTTTTGGCATACTTCTCTTTCAGTTCCTGAACCCACCTTGAACAACACATAAGCTAAAACGACCATTATTTCACCTAACCTAACATTCTATCCAAAAAACGACTTAATTACTTTTCTATAACTTTTCTATGCGATCCGCAACAACGTTGCAGCCTGGAAAACATTTATCCTTTACTCCAGCCATTACCTACTAGAGTTTAACGTAACTTAGCTCGGTTAATTGCTAGGAGGTTTTGTTTGAAAAAAGATTTTAGCGTAGGCAAAACGGACGCGCTTGTAATTGTGGATGTGCAAAAAGATTTTTGTCCAGGCTAAGCTTTGCCTGTTCCTGAAGGCGACCAAGTTATTCCAGTTCTCAATGACTACATACAAATCTTCAAGAAAGCTAACGTAGAAATCTTTGCTACGAGAGACTGGCACCCGCCAAATCACATATCTTTCAAAGCCCAGGGAGGACCATGGCCACCTCACTGCATCCAAAACACCAAAGGCGCCAAATTTCACCCCGACCTGAAACTTCCAAGCGACACCACAATAGTATCAAAAGCTATAGACCCGCTTAAAGAGGCATATTCAGGTTTTGACGGCACCAGACTTGCGAGCACTCTAAAAACAAAAGTGGTTAACAGAGTTTTTGTGGGAGGCTTAGCAACTGATTACTGTGTGAAGAACACGTTTCTTGATGCCCTCAAACTCAGCTTCGATACTGTGCTGCTTTTTGACGCCGTCTGCGGTATTAACGAAAAACCAGGAGATGCTGCAAAAGCCATTGAAGAGATGATTGAAAGCGGCGCTGAAAAAGGAAATTTAACAGATTTTCTAGACCCTCTTGAGATTCGACCAGCTGTGGATCCTGATGCTGAACGCTTAGGCGAGAAGCATCTATCGAAGTTTGAAACAAAGAAGAAAGCCCGAATGAGACCTCGAGGTCCTTACAAAAGGATTCGTACTGAGCGAGGCTGAAAACAGCAAGCAGCGGTTGTGGAACTGTTTCTACATAACTTTAATTATTCTGTTTTGTTCAAAACTTTGGGCTTTCCGAACTTTAACGAAGCTTATAAAGACGTGAAATTACAGGAGGAAAACTTTCCAAAATGAATATGTTGTAGCTGGTTTTATGGAGAAATCGCATAAAAAATGTGTTTGATAGGATTGATTATTACTTCTATACGTTACCGAACTTCATTGTATTAAAAGCTTGAAAAGTATGTTTTTCTTAGGTGCTGCGAAAAGCTTCGAATGGTAATATTTTAAAATAAAAAGTTAAAAAAAGATCTGCTTAATTGGGGAAATGGAGTTAAAAAGCTCAATTTTCAAGCATTGGCTCATGCATTATTGAATACAAAATACGAAGCGTCAAAAATTTTGCTGCGCGCTACAAAAAAATGCTTTGCGGTTGACGTGCGTTCCCTCAAAAAATTCCTGAGCGTCATTGCTCGCCAATGACCTGCATTATCACGGTTCGTTTGCGAGGGTAGACATCTGTTTCTACAAAAAGCAAAGATTGCCAGGTTCCGAGTTCTACGCGTCCATCAATCACTGGAAGGGTCTTGTCGGGTGGCAATAGCATGGAACGCAGGTGTGAATGAGCATTGGACGGGTGTTGATATGCTCTTCGTTTCGGAACTATTTCTTCCAAGAACGCCTTGATGTCGTTAAGTAAGCTATAGTCATTTTCTGTCAGAATAAGTATGCCTGTAGCGTGAGGTGCAAAAACATGCACCATACCATTTTTAATGGCGGATTCAGACACTACCCCTTGAACCTTGTCTGTTAAGTCTACGAAGTCTATTTCGCCTTTCGTAGAAAAACTGAAACTTATGTTAACCACTTTGAAGCCTGACATGATAATTCCAGCATTTGTCTATTGCGATTGCGGTTCAAAAACGTTTCCACCCTAAACTAGCTGCCTTACACCTTTTAGTAGTTGCGGGAGTGAATGGCGACTATTTTATGTATTCTGTTTATGCTTTTATATACAGCTACAAGTGCGATATGCCATAGTGAATACTGGTGATGAACAAAGTCTAACATAATATCGACACAACGAAACTTACCGAACAACAATTTTGCAATGAGCCATCTACAAAATTTCAAATCGTTTAGCCACCTCCTGCTGCAGCAACAGGTTAATCTGATGTGAAAATAAGCTTGAAAAGGGCGTTTTAGAAAAAGGTTCAAGTTTGTTATTTGTACTTACAAGCAGGCACTTTGAGAAAATGCTGTTCTACCAAGCATTCCTTTAAGTAGTCGTCCAATGTAGCAGCGGGAACAACATCAATCGTGTAGTCTCTCGCGTCTATCGAATGCAGGTAATTCTTTTGCGGAATAACTACTTTCTTGAAGCCCCAAGCTTCAGCAGCCTTGATTTTCTCGTGGACCCCGCCTATCGCTGTTATCTGGATGGTTCCGCTGACGCCCAGGTTTATTTCGCCGGTTACTGCCACATCTTGTCGTATCGGTTTGCCTTCGATTAGAGAGCACAAAAGAATTGCCATCGTTACACCTGCTGAAGGGCCATCAACTCCGTAGGACTGGGCAAAATCAATATGCGTCAAATAGTCCTGAGCAATGTCCACACCGTATTTCTGGAGGATAACGCTTCTGACTTTGGCTATGCTGTCTGAAATGAAACTCTTACCTTTAGCCACCCCTGTCACTTTGTAGTATCCCTTAAGCGGCTGGTCTCTCGGAAGCTCAGTTTTCCTAACCAGCTGGGCTTTCACGCCTAGAATGTTGCCAGTCATCTCGCCACTGTACGGGTCATGAACCACAGCCAACCCGTGAATCTGCCCAAGCGTCACGCCCTCAGGTTTTATTTCTAAAAGTTTTCCTCGTTCCTGCATCTCATGTTCTAGTAGCTGCTTTTGGATGGTCTTACAATGTTCTGTTAATGCCTCTAGAACGTGGCGCCGTTCAACTGCTTTGCATTTCTCGTTCATAGCCAAGGTTGCAGACGTTTTAATTATAGAAATAAGTGGCCTAAACCGCGTGGTAAGTGCATCACGCTTGTTGCTTCGCCGTCTACCTTCTTCAACTATTTCCATGCATGCATCTCTTCGGAACGGTATGAGGTTGAACCGCTGGACTTCCTGAGCTATGAACTGGACGTATTTGCGCCTGTTTTCCAGCGTATTAGCCATATCGTTGTTCATGCGTACGACTTTGCCGTAGCCGTAAATTCGATCCATAAGTGCAGGATGAATCTGACCTATGCTGTCAAAGTTTCCGGCACCCACCAGAAAAGTTATAGTAGGTACAGGCTCTGTTGACACAGCCATCGCTGAGGTAGCGCCGCCTTGCCACCTACCTCGCAAAGTTATGGGCAACTGGCCATCTTCCAGAACCGTTAAAAGCGTAACCGCTTCTTCCTGATCTAAGTTTTTAATCTCATCGATATACAAGATCCCCATTGATGCCACATGAACATCACCTGCAGTAACCCTTTGGTGCTCGGGTGTGCCTAACCCGCCAGTTTGAAAAGGATCCCAAGCTACGGATCCAAAGAGTTGAGCGCTCCTGTGTCCTGTCGCGTCCACAAAAGGAGCATTTCCCGAGCCGTTGTCCACGATAAGTTTTGGAACATCTGATTGCTGAGCGCCTCCGACGCCGCGGAGATTGGCTAATCCGCCCATACGTGTGAACCACCAAATGAAAACGCTGAAGAAGATTAGGCTTCCTCCAGGGATGAATGTAAGGGGCACTAGGTTTATAAAACGGTCAACAAAGTAGGCTGAAAAATTGTTGCTATACAAGTCCTGCCAAGATGTGCCTCCTATTGATACGCCGTTGACGTTCCAGGTTTGCCACGCGTCAATCATGAAGTATAAGCCTAATGTCAGAAGGAACACGCCTAATGTAAGCATGAGAAATTGGATTGCTCTCAGCCCGATTTTAGTAGCGAATTTGCGTTTAAGTTCTTTGCGCTGCTCAGTTTGCAATACCTTTTTTCCTTCTCCGATTTTGTGGATTGACACTCGTGGCTGGCTGGGTAGGACAGAGTTTTTCCAAGATAATACGTCGAAGAGTTTTATGCCGTTCTCTTTGTAAACCTGAGTTAGTTTTTCGGATAATGCCTTTCCTAGGAGAGACTTACCTGTTCCTGGATCGCCCAAGAGCAGCAGATAAGGTCCTGGACTGATTACTGATTTTGCTGGTGGTTTCGGCTCGTCGGCTTTGCTCCAGCTTGCGTACCATTGTTTCTGCTCTAAATGCTTGAGTTTGTGAACCCACTCGTTCAGGCATAAGAAACCCTCGTTCAGAGCTTGCTCTTGGCCTATGACCCAGTTTATCATGCTTTCGTCCACTGGGAACCCTTCAGTTGTTTTGAATTTTCCCCAGTTCCACTGTACCTTTATAGTCCGCCCCTGTACAGTTCGCGTCAGCGTTTCTACGTCTTCTCCGAAATGATCAAAAGACACGCCTTCTCCTCCATTCTGTTCCAATAGTCTCTCATGTTCCAAACAATTAAAGAGCTTATTTCAAAATTAACAATATTCAAAAAACTGTACGTAAACTGCCAAGTAACCCCCATATTTTTACGGTTTTCCGTTTAGCTTATTTCCTAAAATTAGCCCGTTCTACAACTTATTTTGCAATAAAAACAAATCAGCTGGCTTGTACATAATCGAATCTGCATACACTCAAAAAGTTCAGGATTTTTTATTAACAGAACAAAAATCAAAAAGCCGTAAGTAAGCTTTAAAAAGCTAAAAAACCCTATTTTTAGCGTTTTCACCTATACTTTGAAGCCTTCCCATGGAGTTTATCGGGACCTCATATAAAGACCGGCGAAAATCTCCATGCGAAACCACGGCGGTCTCTATTCGAATATGCTTCGAGTGCTTGAGCTTTTCCGCAGTCTCTAAAAGGACGTTGTGGAAGATTTGCTTTGATTGAGCTTTCTTTTTTTGTAGCTTGCACTGAGCTACGATGCGGTTGCTGAGCGTGTTGTTCAATGGTTTTAGCGAAGAAGATTTGAGCTACTAGAATCGCTGTAAGGCGTTTAGAAGTTGTGTTTTGTTGATGCTTTTGTATACCAAACGGCATTTATGATGCTAGCTTCTAATCACCAGCTTCAGATTTTTGCAGTAACGGGTTTGAAAAGAAGGTGTTTTTCACCTCCTTTTGTATAAGGATGTACTTTTGCAGTCACTAGTATAGGCTAAACTGCACATACTTTTAATTTATATATGTTGGTAACTTCCTTATAAGTGATTCTGGTTGCATATGTATTACCTATAGTTTATTCCGTCACCAGCGCGCTCCAAGGGATTCTCTGGACAGAGCCACGTATACAAAGGCATCAACGAGACAGCCACGGTTCATTGAAAACGGCATAATTTTTTATTTTATGCGCCATCTTAATTAGGCAAGTGCTGAGGGAAAAATGTGGTAAGGGAAGTTGATAGAATTAAACTTCGTCGATGGCGCAAGAGGGGCTTTTACAGCGAGACTGTGCTTGTGAAGCACCTGCAAAAACTAGGTTACAACGCCGTGCGGATCCCGGTTAGCAACCCAAGTTTGAGCCCGCTGCCAGACCTGATGGCTAGAAAAGGCAAACACACATACGCGTTTGAAGTAAAAAACGCTAGATACTACGCGTATTTCCCAAAGCAGCAGATCGACAAGCTCTTCAGGTTCCTCAATGAGCTTATACCTGGAGACACAGCGAACAAGCACGCAATAATAGCGGCGCACCTCGGCAAAAAATGGCTGTTCAAAGAAATCAGTTGGGAGGATTGGAAAAAGGATAAAATTCCAGAAAAGCTCCGAATTCTGAAGCGGGACAGAGGCAATTTTGCCATAGAGAAGAGCTATTGAAATGCGTAAGTAACCGTACCTAAAAGTATATTATAACTCAAAACATAGACATCGTCATGCCGATGAAAACGAGTGATTTTGTAGTAACCACGTATTCGCTAACCAAAACTTACCAGCTAGGTGAGATGGACGTTGAAGTTCTAAAGGGAATAGCACTTAACGTTACGAAAGGCGAATTTGTGGTTATATGTGGTCCGTCGGGTTCTGGAAAAACTACGCTACTTAATATTATAAGTGGAATCGACAGACCCACAAGCGGAAAAATCCTTGTGCTTGGTCAGGACTTAGCTGTTCAAGACGAAGATTTCCTATCGGATTTCCGATGCAGTCGCGTAGGCTTCGTGTTTCAATCTTACAACTTGGTTTCAACTTTAACGGTAGCAGAAAACGTCGCATTTCCAATGGAATGGATCAGAAAACCCGAGGCGGAAATAGAAACGCGCGTCATAGAATTGTTGGAGACGGTAGGGTTACAGCATAGAGAGAATCATTTTCCAGCTCAACTAAGCGGGGGTGAACAGCAACGAGTAGCGTTCGCCCGTGCTTTGGCTAACGACCCTGAATTGATTCTAGCTGATGAACCGACTGGAAATTTGGATACCAAAAATGGCCAGAAAATAAGGCAGATGCTGCAAATATTAAAGGCTAAGGGGAAAACCGTTATCGTAGCAACTCACGACCCAGAGATCATGCAGCTTGCTGATCAGACCGCTTGCTTGGAAGACGGGAGGCTGACGAGCCAAAGTGAGTAAAGCGGCTTTTCCAGTAAACGATCTTCTGCGCAGAAAAACGCAAACAAGCTTAACTCTAATTAGCCTGACTGTCTGTGTTGCTTCCACGCTTTTCCTGCTTCTCTTCAGCGATCAAATAGTTTTTGGGATAACATCAATAGCTGAGAATACACTAACTGTAGGTTATTGGGCTATTTTCTCGAATTTTTTGCTGTTTGCAGGAATTTTGGTCTTCGCCATAGGCGCGGTGATAATTTCGTTCATTACCTTCTTGATGATGTCTCAGCGAACAAGAGATTTCGGACTGATCAAAGCAGTTGGGTGCCCAAACAGCCTTGTATTCGGCTACTTTTTAACTGAACTCTTGATAGTGCTATTCCTGGGCTGCGTCTTAGGAATAGCCCTTGGATGCTTAATTGACTATGCCGTTATCAACCTAGGAGCCTTTCAGGTTTTTCAAAAAACACCCAATTTCTGGTACGCTCCGCTAGTGTTTGTTGCATTCTTTGTTTTTGGCTTGATATTTGGAGTGAGGCCACTTGAGACTGCAGCTCGGCTATCGTCAACAGCTGCGATTTCGTCCATGCAATATTTTGGGTTGAGTGAGGGAAGAAAATTTAAAGCGCTCTCAAAGTCCAGATTAACAATGAAAATAGCCTCGAGAAGTCTTTTCAGACGCCAATCAGTCACAGTTAGAATAGTAGTGTTTTTATCAATAGTATTTATCTTGCTCACAGTCTCCATCGCAGGGAGCATAATTGCCAATAACACCACTACAACATGGGTTGAAAAAGCGGTGGGCAAAGACACACTTTTGGTGGGGCACAAGAACATGGGGAGCCAGTACATCTCTTTGTTGTTGAAGTTCTCTGGAGCAGAAGAAAAAAATGATTTTTATTATTTTGATTCAAATTTTGCTTTAACTGAAGATGTTTTTCAACAGTTAAATGGCATTAGTGGAATCGCAAACTTTGAAAAAAGGTTTGTTTACGAAGGACACATTCAAGAAGTTATGAATTTCACTTACAGCGAATCGTCGACCATACCAGTTGGTGATCATCGTGAAGCTGCCTCTTTGATTGTGGGCGTAGAACCTAAAAAGATTCTTTCTGAATGGTTTATTGAGGGGAGATTCTTGAAAAACGGCAACTCTTCCGACGCGGTTATCGGCGATAGTCTAGCTGCAGTCACGTTTGAAATGCCTCTTTTGCAGAGCTTTCGAATGCAAAATGCCACTTTAAACATTGTTGGCGTCTGCCTCGATCCCATAAACAATGGGATAGTCGCGTTTGTTCCTTTTGAAACGCTTAAAAGTCTAAATAACGTTTCCGACCCTAACATCATGCTTGTTCAGCTAGAGTCTTCAGCTAATCAGGAAACTGTCATAATGCAGATGCAGGAGCGCTTGGCAGATGCAAACATGGACTTAAAGGTTTTTGAACTCAATGGGGCACTGGAAAAGAACTTGAGCTTTCTAGGAGCCACTTGGACCGTAATAATGTTTCTACCCGTTTTTAGTTTGGTAGCAGCAACCTTATGCCTAATCGGGTATCTTGTGCTGGCTATCGATGAGCAACGTCATGAATACGCCGTTTTGCGGGTTATGGGCACAAAGCCTAAAGCAGTCGTGACCATACTTGCAGTGCAAAGTCTAATCATTTTACTTCCAAGCATTGCCATTGGAATTGCTTTCGGAGTAATAATTACGCTTATGATTTTGATGCCTCACCCAGTCGTAACGAGCTTCACCATAATAGCAATATCGGGATGGCTTCTCACGTCTTTAGTTGGAATGTTCCTTTTAAGTCTCTGGCCTGTATTACGCTTTGCTAAGAAACCAATATTGAAAATTATGTCATAAATGACTGAACTCTTTCGTGAAGTACTTGAATGACTTTACGTGAGCAGGCAACTGGATTAAAAAATCTTGCAACTGCAGAACTGGAACCACGGGAACATTGCCGTAAACTTTGAAGCTGCTTGGAATAAGCGACAAAATCACAGGAATAATCTTGGCCTTATTCCACTTAACGCACTCGACCTTTAGCTCCACGCTGGGTAACGTATCGACCAGTGCTTGTGCTCTTTTCACTTGCGCCTCAACAATTTTCCTTAGTGCGGAAGGTTTCACTTGTCTTTGCCAATGTTTACAGTCCACGCATAAAACTAAGGGTTTTCTGCAGCCAACAATATCTATTTCCCATCTGCGTCCAGCATGTTTGAAGCGCATGTTCTTGATGACGACATAACCATTTTTTTCCAACGCTAGCGCTAAGATGGCTTCGAACTCCTGCCAATGGAGAAAAGTACTAACATGTTCGATGTCTGCGCCTGAGGATGCTGCTTTAACAGCGAGCCTGAGACGATTGGCGCTGTTTGTTTCAACAGTGTCGTTTTCAAGATAAACTAGACCTTCATTCTGCAGTTTTTCAAGCAAGTTTCTGACAATATCTGAGGCAATCCTGGAGTCTTTATTAACATATTCAATTAAAACAGGTCCATTTCTTGTTAGTTTCAAAAGTGAAATTAGCAGATCTCTTTCAATTACCATTATTATCTCTCGCAAGGGTATACATGAAAATGTGGAAAAATTGTTTTTCTGCAGGGCGGTATAAAAGTATTCAAAAACCATAGCTTCAGTATAAAGAAGCGGTATACAAAAGCATCAACGAAACCCACTTTTGAAACACTTCCCAAACATTTTACCCGGTGCAACCAACATTAAGAGATATTTAG
>Ga0209427_10007779_pt1 | contig 12102 bp, 8 predicted proteins | sample DeeMarSWOR136_30_FD_187465 | JGI IMG/M metagenome (GOLD analysis project Ga0209427, IMG submission 187465) | Marine sediment microbial communities from White Oak River estuary, North Carolina - WOR-1-36_30 (SPAdes) (version 2) | ecosystem: Environmental > Aquatic > Marine > Intertidal zone >... | reverse complement strand
TCTTCAGGGACGACGATGAGGCTTACGGGATCTGGAACCATGAGATAGGCGTTCCGTCCGACAGGATCATCAGACTAGGTGAGGACAATAATTTCTGGGCCATGGGTGATACAGGTCCATGCGGTCCATGCTCCGAGATTCTCTTTGATCAGGGAGAATCCATGGGTTGCGGCAGCCCTGATTGCGGACCGGGCTGTGACTGTGACAGGTATCTGGAGATATGGAACCTGGTATTTACTCAGTATAACCGAGACCTGCAGGGAAATCTGACTCCCCTTCCAAGTCCGAATATCGACACGGGTATGGGACTTGAGCGGATAGCGGCTGTTGTCCAGGGTGTGACATCCAATTATGACACAGACCTGTTTTCGGGTATTATCAAACAATTAGAGGATATATCCGGTATAACTTACGGGGACGATAAAAAAAAGGACCTCTCCTTCCGGGTTATCTCCGATCATGCCCGTGCCGCGGCTTTCCTGATAGGGGACGGTATTATGCCGTCAAATGAAGGCAGGGGATATGTCTTGAGGAGGATCATAAGGAGGGCTATTCGATACGCACAGGCCCTGGGAATGAAAGAATTATTTTTCCACAAGATAGCTGACAATGTGATCGATATTATGGGTCAAGATTATGGTGAACTCTTAAGGTCCCGATCCTTTATAAACAATGTCATTATCAACGAGGAAGAGAGATTCTCGGATACTCTTTATTACGGGATGAGGATATTAAGAGAAGAGATAGACAGGCTGAAGGATATGAAGAAGGATATGATTCCCGGCAGTCTGGCCTTCAGACTCTATGATACATACGGTTTATCTGTTGATATCGTCCAGGATGTGGCGCGTGAAGAGAATCTTAATATTGACCTCGCCGGTTATGAAAAGGCAATGAATGAACAGAGAAGCCAGTCCCAGGAGTCGTGGAAGGGGAGCGGCGAGGAAGAGGTCTCTGAGGCATATCGCAGGATTTTGGGCCGAGGTATCATAACAAGATTCCTTGGACATGACAGCCTGACCTCAAGATCAAAACTGCTCTCCATCCTTAAGGAGGGGGAGGAGTCATCCATTGCCAAAGAAGGCGATGACGTGGAAGTCATCCTGGACAGGACAGCCTTTTATGGGGCAGGGGGCGGTCAGGTGGGAGACACCGGATGGCTGGTGAGCGAAGGAGTGGAAATAAAGATAACCGACACAATTAAGGTCGGACATGATCTTATCGTCCACAAGGGAAAGGTGGAGAGAGGCAGTATCTCCGTTGGGGCAGAGGTTGAGGCAAGTGTAGATGAAGAGAAAAGAAACGCAACCGCCCTTAATCATACCACGACCCATCTTCTGCACGCAGCATTAAGAGATGTCCTCGGAGACCATGTGAAACAGGCGGGATCGCTTGTGTCACCGGAAAGGCTCAGATTCGATTTCAGTCATTTTACACAGGTGGGCAAGGAAAAGCTCAGGGAAGTAGAGTCTATTGTAAATAGCCATGTCAGGGAAAACCTGCCTGTTTACACAGAAGAGATGGCCAGGGATGAGGCCTTTAAAACAGGCGCGATGGCCATCTTTGAAGAGAGATATGGTGAGAGGGTCAGAATGGTAAGTGTAGGTGATGGTGTGAGTATGGAGTTGTGCGGCGGAACCCATACCAGGAGGACAGGCGATATCGGACTCTTTAAGATAATAAGTGAAAGCGCAGTTGGAGCCAATGTCCGTCGAATTGAGGCCCTAACCGGAAGGGCCGCCCTTGAATATGTCCAGTCACTGGATGACGAAATGAAGGATGTGGCTGCGCTGTTTAAAGCCACACCGGGTCTATTAAGGGACAGGGTGGAATCATTCTTAAAGGATCAGAAGCTGAAAGATAAGGAGATAGAGACCCTCAAGTCAAAGATACTTGCCAAGGAGTCCGGAGACCTGCTGTCAGGGATTAAAGAGATAGACGGGATCAGGGTCCTGGCGCGTGAAATCGAGGCTGATTCACCTAAAGAGTTGCGTGATTATGTTGACCGGATAAAGGAAAGGCTGGGATCCGGTGTCCTCCTGCTTGGATCAAAAAGGGAAGACAAGGTTATGCTCATATGCGCTGTTACAGAAGACCTCACAGATCGATTCAAGGCTGGTGAGATTATAGGACATCTGTCAGGGATAGTCGGTGGAAAGGGGGGCGGAAGACCGGATATGGCTCAGGGAGGAGGAAACAAACCTGAAAAGCTTAATCGGGCCCTTGAGGCCGTTTTTGAGATTGTTGGTAAGAATCAGAAGCCACCTGCCTTCGCCAAGGCTTCGGCGCGGCAGGGGAAAAAGAAGAGAGAGAAAAGAGGAACGAGAAAATAGAGGGCAAGGGGTCGAGGCGAAAACATTAAAACAGAATACCCGCCTGCCATAGCTCTATTTCGCTGAAGATGCATATTTATTAATACAGTATTATTCACAACGGGTAGAGCATTTATCGCCAAGAGGCATGAGCAGGCAGGTCGAACAGGGAATATAGAATCTCTAAGCGAAAAATTTCTGGATTTCCCGGTCACGCCGGGGAATGACGGCGATGGGGTTTGTAGGCTTTGAGCCTTGAGCTTTCAGATCTCAAAGTTTTCACAAACCAGAGAAACCAAAGAAACGAGATAGATGAAATAAACTAGAGAAACCAGAGAAACAAAATAGACTAGACAGACGAGATAGACCATACACCCATTACCGATTACCCATCACCATCCATTTAACAATTTAACCATTTACAAAATCACCACTCAGTCTCAGCCAGTTTTTCTTTACACTTGCTTATGTACTCAAGGGCCTCGTGATATTGCCCCATATCCGGGTAATTTTTAATAAGGTATGTAAACCTGTCCAGCGCAGCTGTATATTCCCCCATGTTATAGTAAAAACGCCCCACATATAATTCATGTTCGGCAAGATAGGCAAGACACTTCCTTAAGTGGGCCCTTGCTTTGTTTGACCACTCGCTTTCCGGAAATCTCTTTACTAACCGCTCGAATTCCACCTCGGCCCTAATAGTGTAGGTCTGATCCCTGTCTATCGTCTTGACCTGGTTCAGATGGCACATGCCTTTCTGGTAAATCACAAAGGGTATATTGCTGTCTTTAGGGTGCAGCTTTTCAAAGTCATCATAGGTAGTCACGGCAGAATCATAATCTTTAGTTAAAATATATGATTCCGCCATCTTCAATTCGGCCGTAATGACAGTCTTGCTGTATGGATATCTGTCCTTGATTGCCTGAAATGACTTTATAGCTAATTCATATTCATTATTTTCAATTCTTTTCAGGCCCCAGGCAAGGAGCACCTCCGGACCTGTCTGTTCCGTACTAACCGGCTGTTTCCCCGCACATCCCCCGAGGAGGAAAAGCAGGAAGAGACTACTAATGAAGCATATTATTATGGAATTCGATTTTCTCATTTGTTTATTCAGGATTCGAGTAAACCTTAATAGGTGCTTAAACTGTAGACTATTAGGCTTTTAGACTTTCAGCTTTGAGCATTGAGCTTTTAAACCATCACGGATCACTCATTAACTATGATCCATGATCAGTATTATAATAATTTTTTCATCTCTTCCTCTAAAGACTTCTTTGACTGAGCGCCGACGATTGTATTAACAACCTCCCCACCTTTAAACAGGATAAGGGTAGGGATATTTCTTATGCCGAACTTGGCAGGGGTTTTCCGGTTCTTATCAACATCCATCTTGGCAATCTTGATCTTCCCCTTATATGCAGATGCCAGCTCTTCCATAACGGGAGCAATCATCTTGCATGGACCGCACCATTCCGCCCAAAAATCTACCACGGCCGGCAGTTCTCCATTCATGATCTCCGTATCAAATGAATCATCCGTAATTTCAAGAATATTACCCATTAAGCATCTCCTATCTGGTTAATTGGTAAAATAGTTAAATGGTTAATTAGTTTAAAGCTCAAAACCGAAAGTTCAATGCTTAAAGTACCGCAAGGGCGATGAATCGCGCCCATACAATGGGCACTGTCCCTCTACTATTTGAATCCATAAATGCCGTGATTCCCCGGCTTGACCGGGGAATCTAGAAAAATATAATCATAACAAAAATTCCTGGATTCCGGATCGAGTCCGGAATGACGAACAAAGGAAAGGAATTAAATAAATATATCCTCTTCAAGGTTCTGAATTCTGTATTCGATATTCAACCTGCCCACCCATGCATTTTGGCGATAAAGGCTCTATCCATTGAAAACTAAACTGTAATAACAATAAAGCAAAATCAGCCAAATACGGCTATGGCAGGCGGGTATCTTTTTTCCTTTTTCCGGTTTCTCCGAGACCCTCTCCCGACCTCCCCCTAAGAAGGGGAGGAAATAATTGAAGGATCAATTAACATGGAGTTATGCCTTTGTCAACTTAAAGCTTTTTTAACTTTAAGCATAAGCCTTTTATTTGGAATCCTGTAAGAACCTGTCTGCTTCAATAGCGGCCTTGCATCCTGTTCCCGCCGCCGTAATAGCCTGGCGGAAATGGGGGTCTCTTACATCTCCGGCTGCAAAGACCCCCTTGACGCTGGTCTTTGCTCCCTCACTGCAGATAATATACCCATGTTCATCCAGATCAATCTGGCCTTTAAAAAGATCCGTCGCCGGTGAATGTCCTATCCCCATGAATATACCGTCGGCAGCCCTCTCTGTTATTTCCCCTGTTTTGACGTTTCTTAATACTATCCCTTCAACATTACCGGTTTTTGAACCTTTTATCTCCTCCACAACAGAGTCCCATATAATATTTATCTTTGGATTTCCAAAAAGCTTTTCCTGCATATATTTTTCAGCACGCAGTTTGTCCCTTCTGTGAACTATATTCACCACTTTCGCGTACTTAGTTAAAAAAAGGGCCTCCTCAGCTGCAGTGTCTCCTCCTCCTATTACATACAGGATGGAATCACGGAAAAAGAATCCGTCACATGTGGCACATGCCGATACCCCCCTGCCCCTGAAGGCCTCAATTGAAGGGAGATCAAGATATTTTGCCCGCGCCCCTGTGGCAATGATCAATGACCTGGCCAGAAAATCAACATCTTCCACCTGAATCCTGAAAGGATAAATTATTAAGTCAACGGCGGTTACCTCTTTCATCAGGAATTCAGTACCGAACCGCTGAGCCTGCCTTTTCATATTCTCTATTAATTCCGGCCCTGAGATACCCTCAGGAAAACCGGGAAAGTTTTCTACATCAGTGGTTGTCAACAACTGCCCGCCAGCGGGCACCCCTTCTATAACAAGCGGCCTGTATCCTGATCGGGCACAGTAGATAGCTGCAGTCAGGCCCGCCGGTCCGGATCCGATGATAATAATGTCTCTTTGTTCCATGGTTGTCTTATCTGTTTGGTCTATCTGGTTTTTTCAGTTTGTTTCGTCTGTTTCGTTTATCTCGTTTATTCCGTTGAGAACGTTGGGAGCGTTAATAACGTAATCATTAGTTAAATGGTTGAATCGTTAATTGGTTATGGGTTATGGGTTATAAAAGCTGAAAGCTCGAGGCTCGAACTTAAATGCTAACCTAATATATATTCTAACTTCTCCGAGATCCCCTCCCAATCTCCTCCTAAAAGGGGGAGAAAGTTTGTTCTATGTCCTCAGGATACCTTGAAATTGTCCTGAATGATCAATCTTGTTACCGACCGTCGTACCGCAATACTGGCAACGGTATTCGTATTTATCCCCTTCAGGGAGCACCAGAAGCAGTGATTTTCTTACAGGGACTGCCCTGGAACATTCAGGACAGTAGAGTTCCATTGCCTCCAACTGATCGAAATCAGGCCTTTGCTGCGGGGCCCGTTTGGATAGTTTTGGGTTTATAAAATAGAATGGATCTCTGTTCATGTGTAAAACCTCTGGATGTCATTTAAACAATATGGTAAAAGGTTATGGGTTTTGGGCTTAAGTTCCTGCGGGGCGATATATCGCCCCTCTATAATGCGTCGGATCCCATCGAAAGGCGGTATCTCGAACAGGGAATCAGCAAATACCCGCCTGCCATAGCCCTATTTTACTTATGCCACCTATTTGCTATTATAATGTAACTTACGGTGGATAAAAATTTAATCTTCAATAGGCCTGGGCGGGCAGGTCGAACAAGTAATTTTAAATTACGAAGTTAGTATTCCTTCGAAGTTCTCAGTCTTGTATTCGTTATTCGATATTCTCCATTAAAGAGTGCCGTCTTGAATCCTTTTATGTAAATATAATATCTTAAGACAATTTAGGCAAGGGATGTTTTGCAAAAGAAAGTACTTATAGGAGATATAACAGGGGTAATCCTCGCGGGTGGAAAGAGCAGTCGCTTTGGAGTCAACAAGGCCCTTTTAGAGATAAACGGGTCAAAATTAATTGATAGGGTGACCGGTTTGCTAATCTCTATTTTCGAACGAGTTATCCTTATTACCAACAGCCCCGACGAGTACTTATATTTGGGGCTTCCCATCCGCGAAGATCTTATAAAAGGACTTGGCCCTATCGGCGGCATATTAACCGGGCTTGAAGATATCAACGATGAGGCGGGATTTTTTATCGCTTGCGACATGCCCTTTGTCAGCGAAGACTTGATACGTTATATAGTGTCGGTCAGGGGTGGATTTGACGCGGTTGTGCCAAAGATAGACTGGAAAATAGAACCGCTCCACGCATTATACAGAAAGAGTTGCCTCCCTGTAATAAGGGGATTGATCGCGTCAGGTGTGTATCAGACCATCAAGGCCTTTGATATGCTTAATGTCCGATACTTGAATGAGGCTGAGATAAGGGCCAATGACCCTCAGATGAGGTCCTTTTTTAATGTCAACAGGCCTGAAGAACTGGTTGATACCTTAAAGAAGTCTTGTTGATTAATGATGTCGATAAAAAAAATTCAAGAAGAATCATTATTTAATGAGGTCCGCTAATATGACTGAACTAATTTTGGCCGTCAGTTTTGCTGTTATAATCTCGGCGTGCTGCTCATTATTCGAGGCCGTGCTTTACTCCTTGCCATTGCGGCACATAGAGACCATGACACAGAAAAAAAAGATGAGTGGAAGGATATTCAGGGAGCTGCGCCGAGATATTGACAGACCCATAACTGCTATATTGACTCTAAACACAATTGCCAACACCGCCGGGGCCGCCGTCGCAGGGGCGGCAGCCATATCTGTTTTTGGGTCGCAGTGGGTGGGTTATTTTTCCGTGTTTTTTACCTTGACCATCCTGATTTTCTCCGAGGTTATCCCCAAGACAACAGGTGTGGTATACTCCAGATTACTCGCCCCAATAGTAGCCTTTCCTCTCAACTTGCTAGTACTCATCATGACTCCTATTATATGGATGATTAGACATATAACAAGTTTAATAACACGGGCTAAACCTGATGAGGAATCAGTATCTCGGGATGAACTGAAAGTCATGGCCCAATTAAGCCTGAGGTCAGGCCGGATACAGCAATATCAGGAAATAGTTATTGGAAATATACTTGCCCTGGATACCAAGCAAGTCAAGGATGTGATGACGCCAAGGACTGTTATTTTCTCCCTGAGCAAACGTCTTTCCGTTGAAAAGGCCTGCCAGATGTCGATTCGATGGGAGCACAGTCGAGTGCCTGTCTACGATAAAAGCAAAGAGGATATCATAGGCATCATCCTGACAAAGGAGCTTTTTAGGGTACTTGCTGAAGGCAAAAAAGATATCGCAATAACGGAACTTATGAGACCTGTCCATTTTGTGACAGAAATGGCTCGTCTGCACAATGTGCTCATGGAGTTTATAGGGTCAAGAGAACAACTATTCGTAGTCGTAGACGAATACGGCGGCATTTCAGGTGTTGTTTCATTAGAGGATATCCTTGAAGAGATCTTGGGCAGAGAGATCGTTGATGAATCTGACCAAGTAGTGGATAAAAGAAATCTGGCAAAACAGATGAAGAATGATCAGCAATACACTGACAGCATCAGTTAAATGAGATTATTTAACTTTCAATAATGCTGTCGATCCCTTTATTGGGCTGGAATTCCCGCAATCAGCACGCCTGCAAGCTATAGCAATATTGTTTCAGACATAATATGTCTCTATTATAGGACAGAGATCTTATTTAGGAAGGGTTTTGAGTCTGAGAGCCAGATAGGCCTCCTCAGCCTCTTCATTTTCAGGGGAGATGTTGAGGATCTTCCTGTATAAAGCCAGGGCCTCATCCGGTTTATCCTGCTTCTCGTATAGCTTCGCCAACTGCATGAGCATCACAGTATCATCAGGCGTCATATCAAGGACTGCCTTCATCTGGGTTAAAGCCTGGCCTTCTTTCCCTGTCTTCAGATATGAGGCAACTAGATATTTCCTGATATTTACATCCTTGGGATTGGCCTTGACGCCTGTCTCCATGATGCCCGCCATATCGCTATATCTATCCTTCTTACTCAGATACTCAAAGATAAACTGATAGCAGTCCGTCTCGCTGGGTTTCAGCTTGATGATGGCTAATGCCTCTTTGTAGGCAAGATCATCCTTTTTCTGTGCCTTGTATATATCAAAAAGGATGGACCTGGCATCTGTGTCATCCGGCAAGGATTCCAAGTATTGTTTTAGATAGGTCAGTGCCTTGTCAGGACTTCCAGCCTCATATTCCATAACGCCAAGGTTATACCGGACATTATTGTTCCGTGGATTGATATCCAGGATCTTTTCATAGGCTGTTTTCAGAGCAGCCTTGTCCCCGTTCCTTTCGGCAATCCTTGTCATCAGAAGCCAGGCATCCATAGAGTTCGCGTTGCTCTTCAGGAATTCCCTGAGGGATCTCTCAGCCTCTTTTAATCTCCCCGCCTCCAGGAGACTCTCAATGAGCCTCAGGTTGTCACCCTGGGAATCGGGCTTCAATTCAATCACCCTTGAAAGATACTGATTCGCCTTATCCTTCTGGCCCATCTTGTCGTAAAGAACGGATAGGTTATAGTTGATATTAGCGTCCTCCATGTTCAATTCCAGGGCCTTGAGGTAAAAGGAGATGGCCTTGTCATTCTCGCCTGTCTCGGCATAGAGATAGCCAAGGCCATTATAGACCGGAAGGAGGTCCTGGGGCCTCATCATGTCAAGGAGTCCTTCATACTCCATTATTGCCTCACTCGACTTACCTGCATCCTCCAGAGCGACTGCCAGACTGAGCCTGAGGGCCGTATCATCAGGGCTGAGTTGAGCTAGCCTTTTCAGGGCCGAGATCACACCATCCTTGTTAGACATCTTTTCATAGATATTTAGAAGGCTCTCCAGGACAGCCTTGTCAACTTTCTCCTTCACCATTCCCTCAAGTATCACCGCCGCATCACCCCATTTATTAACGGAGGTATATTCCTTTACCAGCCTGTCCTTTATCCTCCTTTCTCCAGGGAATATCTCCAGGGCCTTTTTCAATACCTCAATCTTTCTGTCTACTTCGATGCTCCTGTCTGCCTTGTCCAGCCAGTCTTCCACAAGCGGCTCTATGACAATATCCACATATCCTATCTCCTGGTTATACCTCTTCACCTCAACCCTGAAGGTGTAAGTGCCATAGATCTCCTTATCAGGAAGCATATCGCCAATCAACAGTTCATCATAGAGGAGGCTGTTGATATCCGGCCCCTCAGTCACGAGACGTACACCGCGGTTGAAACATATATTGGTTGAGATCTTCAGGAGCCTGACCCTGTCACGGGGATGGAAATGGATTGTCTCTCCATTGAGGAGATTAAGCGACTCTCCGTCCTTTACTATTTTCAGATAATTCAACCGGGGTTCCGCATTATTAAGGCACGGCCATAACAAGTACCCCGCTATCAGGATAACAATTAGCAAGATTAATAATATCCAGAGGCCGTTTTTCCTGGTGCCGGGGGGCTTTATCCGCCTTTTCCCCTTTATTGATAAGGAATCGCGCTTATCCTGTTGGGAGAGTTGTTTGGTATTCATATAAAAAACCCTGGATAAATCCAGTTTGGGGGGAGGATAGAATTGACAGACCCCGTATAACTAAAATATCGTTAATATTTTAGGCTGCGCACATCGATTGTATCATCTGAGCCATAAAATCCGGTCCGCTCGGGGAGCGGACCCTACATAGCCTTAGAGATAATCATTCAGTAGGACCTGGTCGCCGAACGGGCCATCAATTCCCCCTTCCGGCTTACGCACCTCAGCGCTTCAGCACTATACCTTCATCCTTAATATTATCCCCTATCTCCCCATTCTAACAGACTTGTCTTTCCACAGGAGCAGGAAGGGGCTTGCTACAAATATGGTTGAATAGACGCCAGTGATGGTCCCTATCAACATGGCAAAGGCAAAATCATGGATAACAACCCCGCCAAGGAAAAAGAGCGCCACTATAACGGCAAAGACCGTCCCAGACGTCAGGATGGTCCTGCTCAGGGTTTCATTTACACTCCTGTTAGCTATCTCTGCCAGATCCTTCTTTCCTGTGATATTTCTCAGGTGCTCCCGTATCCTGTCAAAGGTGACAATGGTATCGTTGAGCGAATAACCGATCAGGGTGAGGACCGCGGCCACGACCGTGAGTGTTATCTCCTTATTAGTGATGGCAAAGGCGCCGATTACTATGAGTGTGTCGTGTACAAGGGATAGGATAGCGCTCATGGCGTATCTGAGACGAAGAACCCAGCAAAATACCAGGGTTGTTATAAACGCGATAAGGATGAGCCATGTCATACTGGCTCCAAAGCTGATACCTATCAGGACGACCACAATAAAGCATACTGCCATTATTATGCTCATGGTCCATTTCTGCTCAAACCTGCCTGAGATATACACGGAAATAAGGAGGATGGAATAAAAAATGGCAGCAAGCGCCTTATTACGGAGATCCTTTCCGACCTTGGGGCCTACCATATCCAGGCTCTCTATTTTTGATTCCTCTCCGAATTTGGCGATAATGACCTTCAGTAGATCCTCGTTGAGAGTATCCGCATTGATCTTTTCCGACTGACCTACCCTGATGGTATATTCGGCGGAATCTTTTCCGCCAATGGTCTGGATCTCCCCTTCATGCAGGTTAATGGGGGTAACTGCCTCCCTAATCTCTGATATATCTTGGGGACTCGGCAGTTTGATCTGGATTGCGTATCCCCCTGAAAAGTCAACACCTAGATTAAGCCCGCCGTTCATAACCAACGCGACCATGCCTATTATTATACAGATAGCGGATAACGCAAACGCGTAATATCTTTTGCTTAAAAAATCTATGTTTATGCCCGGTTTAATGATCTGCATTAGATGACTCCTTTAACCATATTATGCCTGCGATTCTCCTTCCGGCCTTTAAATTTAGATGCTTATCTTCTTCCAGTTCAGGTTAATGACCAAATAATCAAATATGACCCGTGTAACGTAAACGGCTGTAATAAAATTGGCTATAATACCGATGGTCAGGGTAACCGCGAAACCCTTGACAGGCCCTGTGCCGAACTGAAACAGGATCACGGCGGTGATAAGTGTTGTAAGATTTGAATCAAAGATGGTTATCGTAGCCCTCTCATATCCTGTCTCCACGGCACCCCGCAAGGTCTTGCCAATCCTCAACTCCTCACGAATACGCTCGTATATGAGCACATTCGCATCGACCGCCATGCCTATGGAAAGGATTATCCCGGCTAGGCCGGGCAGGGTCAGGGTTGCGCCAAAGGCGGCAAGTCCGGCTGCAATAAGAAGGGTGTTCAGGATAAGTGCAAAGACAGCTATAAGCCCTGATAATCCGTAATATATGATCATGAAAAGGACAACCAGCGCGCCGCCCAGGATCATGGCATTGATGCCCTGGTCGATGGAATCCTGACCAAGGGACGGCCCAACGAGCCTCTGTTCTAGGATCTTTACAGGCGCCGGCAGGGCTCCGGCCCTTAACACTATTTTCAGATCCCGCGCCTCATCCGTGCTGCCTATGTTCTCAATCACGGCCTTTCCTCCGGATATCCTGTCCCTTATGACCGGAGCTGAATATACATTGTCGTCCAGTATAATTGCCAGACGTTTATCTATATTATCACCGGTGATCTTTTCAAATATCCTCGCGCCTCTCCTATCAAAGGATAAAGAGACATACGGATCGCCGT
>Ga0209427_10007775_pt1 | contig 12106 bp, 7 predicted proteins | sample DeeMarSWOR136_30_FD_187465 | JGI IMG/M metagenome (GOLD analysis project Ga0209427, IMG submission 187465) | Marine sediment microbial communities from White Oak River estuary, North Carolina - WOR-1-36_30 (SPAdes) (version 2) | ecosystem: Environmental > Aquatic > Marine > Intertidal zone >... | reverse complement strand
ATGAAGGATTAAAATATGTCTATGTTGGAAACGTGGTTGGCCATCCAGCCAACTGCACCTACTGTCCAAAATGTGGCAAAAATTTAATTGAGAGATCCCATTTCATCGTTTTGAAAAATAAAGTCAAGAAAGGGCTCTGCCCATTTTGTAAAGAAAAAATCCCTGGAATTTGGAGTTAAGATCCGTATCATCCAGTTTGAGACAATAGAATAATTAATAGACAAGAGGAAAAACAATGGCAAAAAAGGAAATTAAGATTAATCCCTTGGATGTGGCAATGAAGCAGGTGGATATTGCGGCAGAGAAGTTGAATTTGGATCCGGGTCTCTGTGAAAAGATCAAACAGACAAAGCGGGAGCTGATTGTTCATTTTCCAGTCAAAATGGACGATGGAAGCGTTAAGATATTCACCGGATATCGAGTTCAGCACAACGTGACCCGAGGCCCTGGAAAGGGAGGCATTCGTTACCATCCCGACGTAGATCTTGACGAGGTAAGAGCTCTAGCCATGTGGATGACCTGGAAAGCTTCTGTAGTTAACATCCCCTTTGGAGGAGCAAAAGGGGGCGTTCAGTGCAATCCAAAAAAAATGTCACTACACGAATTGGAGAACATGACCCGTCGTTTCACATGGGAAATCGCCATGATGATTGGGCCGGACCAAGATATCCCTGCGCCGGATGTTTATACGAATCCTCAGGTGATGGCATGGATCATGGACACCTACAGTATCTTGAAGGGGTACTCGGTTCATGGAGTTGTTACAGGAAAGCCTCTGGAGCTTGGAGGGTCTCTTGGAAGGTTTGAGGCTACTGGGAAAGGGGTCTTCATCACTACCCAAGAAGCAGCCCATCATCTGAACATTCCAATTGAAGGGAGTAAAGTTGTTGTTCAGGGATGTGGCAACGTGGGTGGGATTGCGGCCCAATATTTTGACCGGGCAGGAGCCAAAGTGATTGCGATCAGTGATTCTGGAGGTGGAATTTATAATGAAAAGGGTTTGAATATTTCCAAGGCGCTCGACTGCAAAAAGAAGTATTCCTGCGTCATTACCCCAGAGTGGAGGGGTGGAGAAGAGATTACGAATGAGGAGCTATTGGAATTGAAATGTGATATTCTCGTACCCTGCGCATTAGAAAACCAGATTACCGATAAGAATGCTCCGAAAATTAAAACGAAGATCATCGCTGAAGGGGCCAATGGACCTACTACCCCTGAGGCAGATAAAATTCTCCAAGATCGTGGGATTTTCATGGTTCCAGACATATTAGCGAATGCTGGTGGAGTGACCGTTTCTTATTTTGAGTGGGTTCAGAACCTTCAGGAGTTACTTTGGACGGAAGAGGAGATCACGGATCGATTGGTACGGATTCTGAAACGAAGTTTTTCCGAGGTCCTCAACCTCTCACAAAAGCATAAAGTGGATATGAGAACTGCCGCTCTGATGCTCGGGATTGGAAGAGTGGCCGAAGCCACGAAACTCAGAGGGATCTACCCGTAAAGAACTCTGCTTTAATCACCAATGATATTTAGCTTATTCTAATCTCTATACTAAGATTAAATTATTTTCATCATGTCAGAAATTTACTTGAATTCCTTGACAAATATGAATCAATTAATGCACATAATAAATTTAAGATTTCCCTGTACTAAAGAATAAATCCTATTCATTGGAAAGGGATTGGACATGACAGATCATGAACAAATCTTGACCAGTTGTGATAATGGAGGCCCCATCTGGGTTCATGTCAAAGGTAATCGAATCCTCCGAATCAGGCCTATCGTTTATGACGACTCATTTAAACCCTGGACAATCCAGGTAGGCAATCGATCTTTCTCACCTCTTAAAAAGGCAACAGTAGCTCCTTTCACCCTAGCAGGGCGGTTGAGGGTAGATTCTCCGGATCGTGTGGGGTACCCTATGAAAAGAGCTGATTTTGATCCCGAAAAAAATCGCAATCCAGAAAATCGGGGAAAATCAGGCTATGAAAGGATTTCATGGGATCAGGCTTTCGACATCGTGGCGAGCGAGATAAAAAGGGTCCAAGAGAGATACGGGAAAGAAGCTATATTGGGATTGACTTCCTCCCATCAGATGTGGGGGATTTCCCAGTATCGGTTCAGTTCCTTCGAGAGGTTCTTCGGTTTTGTCGGTGGTACGCGCCAGCTTCACAATCCTGACAGTTGGGAGGGATTCCATTGGGGCTTGCCGCATGTCTGGGGTTTTTATTGGCGGTTGGGCATGGCTGAGCAGTACGACCTGCTGGAAGATGCCTTAAAACATTCTGAGATGATCGTCTACTGGTCCAATGATCCCGATAGCACCCATGGCCTTTATGGTGGACAAGAATCTGCTATCTGGAGGCTTTGGTTGAAAGAGTTGGGGAAGACACAGGTTTTCATCGATCCTTTCTGCAATTATACCGCTGTGCTATTCGCGGATAAATGGATTGCACCAAAGCCGGGAACAGATGCGGCTCTGGCCCTGGCCATAGCTTTCGTATGGCTTGACGAGGGCACCTACGACCGATCTTATGTGGAGACGCATACCGTTGGGTTTGAGCGCTGGCAGGACTATGTTTTAGGAAAAGAGGATGGCATCCCTAAGACGCCCCGATGGGCAGAAAAAATTACAGGCGTTTCTGCGAGAGTGACCAAGGCCTTGGCTCACATGTGGGCGTCGAAGACGACAATGCTTGGTACCTGGTGGGGAGGAGCTGCACGATCGGCGTACGCCCATGAGTGGACAAGAATGATCCTTCTTCTCCAAGCCATGCAGGGACTTGGAAAACCTGGAGTTAACATCTGGGCCGTAGCCAAAGGAGCCCCTCAAGATGTTTCATTCAAATTTCCTGGGTACACAGCAGGGGGAATGAATCTCGTAGCTAAGGAAGTTCCCCAGAATCCAGTCAAGCAGTCGATCTATCGGCTGCTCATCCCTGAGGGGATTTTAAATCCACCCATTCATTGGAAATCCCCGGGGTTCTGTGGCCAGTCCGTGGAACAGCAATTTGAAGACTACATCTATCCTCTTCCTGGTCATTCTGAAATTAAGATGATCTATCGCTTTGGTGGGAGTTACATCGGAACGATGACAGAGACGAACCGCTGGGTCGAGGCCTACCGGAGTCCGAAGATCGAGTGTATCGTATCTCAAGTTCCTTGGTGGGAGCCCGAGACAAAACTTTCTGACATTGTCCTTCCTGTTTGCACAAGCTTGGAGCGCTGCGACGTCGCCGAATGGGCAAGCGCACAAGGATATATTCCCGATTCACAGGTGGCCTGCAATCACCGGCTCTTCGTCTACCAAAAAAAGTGCGTTGAGCCCAGGTTTGAATCGAAGTCAGATTATGAGATCTTCGGGGGAGTCGCCGAGAGGCTCGGGCTCGGAGATCGATATACCGAGGGAAATTCCGAAGAAGATTGGATCAGGAAGATCGTTGAGGCTTCCCCTCTGAAGGAATGCATTCCCTTTGAGGAATTCAAGGAAAAAGGATATTATGTGATGCCTCTCCCTGAGGGTTATAAACCCAAGCCAGCTATGCGGTGGTTCTATGAGAAAGGCGAAGGCCTTGCTACACCATCCGGGAAGATTGAGTTTTTCGCCAGTAGCCTTCATAAACACACACCAGATGACAAGGAAAGGCCGCCCATTCCTCATTACATCCCCTCTTGGGAGGGTCCAGATTCTGACCTTGCCAGGAGATATCCCCTCCAACTCTTGACGCCCCATCCCCGATATGACTTTCATACCCATAATGACGCACACAGTTTTTGGCTCTGGGAAATTCCCGGCCACCGAATAATAAAGGACAGCTACACCTGGTGGCCAATCCGTATCCATCCCTCGGATGCAAGGACGAGAGGCATTCAGGATAGGGATATCGTAAAGGTCTACAATGATCGAGGCGCGGTCCTTTGCATTGCCGTCCTCACCGAGCGGGTACGCCCTGGAACCGTACATTCCTTCGAATCCTGTGGTCGCTATGACCCGCTCGAACTGGGAAAGCCAAACGCAATTGATCGGGGTGGATGCATGAATCTTCTTACCCCTGCCCGGTTTATTTCAAAGAATGCGCCAGGAATGGCTCCCAATTCCTGCCTTGTCCAAATTGAGAAGTGGGAGGGATGACCGATGGCTCGATACGGACTTCTGATTGATGTCACGCGGTGTAATGGTTGTTACAATTGCCAGATCGCCTGTAAAGACGAATTTTTTGAAAATCATTATCCTCCCTACTCTCTTCCACAACCTGGTACTGGCCATTTTTGGATTCGGATCGAGGAAAAGGAGAGAGGAAAATACCCCTGGGTCAAAGTGACTTATACACCCATCCCATGCATGCATTGTGAGAATGCTCCATGCATGAAAGGAGATGGAGCAGGAGCCGTTTACAGGAGGAAGGACGGTATTGTCCTCATTGATCCTGAGAAAGCAAAAGGACTGAAGGGAATTGTCGATTCCTGTCCTTACGGGGTGATTTATTGGAACAATGAGCTAAAGGTTCCGCAAAAATGCACCCTCTGTGCTCATCTTCTCGACAAGGGGTGGAAAGAGCCCCGGTGTGTGGATGCCTGTCCGACCCTCGCCCTCCGTTTTGGAGATCTCGATGATTCCAACAGCGAGATCGCAAAGGCCATGGCTTCCAAAAACATAGAACACCTTCACCCTGAATTCGGAACGAACCCAAGGGTTCTGTATGCCAACTATCCGAAACTTTTTATTGCAGGCTCCCTTGTCTTTGGCGATACCGATGAGTGTGGTGAAGGTGCCAGTGTTTCCCTTTGGACCCCATCAGGGGTGGAAGTTCACCACCAGAAGGCGAACAGTTTCGGAGATTTTGAATTCGACAACGTGGGGGAGCAGGGATCTTATCAGCTGAAGATCTCGGCTGAGGGTTATGAGACGAAGTTCATCTCCGTCGATCTGAAAGGCGATATTTATCTTGAGGAGATCGTGCTTCACCGAAGGTGAGAGGAAAAAGACGTTTTGGAGATCTATCGAGGATTGGCAGCACACCGTAGCGATTTTTACGGCCTTTTATCATCCATCTACATTCAGATCCCCTCCAGGAATTCGATTGAATTACTCTGGAAACCTGCCACTAGCATCCTGGAATACCCCCAAGAAGGAACTGAGGAGGCCCTTAAAGCCATCGGTGTTGGCTTGCAACTTATCAGGACCTACGGGACTGATAAGCATGGGATTTCGGATCAAATTCTAATCGGCCTATCCAAGGACTGGACCCATCTCTTCCGAGGGGTCGATCTGAAAGGCCCTCTGCCTCCCTACGAGTCGCTCTTTGTCACGGGGAGGTTCCAGAGCGAACCTTCTCAACAAATCCATCGACTCTTTTCCGGCATGGGAATCCGTATCCCTGAAGAGTGGCATCAGCCTCCGGATTATATCGGCGTTGAACTCGATTTTATACGCCTGCTATGTGAAAAGGAGTTAAGCGCCTGGAAATGGAAGCAAGGAGATTCTCTGAAAGAGGTGGTGGAGATGGAGAGGTCTTTTCTTGAAAACCACCTTAGCACGTGGGTGCCGGACTTCTGTGAGAAGATGCAAGCCCAAGCCTGTGAAGATTTCTATCGAGGGGTTGCTCTCCTGACGAAGGGTCTGATTAAATACGATGCTGTTTACTTAAGCCGTTTGACGCAAGAAATCCTTCAAACCAGAGGAGCCTCCTGACTCGGCCCGACAGGCAGTGTCTTGCTATTCGGCTCGCGGCGTGAGGTAGATGAATACCCCTTCTGAATTAAGAGGAGCTTTTACCGCACCAGAGACGACCACATACCGTACGTAGATACCTCCGACTAGGCCACAAAGACTGGCAACTGTTAGCGGGACCATGTCATTTCCCAAGAACACTTCGATCATGAAAGGGATGACCAGGCCCACCAGAACGACTCCGGCCCAGAAAGATACGGAGAGGTCTCCTTTGACCACGCGAGTGACAGAGGCCCTAGCCGCTGTAACCTCGTGCATCCCGTGGAGATAAAGAAAGATAACCATGCCTTCTAAGATGAGGATAAAGGCGTCCAACTTTCTAAGAATCCCGAGGGCTGGGCTGTCGGCGTACCCCAAAAAGAGGAGCATGAGAATGATAGAAAAGATGCCCGTCGAGACTCCGGACACTAGAAACAGCAGCGGCAGGATGGGGGTCGACCAGAAGGGAATGGACCGGGTGGTATCGAAGAGGAATCCAGTGTAAAGAACCGTAAGAATCCCAAAAATGCCCCCTACAATATTTAAGAAGGTGAAGAAGACCGGATAATCTGTCAGCCCCCGAAAGGGCCAAATCCAAAACCCGAATTGGATAGCTCCGATGACGATGAAGATGGTAAGGATGAAGGTCCCTCTAGAAATCCAGGCCTGGTTCGGTCGAGAGAAGGCTCGAAAGACTACTTGAGGTCGGCCCAGGTCAAAGAGGAGAAGCAGACATCCGAAAAAAACGAGAGGAGCTCCGAGGACCACCCCAAGCCTGGTGACAAGTTCTGCCTCAGGATCTATCAAGTGAAAAGCTGCTCCCACCGCATAGGCACCTCCTCCAACTCCAGCGAGAAAGAGGTATGCAATGATCTTCCATCCAAAGACAAAATGACCTTTCAACATCTCTTTCATCAATCTTCTCCTCATCAGTAATCAGGCAAATAATAAACTGCGGGCTCGGTTCCAAGTTCAGGGTTGAGGGTATAGCCTCTCCGTAGAGCAATCAATTTCGAAACTTCGCTATGAGGATCATCCAGATCCCCGAAGTGCCTTGCCTCAGCGATGCAAGAGGTGACACATGCCGGTTCCATCCCTTTCTCGACACGCTTGATGCAGAAATCACACTTTTCAACAGCTCCCTTCTTATGTTTCTTACGGCCTTTCTTTTCAAAAGGAGTTTCAAACCCTTTCACATAGTTCTTGATTTTATCAAGGAAATAGCGAGTCCCATAAGGGCAAGTCACGACGCAATATTGGCATCCCATACACTTTTCTGGATCGATGATGACGATTCCATCCTCCCGTCGACTGGTCGCTCCAGTTGGACACTGCTTTTCACACTCGGGCTTTCCACAATGCATGCACGTGATAGGAAGGAACCCTAATTTAGAGTGAGGATATTTACCTACTTCAAATTTGAAGACCCGATTGAACAGAACTCCTGTTGAGGTCGCATGCTCTGCCCGACAGGCAACGGTGCATGTATCGCACCCAATGCATTTCTTTAAGTCGATTACCATCCCAAACCTAGCCATTGCTCCCTCCCTCGAGCCTTCTTATTTTCACCCTGGGTCCCACATCAATCGTTCCACTCAATGGATCCAAAGCGACGTTGTCTTTAGCGGTCATAAGGACATTGAAGGGGGGACCCTCTTTGGCAACCGGGTTCATATGAGTCGTTCCCCTTCCATAACAGGCTGGAATGCCCACCACCTCAGGATGGATGAGTTCGGTAAGTTTTGCTCTTCCCTTCGTCTTGCCATATCGCGATTCGACCTCAATCCAATTTCCCTCCTCGATGCCCTTCTTTTTAGCCGTTTCCGTATTGATATGGATGAACATCTCATAGGGATCCCGCTCTCTCAGCTCTGCCAGCCAGGGGTTCTCCTGGGTTCCTCCCGTGGCAAACGGCATGAACTGTGTTTTCCAATTGGCTACCCACATATCGTATTCTGGTGGCGCATCAAACTCGGCATTTGGGATCCAATGGGGGATGGGTTCAAAGTAGGCGAAAAAGTTTTCCATCTCATCTTCTTTCCAGCCCGGGACCTTCACATTATGTTTCTTCAAATTTTCACGAAGAGCATCCCCCGTCTTTTTGGTATGCTCAAAATAGATGGGGTGTCGGGTTTTATTGTCAGGCCAGTAATAGTAGTTGTACCCTTTCTTACCCGTGGCCGTATATTTGTAGAGGGCGCCTTTTGCCAGCCCTTCTTCAAAGCTATGGTCATCCCCGAAGATCTGCTTGATCCTCCGATCGATGATCTCGTCGAAGGTATATCGTTTATCGAGATCAAGCTTTCGATGGTCGGTGAGCATGAAGGTTCGGTTGATCACATTGTTGAGCCCCCCCGGGCCCTTCAGGAAACCTGCCCGATCGGCAAGTTCGATGATGATCTCATCGATCTGTATGGTATTAAATGCTGGCTTCACTGGGTTTCGGCAGAGAGCCATCTCAAGACCCCGGACATCGTCGGCAATAGACTGATGGACAACAAGATAGAACCTGCAAAACTTCCTTTCGAGAAAATAGGACTCGGGCAGTACGATGTCCGCCATCATGGTTGTCTCATCAAATTGGGTAGAGATAGTGACAACGAAGGGGATCTTCTTGAAGGCCTCGATAAAAATCTCGGCATCGCAGATCGCCCGGATGGGATTAGCGCCGCAGATCAATGTCGCTTCGATGGGGAACGTCAGATAATACTCTTCTGGGTTAAGAATCGCCCGTGCAGCCAAATGGGGAGCCGTGTGCTTCGTCGGGTAGAATTCAGCCATATCGACGTGGTCGGGAGGAAATTTCCAAGGGGCACCGATGGCTTCGAGAATAGGCTTCACGATGCCGTCCTCATTTGGCCTCAGCACTTCAGCGCAGGGTCCTGGGTTCCGATTTCCAGTGGCTCCCCCTGGGACCTCCATGGCTCCCACTAGCATGTTGATGATCTTGGTACAGAGGTCGAAGTACATTCCGCCCTTGTGGGAGACAGCACCGCGGCCCGATCCTGCAATCTGCGCTGGCCTCAACGGAAAGGTAAAGCCGTCGATCACGATGGTCGAACCGATCATGGCATTCTCAACGAATTCTTTTGTCGTAATACGGATCGTTTCGGCAGGCACCGAGGTGATCTTTTCCCCCCACTCCGGCGTGTAATCTTTCATCCTCTCCTTGATGAGCTGGAGGGCGGGTTTTGCTAGGATCCCATCCACCGGATATTCTCCTTCAAGAGCAAAATCCTTGAAGGACGGGTCATCAAAGGTCTTCGCCTTCCCGTCGACTGGATCCCACATTAAAGGCTTTCGAGAGTTTGGCTCTCTTATATAATAACCATCAGGGCCGATGAGATAGGGGCCATTGGTCCGGTTCTTAATGAACCAAACATCAAAATGGTTGAGCTCCCATAGGATGATGTGAATCATAACGAGAGCGAAAGCTAGCTCCGTTCCGGGTCGAATGGGAATCCAGCGATATCCTTTGGAAGCCTCAACAGAGCAGCGGGGATCGATGACCACGAGCTTCATCCCACGTTCGATCGCTTCGAGAAACCTTCTTGTCGCTCCAGGTGTTGCCACATTCGGGCCCACAGTCCGACCAGGAGCGATCAGGTAGTTGCAGTGCTGAAGGTCTGAGATGTATTCCGGATGCTGCCCATGGACCAAGTTGGCTGCATAATGGATAGAGCAGGTTGGACCATGAGAACCCACAACGTTGGGAGTTCCAAAGGCTTCCGCGAAGATCTGTCCCGGGACTTCGTAGTTTGTCGCCCTCTCAACTTCCTTCGGGGTGATGAAGAGGCTTTCGGCACACCCCCACCCTTCCCAGACCAGAAGCTTTCGTGGATCTTCCTCACGAATCTTTTTAAACTTTTCGGCGACGGTGTTAAGCGCCTCTTCCCAAGTGATCTCCACCCAACCGGGATCCACATCCGGTCCCTTTTCGGGGTTTGTCCTCTTCAGAGGGCCCTTGACGCGATAAGGGTTATAAAGGCCCATAATTGAAGAGATGGAACGAATACAGATTTTTCCCTGATTGGTGGGGCAATCGGGATTTCCAACAATATTAGTGACCACCCCATCCTCAATGTGCACCAGTGTCCCGTCGTCAGCCTGCATACACATCATACAGAAACTGGGGATCCAACGATCCTCAGTCTCCCTTGGGCGCTCTTGAACTAATTGTGCCAAAGCAGCCTCCTCCTTTCAGATATCTCTTCCAAACCACTCCGATCGCTAACTATCAAAAGTTAACCGATCCATCTCAACCCTGTCAATCACTGTCAGGAAATAGAGTTGGAGGAAAACCAGAATCTAAGAGTCTAGAATCGATCTTGAAGTAAGGGAGATGAGCATAATAGCCATTGGGTCAAGGAGGCAGAACAGAGAATCATTGAAAATCCTAAAATGACCGATTAGTCCACACTGGTTCCCTTGCATAAATGCGCCATTTTACTCCCCTGTCCTTTGAAGGAGAGAGGGATCAGACTCCTTCATTTGAGGAAGCGATTGGCGTGATCGTCTTACCCTTATCCATTCCCAGTAGATTAAAAGTATAGCTAAGCCGAGACCAAAAAATCTGGTCATTCCGCTGGGCACCAGTAAAGCCATTCCTCCTATTATTAACAAGATCCTTTGAATCCACTTCAAATTTCCAAGAAGGTAGCCTTCAAGTCCAATGGCTATCATGCCAATTCCTAAGATAGCGGTAATAGCACTAACCGCAATCTGTAGCGGTGTGCCCTCAGCCAGTAAAGAGGAGTTATAAACGAAGGCAAAGGGGACAATGTAAGCAGCTATCCCCAGGCGCATACTTAGACTTGCGGTAGACCAGGAGTTGGCACGAGCTAGCGTTGCGGCAGCGTAAACTGATAACATCACCGGTGGCGTCAGGAAAGAAAGCATTCCCCAGTAAAAGACAAACATATGAGCCGCCATACCTGGTACTCCCAGGCTGTCCAAAACTGGGACTACTATTATTGCCACTATGATATAGACAGTGACAATTGGCATCCCCATGCCAAGTATGATGCACATTATTGCAGCAAAAACCAAAAGCAGGAAGAGATTGCCCCCGCATATTGCTACAAGCACCTGTGTCAGGGAAAAGCCCAAGCCAGTAAACATAACAACACCAATGATAAAACCGGCTATACCACAAACAACACTTATTTCTAAGATGCCCTGTCCCGATGCCTCTAATGCATCAGCAAATGTTCGGAGGGTGAGGCGATTGGCCTTTCTAAACATACTGATGAGGATAACAACTCCTGTCGCATATAAGGCACATTGCTCAGCCTCTAGCCCCATAAAAAACAGGGTGTAGATAAGGACAGCGATGGGTAGAACGAAGGTCCAACCTTCCCTGATAACTTTTGTTATGGATGGAATCTCTTCCACTGACAATCTTCCATAGCCCTGCCTCGCTGCGAACCTGTCTACCTGGATGTATAAGGCAAGGTAGTAGAGGATGGCTGGTATCGCAGCTGCAATGCAGACCTTGGCATAGGTTATATTCAAAAACGTCGCCATAACGAAGGCGACTACACCCATAACTGGGGGCAATATGAGGCCTCCTGTTGAAGCTACTGCCTCTATGGCTCCGGCAACATGGGGGGCAACTTTATGCCTTTTCATTAACGGGATCGTTAGCTGTCCAGTCGCATATACGTTTGCCACAGCAATACCTGAGAGAGAACCAAAAGCACCGCTGGCCACAACAGGTACCTTTGCTACCCCCCCCTTCATCTTCCCAAATACACTCAGAGCAAGGTTGATAATAGATTTCCCTCCTCCCGTGGCGAAAAGCAATTGACCGAAAACTACAAAACCAAGAACAACAGTGGCCGCAACATTGAGTGTGATACCGAACAGAGCACTTTTATCCAAATAAAGAGAAACTATTAGCCGCTGCCAGCGAATCGACCTGCCATAGAATGGTCCAGGGAACAGATTCGTGAAAAGAGCGTAAAAGATAAAGACGATTACCAACAGGACCAGAGTCCAGCCAAAAATCCGCCTGGTGGCTTCCAGGAGGAGTACCACGGATGCAATTCCTAACGTCACCCTGGTCCAGGTAATAATGCCGCCTGTATCTACTATGTCAGGCCAGTACATGGCAACATATCCACTTACTGCAAGACTGAGAACACACAGCACTACATCATACCAAGGCACCGTATCGGAGGGCGCTTTTTTCGTGGCGGGAGTGGTAAGGAAAATGGTAAACAGCGTTAATCCAAAAAATATGGCAAGGTACTGCTCAACCCAAACACGTATTCCCAAGCGTTGGGGAACATAAAGGATGAACACGCTCCCGATAATGGGGATGCTTATCAGTAAGGTTCTCTCTACAACACCGAGGGCACCGCGATGTCTTCTGAAACGGGTCAGCCCTTTCTC
>Ga0209427_10007774_pt1 | contig 12106 bp, 8 predicted proteins | sample DeeMarSWOR136_30_FD_187465 | JGI IMG/M metagenome (GOLD analysis project Ga0209427, IMG submission 187465) | Marine sediment microbial communities from White Oak River estuary, North Carolina - WOR-1-36_30 (SPAdes) (version 2) | ecosystem: Environmental > Aquatic > Marine > Intertidal zone >... | reverse complement strand
TGCCATTCCCCCGAGCGGTATCGTTCTCACCGTAAACCCGAGGTACTTCAGGTCATTCGCCATCGGTAAAGATATATCCCTTAATGTGGTTATTTGAATAAATCAAACATAATATGCCAGCGATCCTCTTGAAATACGGCATGGGTGTGTGGATTGGTTCTACCGGCAAAAATCTTTGAGGTCAAAGCTGAAGTGGCCTCCGATGAAATGTTTCAGAAGCTCAAGGACTTCCGAGAAGAAGAGGCCCATCAAACGGATGCCGGGGAGACCATCCAGTTAGTGACGGAGATCTTGGATCTGAACGTGAAGGACGGCGTAATCTCCGGCATCTTCAGTAAGGACTTCCTACGACGTCGCCTATATCGACGTGAGGTCGTGGAAAGCCCCCAAACAGAGGAAGCTCCCTTCTGGCTGAATCCCTCTAAGGAGAAGACGTACCTGATCGTGGTCGCGCCATCCGTGGCTCGTGGCGTCAAGAAGTTGTTAACGAACCACGTCGCCAACGCGCTCAGCGAGGCCCTTTTTTTGAGGCCGTGGGCCATCGTGGAGGTAATGATATCCCACGAGGTCCTGAAGGAGTTACATGAGGCGAATCCTCAAGCAACGAAGCTCATCTGGTTCGATGACGTGGACATCCCCAGCGTAGATAAGCTCTGTTTAGCTGGATCGGGCCTCGCGGATACCCAGCTCTACCACGACTATCTTGCACACGGAAAGATCTGGTACGTCGTCTTCGAGGCGCAGCGGCGCGGAATCGTGGTAGGGATCACACGGAACTGCGTTGTCACCCTCTTCAGCAAGAGCACGACCGAGGCCTTCATCGACTACCTCCTGCAAGACTTTGTGACCCTCATTACGTGAAGTGGGTGACACCGCGCCCGAAGGATTGGCGTACACGGATACGCCGGCCTCATCGCGCCGTCACGCGAGTCCGTGCTCAACCCTTTGAATGTGCATGAGCTGCTGTTCTCTACTGAGCATCACAAAGTAGGCCGTCCATCCCCCCATCCGAACCCGCAGATGCCTGTACTTCTCCGGCTCCTTCATCGCCCGCTTCAGCTCCTCGACATCCGTCACCGTCAAGGTGATCATGTTTCCCCCCAGCTCAAGGAACGCCTGGATGAACCCGGCCAGCCGCTGTCTGCCTGCCCGATCTTGAAGGCTGCTCCCCGTGAACCGTAGATCTATTGGCGCGCCCGCGGGGAGGCCCGCGACCTGCATCTTCACGTAGGACCGTATGGCCGCGGTGGGGCCGAGGACATCTGCTCCCAACGCAGGGGACAAATTGACCGCCACCGCTTCACCGAAACGCCGGCCATCTGGCGTGGCGCCCACCTCCCGCCCCGACATGATGATCCAGGAGAATGTGCCGACCCCCCGGGGGAAGAGGATGGTGGGATGCCGCGTTGCGTGGATCCGAGCGCGTTCCAGGAAGAAGTCCATCATCTCCCGTCCAATGTGATCCGCATAGTCGTCGTCACGGGAGAACCTGGGCGACGTGGAGATTAACCGTTGGCGGAGGGTTTCGCGGCCTTTCCAATCGGATTCGAGCGAGGTCAACAGGTCGTCCATGGTCACCGTCTTCTCCTCGAAGACCGTCCTCTTGATGGCAGCCAGGGCGTCGATGGTGTTGGCCAGGGCCTCCCCCATCAGGTGCCACATAACGTAGCGCGCCCCTCCCCGGGTCACATCCTTCTCCTTGTCGATGCAATCCAGCGTCAGGGCTGAAAGCAGGGGATTATAACAGTATTGGCCGTGGCCACTGTGCTCCAGCGTTCCCTCCTCGAGGTTGTGGCCGATGTACTCAATGGCCTGCGCAAGCTGGTAATCGGTCTGCGCCTTCCACGCGTCCATCAGCTCCCTGAAGGTCTGGAAGTCACGGGGGTCTCCGGTGTCCAGCCCCAACGTCTCGCCATTCACGCGGGAGACCCCTCGGTTCAGGGCCAGCTCCAGGTAGAGGAGGAAGTTTATGCCCCGAATCAATTCTTGATCCGACTTCCCTTGAATCATGGTCTCCCAGCAGTTGGAGTTTGCGTAGTCACGCGCGTCTTCAAGGGGCACTCCCAGATCGACGTAGCCCTGAATGATGACCTCATCGTTGTTGATGAATGGCTGGCCCCCTCCCTTCGTGAGGACCTCCGCCGTCCGGGAGATCAGCGCACGCGGCGACTTCTGGTGCAGCCGCACGGTTACGACAGGGCTGACCAAGGCGAACTTCTCCATGGCGTTCAGACACATGTAGGTCAGGGCGTTCGTTCCATCGGATCCATCGGGTCGAATGCCGCTGAGAAGGATGTTCTGCCCGAGATGATTGATGGCGTCCGCTCGTTCATCCGCATAGAAGCAGCGTTCACGATGGCCCGCCCGCATCATGCGCGGGGCGGTGCCAATGATCGTTCCCGAGCTAAACTCGTGTTTGCCTTGGGCGACGGGGGTATCATTACGTTCTCCTCCCTCCCACGAACAGCTCGGGTAAAAGTTCTCGCGAATGATCTGGGCGCGGTCATTGAAGCGCAGCCAGAGGCAATCGACTATCTCTTGCGCTTCTTCGAGGGTGACCCCCCCCTCCATCACGTCCTTCTTGAAGAGGGGGTAGAGATATTGATCGAGGCGGCCGCACGCGATGAGGGTCTCTGTGGCGAAGAGCGCGTAGTGGATGAACCAGAAAGACTGCACCGCCTCGTGAAACGATGTGGCAGGGAACTCGGGCACGCGACGGCAGACCTCGGCTATCTGAATGAGCTCGTCACGCCTCGCTACGCTACTGGCCCCCGTGGAAAGCTTCTGCGCCAGATCTGCATACCGGTTGGCCAGGGCGATCACCGCCTCACATTCAAGACGCATCGCCTGGAATAGCGCCAGCTTTTCGTCTCGCTCCCGAGAGTGCTGGCGTCCTGCGAGGGCAGTCATCTTCGCGTCTATTTCGTCGATGATGCCCGCGAGCCCCTTCTCTAGAATACGGGGATAGTAGGGCGTCTTGTGCGCCAGCCCCTCCTGGATGATGCTGCCTTCCTCCTCTGCCAAGGCCCGCTCTGCCTCGGTTGCGTAGTGAGGCAGGCCAGGGCGGACAATGCTCCCCTCCGCCACAGCGTTTCCGACGATGAAATCGTCGTCTTCGATGGCGATAGGCATCTCGAGGAGGATCTTCTCAACCGCCTTGGCGCGGCGAAGCACAAAGGGTAGTTGCGCCGTCTTCGGGTCGTCGAGTACGGTGAGGTCTGCACCCCACCTTTGTTGTTTTCGGGTCATCCGCTCCTGAAGCCGGCTGTAAAGCCGGTTCACCCGTTCGCTGCGGGAGCGCAGTCGGGACCCAGAAGCTAACGCGTTCGGGCTGGTCTCGAGCGTCTGCTCGGTCACCCAGGGCTCCATTTCTCTCCCTTCTACAACAAGAAGTACGATTCCCCTCGATATAATCCTTGTTAAAGTCGGCCCTATCCTCCGACCTGGACTTGAAGCCCCTCTTTGCGGGCAATTTCTGCGAGGGCCGCCATCTCCTCCTCGGTCTGCGTTTCCCTCTCCGCGAGGGTGAAGGAACGTCCAACCCACTGGTATTTTGCACCAGCAGCAGCGTTGTAGGGTAGAAGGGCCAGGCTCGCTATCTTTAACCCCGCGACAAACCGCGCAATCGACCCTATCTGCTCTGTGTCATCATTTACGCGTGGAATGCAGGGAACACGCACCTGGATCGTGTGGCCCTGCGCGGCCAGCCCCTCAAGGTTGGCGAGGATTCGGTCGTTGGGCACTCCTGTGTACTGCTGATGGCGGTCTGAGTCGATGAACTTGATATCGTAGAGCAGGAGGTCCGTAACTCCTGCAAGGCTGGACATGACCTCCCAACGGGCGTAGCCCGAGGTTTCCATCGCGGTGTGGATGCCCTGTTGAGTACACGCGAGCAGGAAGTTGTAGGCGAACTGAGGCTGCAGTGCCGGCTCACCGCCGCTTAAGGTGACGCCTCCCCCCGAGCTATGGAAGAACGGGAGGTCCTTTTTCACCTCCGCTATCACCTCACCAACGGTGACGCGGGTTCCCGCCATTCTGAGGGCTCCCGGATAGCAGACGTCCACACATCTTCCGCAAGCGGTGCAATGGGTGCGGTCCAGGACAGCGATCGCTCTTCCTTGGCTCTCACTGTGGGTCAGCGCGTTCTCGGGGCAGACATCTATGCAGAGGCCACAGGCCGTACAGCGTTCCGCTTGGTAGAGGATTTCGGGGTGGCGGCGTTGCGACTCGGGGCTGTGGCACCATACGCACCTGAGGGGGCATCCCTTCAGGAAGATAGCGGTACGGATACCCGGTCCGTCGTGGGAAGCGAATCGGTCAATATCAAACACGAGTCCTTGAGCCGAGAGCTGAGGCTCCATGTTGGCAAGACCTCGAATGGTGCAATCTCAGGGAGATAGGAAGGGAGGCTGGCGAGGTTTGGAGTCCTACCCGTCTTACCCGGAAGGATTACGCAAATACAGAGTGACTCAGGTCACTAATTAAACGTTATTCCCTGTTGAGTACGCTTCAAGGATGTCATCTCTTCAAAGGGTGGTGTGCTGGAGTGCGAGATGCTGCTTGGCCTTGGCCGAGAACGTCGCGAGGGCGTGGTGAACAGAGTTAGCGGTATGTTCACGAAGAAGGCTCTGCGAGGAACGGATCCTCGGAATCAGTGGCCACCAAACTAGCTAGCTACGCTATCAAGGCCTTTTCGTATGGGATTGACTTCAATTGCCTGTGTTTTCGTGTTCAGAGGTTCCTAGGATCGGATCTACCGTGCTAGCTCGCGTGTCTGGAGACCGCCCTTCCCCTACAACATCCCACGTATTGGCCCGTTTAGGGAACCTCGACCTTCAGCTCTCTCCCCACCGCCTGGATCTCCTTCCACGTCGTATCCTCGATGTAGATACCCTCTCGAAGGAGCTTCTCCCGACTTCTTCTCTCGAGTTCTCCGGGTATGAGGATTTCGTCGTAGCCAGGCGCTGGGGGGGAGGTCTTGATCTTGTGGAAGAGGTCGTCCACCCGTCTCTTGAAGTCGGTGAGATCGGTGAGTCTGCCGATGTCAATGGCCATCATAAAGACCCCGTTCCCTCCGTAGAAGGGTCGGGAGCGGTACTCCTCGCTGTTGGAGCATCCGGCTCCTGTCAAGGCGCCTGCCAGGGCCTCGACTAGGAGGGCGAGGCCGAATCCCTTGTAGCCCATGAGGCCACCTAGGGGGCGCAGCATCCCCTTTTTTGTATACCAGCTCGGGTCGGTGGTGGGATCGCCCTCGGCATCGAGTAAGACGCCTTCAGGGAGCTCTTGTCCCCTGGCGAGGTAGACCATCACCTTGCCACGGGCCCAGACCGAGGTGGCCATGTCTAGCACCATGGGCGGCTCCTTTCCCGCGGGGATGGCGAAGCAGAGGGGATTGGTTCCGAGCTGCCTCGTTTTGCCGCCGAAGGGCGCGACGGTGCTGGTGGAGTTGACGCTCACCACGCCTATCATGTCCTGGTTCATGGCCATCTCGGCGTAGGTGTTCATGCGGCCAGCGTGGTGGCAGTGGTGGGCGGTCACCAGGCCCACCACGTTATTCTTGGCTTTTTCGATGCAGAGGGTCATGGCTTTTTGGCACACGACTTGACCGAAGTTCCAGCCCCCATCGATGACTGCGGTGGACGCGGTCTCTTCCTGGATCTTGATTTCGGCTCCTGGCTTGACCACGCCCATCCTGATGCCTCGGGCATATATGGGGAGGCGTATCATTCCATGGCTGTCGAAGCCGGTGAGGTTGGCTTCCACCAGCAGGTTTGCGACGAGTTCGGCGTCCTTTGCTGGGGCACCTAGGGCCTTGAATATGGATGTGCCTATGGTTCGGAGTTCTTCTGCTTTAAGTACGGGCATGCCTTCATCCTCATATCCAACATTTCTTTCCTCACATATAAATGACAGGCCTCACATGTCTAAGACATCTCGTCGATGAAGAGATTCTGTGAAAGAACGCGCGGTCTAGATAGTGATGTGGGGTTTCAATGAGGTTCTTCGGGCTGTCCTGGTTGTTGAGAGGAGGCTTGTGCGGGGTTCATCCAAGCTAGAGTGACTCTAGTCCTGACGTAGGCGACGGAAGGGGTGCTTTATCTTCTTCGCTGAATAGCCTTGAGGGATGACGTCGAAGGACGTGCGTGTTTGGGTTTAAACCTTAAATGGAACCCTTGATGTTACAACAGGGTCGGAGGGATTCAGAATGGTCAATACTGTGCAGGATGATGAGAGAGCAGGGGAGAAGATGATTGGGACGGAGGCCGTGGCACGAGCCAAGGAGCATTTTGGCAGCCTGTTGACGGCGCAGTTGTCCCGCGTTGAGGCGATGAAGGCCGAGGGCGACTGGATCAATTACGGGCGAGTGAAGCCCCTCATCATCGGTATCGTGGGGGGAGATGGGATTGGCCCCGCTATTTGTATGCAGGCTGAGCGCGTGTTACGCTTCCTCCTCCAAGCGGAGGTGGAGGATGGACGGGTGGAGTTTCGCGTCATAGAGGGCCTCACCCTCGCGAACCGGGTAGCGGCGAAGAAGACTCTGCCCAACGCCGTCCTCAAGGCGATTAGGGCCTGCCACGTGATTCTGAAGGGGCCCACGACGACGCCGAAGCGGGGTGACCCCTGGCCTAACCTGGAGAGCGCAAACGTGGCGATGCGGAAAGAGCTTGACCTCTTTGCTAACGTGCGGCCTGTGAAGATTCCGTCTCAGGGGGTGGACTGGACCTTCTTTCGGGAGAACACGGAGGGCGCCTACGCGCTGGGGAGCAGCGGGATCGATGTCACCGAGGATCTCGCGGTGGACTTCAAGGTCACGACCACCCAGGGCTCCGAGCGGATCCTTCGCTTGGCCTTCGAGTACGCTCAGAAGACCGGCCTCAACCGGGTGACCGTGGTGACTAAGGCCAACGTGGTGAAGACGACTGACGGAAAATTCCTGGAGGTGGCCAAACAGGTCGCTGCGGCGTATCCCGAGGTGGAGTGGGATGACTGGTTCATCGATATCATGACCGCGAAGTTAGTGGATCCCCTGCGGCGGGCACAGTTCAAGGTCATCGTCCTACCCAATCTCTACGGCGACATTATCACCGACGAAGCAGCGCAGCTCCAGGGGGGAGTAGGCACGGCAGGAAGCGCAAACGTTGGAAAGCGATACGCCATGTTTGAGGCGATCCATGGGAGCGCCCCGAGGATGGTGCAGGAGGGGCGGGCCCAGTACGCTGACCCGTCAAGCATCATCCGCGCTGCCGTCATGCTCCTCAGACATATTGGGTACGGAGAACGGGCTGAGCGGTTGGAGATGGCTCTCGACGTCTGTGGCTTATATGAACGAAAGGTAGGTATCACAGGACGTTCCAATGGGGCGTCAGGAGCCGCGTTCGCCGACTACGTGATGGCGACCATTCAGGACCCCAACTTAGAACGCAAGTGGTTAAGCTATAGCAAAACCAAGACGGGGTAAGGACCAAGCAGAGGCTTAGCCTCCTTCTTCGTCTGCTTCCCGCCAGTAGGGTTCTCTGAGCGCCACTGCCCTTCTGAACGCTTTGATTAGCCCATCTACGTCCTTCTTTCCCCGGAGATGTGAGACCGCATCCACGAGGTTGTCGTTCCGCAGAAGACAGGGCTTGAGTTTCCCGTTGGACGTGAGTCTGAGCCGCGTGCAGTTACGGCAGAACTTGGAGTTATGCATGGGCCGGACCACTTCGACGCACGCAGTGCCCCCGTCCCTCGGGAGGTAGTATTTTTTTCGTTTATGGAGCGGACGCTCCTGGGTCTTCACGGCGGCTTCTTCCAGCCAGTCCTCAATCTCGCGGAGATCGTTGTGGAATCGGCTCCAGGGATTCACGTTATCTTCTTGGACGGGTTGAAACTCAATGAGTTGGAGGATGGCGCCGAGGGCAGCGGTGAAGTCGATCATCTGCTGGACTTGGAGGTCATTTATGCCCTTCAACACGACCATGTTGACCTTAACGGGGTCCAGACGTTGCTCCAACGCGGCTTCGATCCCTCGTTTCACCGCGTACAGGCTGTTGGTACCCGTGATCGTCTTGAAGGTGGAGGGGGTAAGCGCGTGGAGGCTCACGTTGACCCGTTTCAATCCCGCCTGTTTCAGGGCCTCCGCCTTCGTCTCTAAGAGGGCGCCGTTGGTGGTGAGGGAGACTTCGTCAGCGTGTTTGGCAGTTCTTGAGACGATGTCTACGACGTCGTTGCGGAGGAGAGGCTCGCCACCGGTGATCTTAACCTTCTTCATGTCAAATCCGCAGGCCACCCGCACGATTTCCTCTATCTCCTGCGGCGTCATCTCTTGGTCTGGGGCGTTCTCACCTTCTCTGTGGCAGAAGAAACAGTGGAAATTGCATCTTTGGGTGACGGAGACCCGCAGGTTGTTGAGCCTTCTCCCATAAGGATCGCATAGGTATGGTGCGTCTATGGCGATTTGTGTTCTTCCTCGGCGTTCCACCCTTACTTTCACCAAAACAGTGTCGTTACGGAGACTCACTACAACTTCCTACTTAACTGTTATGTTTCCACAAACACATTGATGGGGAGCGCATGTGGCTCTCCTTTTCTCGCTGAATAAGGCGGAGCTAGTTTGCTGACCCGTTCCAACCACGTTCTTGCTTTCAAGAGGGTGTTGTCGGGTTATAGATTTTGGAGGAGTTTAGTTATGAGCGTACTTTGCTAGCCAAATTTTCGATTGCGTCCCCATCAATCCTGCATAACCTGTTCCATCCATAAGCAAGTCCAGCCCTTAATTGAACCGTACTCCGAGGTCCCGAGAATGCAGTTGAGATGCTTTCTTCCTCAACCGGGAGTCGATTCATGATAAGAAAATTCGAAGGTGACCAACATATGCTCCTATCTTTTACCCGTTCTTTGAGGTAAAAAGATGGAACTCAATCAACATCTTCCACACACTCCATCACTTCACCTTGTGTATACATCTCATGATTATCTATATTCCATCTTCACAATATCTATATTCAGTCTTCATAAACTGGAAATAAAAAAGATAACTTAGATCATGCTGGAACAGTGTCTGGCTGTAATAGGAGAGGTCTGAGTCTTCATAATCTGACGGTTAGGTGGCATCGAGGTGAAACGAATAGGGAAGACGGGAAGAGGGCTTTCGCCCACGATATCCACGGTGATCCTCACCTCCATGATACTCGTGATTGTTATGTCCACCTCTTTTATCGCTCATAACGTCTTAACCAATCAAGTCGAAGACGCAGAGTTTGATGTAGCAAAGGATGTAATGCTTGCACTGAATAACATGGTTAAGGAAGTGCTCTTCAAACCCCACTCCTCTCGCTACGTAAAAACGGGGTTTCGAACCACGATGCCGAGTCTGCTTAACACCGATGAGCAGATTAGTGTGTGGACTCAAGTGGATGCGGAACCGATTGAGTATCTTATCCACAATTGTCCGATTAGTCTTGTCAGGATTCAAGCTGGAACCAGTATCACAGATTTATCGCAGGATGTGGTTGGGACATCGGCTGTCCTGTTGACTGATTTTACTTCGCTAGGACATCTATATGTTCAACGATCAGAACGCGTAGACTTACTCCTCGATTTCTCTCGCATCCGATGCATTCATACCGGTAGTTTAAACCTGACGCAGGAGTACAACGTGTTAGAAGTAATCTTTGTGAACATGACAGCTGGCTCAATCCAGCTCAACGATATGGCTGTCTTTGTAGTTCGAAACCTAGGCGCCACCATGAGTCAACACTTCTATCAAGGGACCTTGACCCTCGGAGTCAACGACACTCGTGGTTATGATGACGCTATTCTTTACTCTGATCTACCTCATAACTCAACGTTAATCAATTTGATGGTGATAAACATTGAGATTTCGGTTATAGGAGGGGTGTAGCATAGCCTCCGTTGCGGTACCGCATGTTATAGGAACCGTCACGTTACTGACCTTCTTATTTCTGATCGGCGCCTTCGTCCAAAACGCATATACGAACGTTCAATCAGAGGTTGTAGTTACTAAGCTTACGGAAACAGCTGACCATGTCACCTCCAGTATTATTGACCTCGTATCATTATGTTCTTTAAGCGATATCGATCAAAATCTATCTAAAACAATTGAGTTGCCTTCGAGTATATATGATAACCTTTATACCATAGACATCATCCCTTTTTCGGACCCAGTCATGGGCGAACCTATCTATATCGTACGCGCCTACCTCACCTTATCTCCTTCTACGTATGGGCAGTCAGAGCTACCTTGGACGACTGATAGTTTTTTCAACATAGATGTAGCTGCTTCATCTGTGTCTGGAGGTACGGGCAATATGGTTATTCACTGTCAAAAGATCGGCACGAACATCACGATGCGCTTTACGCGGGGCTGATAAGCTATGTACGTAAATGTAGAGTACATTGTTGTGGGCCTTATGATCATTCTGATCTTGATGGTCGTTCAAACCAATATTTTGAATGTCACTACCCACATTTTAGCTGGCTTTGAGCAATCAGCATCGTATCAAAAAGTAGCTAAGATACTAGATGTCTTATTGCTCTCTCCTGGAGAACCTGCAGACTGGTGGGATTACACCAAATATCCTGATCCGAAAAATATCAGCTCTTTCGGTCTGGCTCTAGACGGTGAAGAAGAGTACGTCTTAGACATTCGAAAACTTTGGAGACTAGATCCGAGTTCAGGGGGCTATGTATCTCCGACCCTCGTCAGATCGTTACTTGGACTGAGAAGTTACTACGACTTTTCCCTGAAGATAACGCCTGTCTTTACAGTAACTATAACCAATACCTCAGGCGACTATAACATCCACGTAAGCGATACTACGGGCGTAGGCTTACCTAACGCCAATGTCACTGCTTTTTACATCCCGTCGTCTCTCCAAACGGGTGTCGATTATAATTATACTTCGCAAAAAACCAGCATAGATGGAAGTTGTAGCATCTCCTTTGATTATAACGCAAGTCACGGTATTGTTCTCTGCGTGAATCATTTAGGCGTTACAACCCTTGCTTCGAAGCCAGAAAACCTGAACCTTAGAATAGTCGGGAACCACGTTTTTGAAACACAATACCCGTTAGTCTCCTCTCTAGAATGTGAGACCGCTTCTTATACCGCCTCCACGCACACAGGGATTGTGTATAGATACGTAACAATAGACGGAGTGTACTTTTATGTCGAGTACTCAATGTGGGAATAGTTTGATAAAAGGGACAAAAGGGCAGGTCAAGATCATTGAGGGCCTCCTCACCCTGATCATCATCCTCTCCGCCCTCTCATTTCTCGTCTACTTCGGAGGCGTCCACAAGACCGTGGGAACCAGTGAACTCGAAGAAGTGGGCGAAAACGTCCTCTCCGTCCTCGACGACCAAGACGTCGTCGAAAAAATCGTCTTCGCGGACGACGACGTCAATACGGATCTGAAAAGCCTCATCGAATCCCTCCTGCCCCCCGACGTCTATTACGTCGTCACGTTAACCAGTGCCAAAGACAACCACCTCATCACCGAGATCTCGAACCTCGAAAACCAGACCCAAGCATCAGCCATGGACGCCATCTCGTTTCAGAAATTGCGGTCCGTGTCGATGCCCGTGGCGCGGAAAGAACTCCTTGAGCTCGACGTCGTCCTCGTCATCGATCGCTCAGGCAGCATGGGCTGGGAGACGCCGACGCGGCTATCATATGCCAAGCAAGCGGCGAAGACCTTCATCGACCAGCTGAATGGGAGTCGGGACCTCGCTGGCTTAACGTCCTTTGGCTGGGATGGGACGCTTAACCACCAGCTCTCATACGATTGGACGTCCGTCAAATCGAAGATCGATGCCTTGTATGCTAATGGTGCCACGAATATGGGGGAAGGGCTGGAGAAGGCCAACGACGAGTTCGTTGCCCACCGCCGTGAGGGTGCGGTGGCGGCCATTATTCTCCTCTCGGATGGACTGGTGAACGTGGACCGCGAGGGGACCTATTATGAGGATGACGACGACCGAACGCCCGCGATGGACTATGTCCGCGAGGAAGCCGACGTCGCGGAAGCCATTGGTGTCATCATCTACACCATTGGATTGGGCGAGACATCAAGTCACTTTGACGAAGATCTGTTGAAGGAGATCG
>Ga0209427_10007773_pt1 | contig 12106 bp, 10 predicted proteins | sample DeeMarSWOR136_30_FD_187465 | JGI IMG/M metagenome (GOLD analysis project Ga0209427, IMG submission 187465) | Marine sediment microbial communities from White Oak River estuary, North Carolina - WOR-1-36_30 (SPAdes) (version 2) | ecosystem: Environmental > Aquatic > Marine > Intertidal zone >... | reverse complement strand
CTTATTTGGATTCGCTTTTAATTCCAACATCTCCGCTTCCAGAAGAATCATTTCCAAAAGATTATCCAGACCGATTTTTTCTTTGGCAGAAACTTCCACAAAGATGGTCTTACCTCCCCACTCTTCGGAAACAAGGTTATACTGACTCAGTTCTTGTTTTACCTTCTCCACGTTGGCATTGGGTAAGTCTATTTTATTCACTGCCACTAAAATCGGCACACCTGCCGCACGGGCATGATCTATAGCTTCTGTGGTCTGAGGCTTGGCTCCTTCATCGCCAGCCACAACTAAAACGATTATATCAGTAACCTGAGCCCCGCGGGCTCGCATCGCTGTAAAGGCTTCATGACCTGGGGTGTCCAGGAATACGATATGTCCCTTACCTACACTGACACGGTATGCCCCAATATGTTGTGTAATCCCACCTGATTCCTTGGCAATAATCTTGGATTCCCGAATTGCGTCCAATAACGACGTCTTACCGTGGTCTACATGTCCCATTATAGTTACTATCGGCGGCCGCGGTTGTAATAAAGATCCATCTTCCTTTTTCTCTTCCAGAAGTTCTTCTCCATATAAGGGAACTACTTCTATGCCGAAACCAAATTCACCTGCGGCAAGCGCAGCAGTATCCATATCCAGCCTTTGATTGATTGTAGCCAGGATACCCTGAGACATTAACTTCTTGATAAGTTCACTTACTTTTACTTCCATTTTACTGGCTAGCTCACTTACTGTAATCGTTTCGTCTATCTTAATAATTTTAGCGGGAGGGAGGATAATTTTCTCTTCTTTTATTTTTTCTGCTGCTTCAGGAATTACTTTTTCCTCCTTTTTTACCCTTTCCACTACAGGTGTCGTCTTCTCAGGCACCTTTTTTTCGGCCGGTTTTATTTTCTCAACCAGAGGAGAAACCGGAGGAAGCGCGGAAGGTTTCTCTTTGGTCACGGCCCGCTTAGCAGTCTTCTTTCGCCGCGTAACAGGCACCTTTTTCTTTTTAACCGCAACTTCTTTCCTTTTTACTACCCTGGCACTTACCTTTTTCCCAGAGACCTTTTTCTTGACAGTAGTCTTTTTCTTACGGGCAAAAGAACTTTTGACTTTCTTTGCTTCCTGAGAAGTTAGGGAATCTTCGGCACTTTTCACTTTAATTTTCAACTCAGAAGCTTCTGTCAATAATTTCTTAGAAGAAATATTTAGTTCTTTAGCCAGTTCTTTTACTTTCATCTTTTTTGCCCACTTTCTTAGCAGCATTGCAAATTTTCTCTGCTAATTTCTCTCCAATTCCGGAAATCTTAGTCAGTTCGGAAATGGGAGATGAGGCTATCTTTTCTATAGTTGTAAATCCATGCTGAGATAGAAGTTGAGCAGTAACCTTACCTACTCCTGAAAGTTTGGTAAGATCGCTAACTGCCACTTCTTTTGCCTTTTTCATCTGCGATTCGCTCTTAATATCAATATGCCATCCTGTGAGCCGGGCAGCCAAACGCACATTTTGACCTGCTTTCCCGATGGCCAAAGAGAGCTGGTCGTCAGCCACAATTACCAAAGCATTCTTTCTCTCCTTCTCTAAAGACACACTCAACACCTTGGCCGGGCTGAGAGAGCTACCAATATAAGTAGCAGGATCGGGACTATAAGAAATCAAATCCATTCTTTCCCCATTCAATTCGTTAATAATTGCCTGAACTCTCGACCCTTTCACTCCTACACAGGCACCCACGGGGTCAACTTTTTCATTATTGGAAAGCACAGCAACTTTACAGCGGTATCCTGGCTCTCTGATTATCTGCTTTATCTCCACAGTGTGATCGCTTACTTCTGGCACTTCCAATTCATAAAGTCTCTTTACCAAACCGGGATGTGTTCGGGAAACGGTAATCTTCGGACCTCGCGGTGATTGTTCCACCTTCAATATGTAAACCTTGAATCTTTCAAAAAGATCGTACTTATGGTCACGTACCTGCTCCCACTCTGGCAAGGTAGCTTCTACTTTTCCCAAATCAACAATGATATTCTTCCGGGCAAATCTCTGAACCACGGCATTCATAGCAGTGCCTTCTTTCTCTTTAAACTCCTTAAATAGATTATCCCTTTCGGTTTCCCGGATGCGCTGGACAATTACCTGTTTTGCAGTCTGAGCAGCAATTCTTCCGAACTCTTTAGTTTCCACCTTAATTTTTATCTCGTCACCTACCTTAACTGCGGGATCCATCTTCAATGCTTCTTTTTTCGTTATTTGAATATAAGGGTTTTCTACTTTACTTACCACCTTCTTCTTCACATAGGCGGTAATCTCCCCGGATTCTGGGTCTACGTGCGCTTCAAATTTCTGCTTTTTCCCAGAATGTTTGCGAAAGGCGGAAGTTAAAGCCGACTCAATCATTTCCAGAAGTTCTTTTTTGGGAATACCTTTCTCTCTTTCTATCTGTTCAAAAACCCCTATTAATTCCCGTTCCATTATTATTTCCTCCGACTACAGCAGAAAATATGACATTGATAAAAACAAAAAGTGGCTTTTTTAAGCCACTTTTAATTAGTATACCAAGTTTCAAAAAATAATGCAAGCAAAAAATTAAAAAGGTCTTAATCTTTTTCTTCCTTATTTTTTCACAAGCTCTGGCATTAGTTTTAGAACCTGGTCGGGGTCAACTTCTGTTACCTCCTTTTCTCCTCGAAGTTTTACTTCCACCATACTTTTGGCCAAAGTCTTTTCTCCCACAGTTACCCTGATGGGAATTCCAATCAAATCAGCATCTTTGAATTTCACCCCTGCTCTCTCATCCCGGTCATCCATCAGTGCTTCGTAGCCGGCGCTCTCTAATTGCTCATAAATTCTATTAGAAATGGCTCTCATCTTTTCCTGTACATAGTTTACAGGCAGAATTAAAACCTGGAAAGGTGCTATGGGCAATGGCCAGATAATGCCATTCTGATCATGGCTCTGCTCAATAGCAGCAGCTACGATTCGGGAAACTCCTATACCATAACAACCCATCACAAAATATTTCTCTTTCCCATCCTTATCCAGAAAAGTCGCCCGCAATGCTTTAGAATACTTAGTCCCCAGTTTGAAGGTATGCCCAACCTCAATGCCCCGGGAAAACTCTAAAGTTTTCCCACACTTGGGACAGGTATCCCCTTCCTTAGTTTTTCTCAAGTCCAGAACTTTATCTGGCCTATAGTCTCTGTTTATGTTGACATTCTTCAAATGGTAATCTTTCTTATTTGCTCCCGTTACCCCATTAACAATCCCTTCCACGGAATGGTCAGCAAGCAGTTTACACTTTACTTTCAATCCCACCGGGCCGGCAAAGCCTAAGGGAGCATCGGTAACTTCCTCAATTGTTTTCTCATCTGCGAGAAAAATTTCATTCACACCAAGATAACTTTTTACCTTGCTCTCGTTAACCTCATGGTCTCCCCGTATCATAACTATTACACGCTCACCATCAGCATTGTAAACCAAGGTCTTTATAAATTTATCCGCTTTCTGTTTCAGAAATTTTCCTACTTCCTCAACTGTCTTCATATTTTTCGTTTCCACTTCTTCCAGTTTTTTTAGCACACTTTTCTTCTTAGCCTTTCCCTTTATCTTAGATGGAGGGAGACATTCTGCCTTTTCCAGATTCGCAGCATAACCGCATTTACAGGAGACTGTGATCTCCTCTCCACTATCAGCAATAACCATAAACTCATGAGAAAAGGTTCCGCCAATGGCACCAGTCTCTGCTTCTACAGAGCGGAACTTCAGACCACATCTCTGAAAAATTCTGCAGTAAGCTTCAAATACATTTTTATAACTTGTCTCTGTATTCTTATCATTAGCATCAAAACTATAGGCATCCTTCATATAGAATTCCCTGGCCCTGATTACTCCAAATCTAGGTCTGATTTCATCTCGGAACTTGGTCTGGAATTGATAGAGCAAGAGAGGCAGTTCTTTATAAGACCTGACTTCCCTGCGCACAAGGTCGGTTATCACTTCTTCATGAGTAGGGCCAAGACAGAAATCCCTTCTATTTCTGTCCTTTAGCCTTATCAACTCCTTCCCATAAAAATCCCAGCGTCCGCTTTCTTCCCACAATTCTCTCGGCTGCATTGCCGGAAGAGAGACCTCTTGTCCGCCAATTGCATCCATCTCCTCGCGCACAATCTTCTCCACTTTGTGGAGAACCCTCAAACCTAAAGGCAACCATTCGTAAATACCACTGGCTAATTGTCTCATTATTCCTGAACGAATCATAAGTTGATGGGAAGGTATTTCGACCTCTCTGGGAATCTCCTTCAACGTGGGTAAAAGATATCTTGAAAGAAGCATCATTCCTCCGGTATTTTGGAGTAGCGAAACTTGTTTCGCGTTAACGCAGAGCAATCTCTGCTACTCCACTGCTATTCTTTTTCTTTAAGACTTACGTATTTATTTCTGCCTATTATGATGTGGTCTAAAAGCTCTATATCCATTGTCTTTCCTACTGTGGTAAGCTTCTTTGTAATTTCTAAATCGTCCTCAGATGCTTCGGGGTCACCCGAGGGATGATTATGAGCAACAATTACCCCACAAGCAAGGTACTCTATTGCTGGTTGAAATACTTCTCGGGGATGAACCAGATTGGCAGTTAGCGTTCCAATAGAGATTACTTCATCGTGGATGACCTTATTTCTCGCATTCAAATATAATCCTCGAAACTGTTCCTTCTTCAGCTTCCTCATATCCTCCAAATAGATGTACACATCTTCCGGTCCTCTGATGGTGGGCATCTTTCCTGGCTCCTCCTGGAAGAATCTCCTTCCCAGCTCAAAACAGGCAACTATCTGGCAAGCCTTAACCAAGGGAATTCCTAAAGTTTCCATCAATCTTCCCACGTTCTTTTCTGAAGCAATTGCCCTGGAGCCGTATTCTTTAATTATTCTGTGGGATAACTCCAAAACATTTTCATCCCGGTATCCTGTATTCAGGATAATGGAGACCAATTCCGGGATTCTCAAAACGTCGGGACCGTATTTTATCAATTTTTCACGAGGCTTCTTTTCCTCAGGCATTTCCTTGAGGCTTACGCGGTAACTGCTTCCAATTCTACTACTCGCCATAACAACACTATCTCCTTCCTATCTCTTTTTCAATCTCTTTTATGAGAACATTTATCATTTCTTCTTCTTTGACTTTTTTAATTACTTTGCCTCGCCTGAAAAGAAGCCCTACGCCTTTGCCACCGGCTATTCCCACATCCGCTTCTCTAGCCTCTCCCGGACCGTTGACCACGCAGCCCATTATGGCTACTTTAAGTGGATAGAATCCGGAAGGTTGAACTCCGGCAATAATGCTTTTTTGTGGAAAAAGAGATGCCAATTTTTTCTCCACTCTATTAGTAATTTTAATCAGGTCAATCTGACAGCGACTGCAAGTAGGACAGGAGATGACCTCGGGCCCAAAACTTCTCAGATTCAACGCTTTCAAAATTTCATAGCCAACTCTCACCTCTTCTTCCGGGGAGGCGGTGAGCGATACTCTTATTGTATCGCCAATGCCCTCCGACAGGAGCACTCCCATACCCAGAGCCGACTTTATGGTACCCGAGAATTCGCTTCCCGCTTCAGTAATTCCCAAATGGAGAGGATAATCTGTTTTCTCGGATATCAACCTGCAAGCCTGAATAGTAGTGGGAACATCCGAGGCTTTAAGAGAAATAACAATTTGATTAAAATCTTGTTTCTCCAGAATCTTTACATATCGGAGTGCTGAGGAAACCATCTTCTTAGCTTTGCTCATTCCTTCGCTATGAGAAATATCTCCCTGGTCAAGGTTAGTCCTCGCTTTTCTTTCGGGCAAAGGGAGTTTCAGGGAACCTGCATTAACCCCTATCCTTATGGGGATTCTGGCGCTTCTTGCGGCCTTTGCTATAGTCTCCACTCTTTCTCGGCTTCCGATGTTTCCCGGGTTTATCCTTACCTTATCTACCCCTTGCCTAATAGCCTCTATTGCCAGGCGGTAATCGAAGTGTATGTCAGCAACCAAAGGGATATCGGTTTTTTTCTTTATCCTTCCTAAAGTTTTAGCTGCATCCATATCGGGAACAGCTAATCGGACTATTTCGCATCCTGCCCTCTCCAATCGTTTAATCTGGTTGACAGTAGCCTTGATGTCATGCGTATCTGTCTTGGTCATAGATTGTACGGAAATGGGAGAGTTGCCGCCAATAAAAAGATTTCCCACTCTTATTTTACGTGTCTTTTTTCTTGTCATCATAGAAAAAAGTAGCCTGTCCCCTTTTTTTACCTTCCCAGCCTCAATATATCCTGATAAGTAACCAGAACTAAAAGAAAAACAATTATCGCTGCTCCGATTGTCTGGGCAATTCTCATCTTCTTTTCATCCAGGGGCTTGCCGGTGATTCCTTCAACAAGATAGAATGTAGCATGACCACCATCCAGAAGGGGGATAGGAAAAAGATTAAACAGACCAATCTCAGCGCTGATTACTGCAATCAATGACAGCAATTGATAGACTCCTGTCCTTGCCACCTGAGCCACCATCTGGGCAATTCCCACAGGACCGGCAACAGCAGGCTTCACTGCTCCCAGAAGCATCAGCCATATATATTTAAGCGTTAGAACTATCAGGAATGCTGTCTGCTGGAAACCTCCAAAAATAGAAGATATGAAATTATACTTTCTTGTATGCCAGGCCGGGCCGATTCCTATCAGGCCCACTCCTCGTACCTCATCGTATTGAGGTACGATTTTGAGGGGTATTTCTTCCTTTCCTCGTAAGATTTTTATGCTTATCTCTTCACCAGGCTTAGAATGGATTATTTCTGCCATTTCGTTCCAGTTATTGACTTCCTTTCCGTCAATGGAGATAATCTTATCTCCTTCTAACACACCCACTTTCTCCGCCGGCATCTCTGGAATTACGCTACCAACTTCTGTCGATTCATAGTGAGGAATCATAATCCCTACAAAAAATGCCATAAAAGAGAAAATAACAATTGCCAAGATAAAATTCATTGCCGGTCCTGAGGCAACGATAAGTATTCTCCTCCACCATTTCTGAGAGAGAAACTCATCGGGTGTTCCCTTTCTCTTCTCTCCCGGATGCTCCCCGGCCATCTTAACGTAACCACCTATAGGAATTAAGGAGACTACATATCGCGTCCCTCCCTTAGTAAAACCTAACCATTCAGGCCCAAATCCTAAAGAGAACTTCTCTACTCTAACTCCCATTCTCTTGGCAGCAATAAGGTGCCCTAACTCGTGAAAAAAGATGACCAGACCAAAAGTGATTACTATGGAAAATATGGTCAAGAGCATTTTATCTTCTCCTTCGTCCTATCCCTTGTCCATTCGTCTATTTCTAAGATCTTTTTCAAACTCGGTCTCTTATTTACTATATGTTCTGTCATTACTGATTCGATAATTTTCGGAATATCGGTAAATTTTATTTTTCTTTCCAGAAAAGCCTCTACAACTACTTCATCAGCGGCGTTCAAAACAACGGGCATCGTTCCTCCTATCCTACCAGCCCTGAGAGCTAAGCCAAGACAGGGAAAATTGTTTAAATTTGGCTTGTGGAAAGTAAGACGTGCTATCTTTTCTAATTTTAATCCTTGCAATCTACTCACATAGCGTTCAGGATGGGTAAGGGCAAATTGAATGGGAATGCGCATGTCAGTAATTGCTAATTGAGCCAAAATCGAGCCGTCAATGAGCTCCACTAACGAATGGACAGTTGCTTGTGGATGAATCAAAATGTCAATGTGATTGATGTCAATACCGAAGAGGTGAGTGGCTTCAATCGCTTCTAAGCCCTTGTTCATCAGGGTTGCTGAGTCAATTGTGATTTTCTTACCCATTTGCCAGGTTGGGTGATGTAGAGTCTCTTCTACAGTTACCTTTTCCAGTCGACTTTTCTTATATTTGTAGAAAGGCCCTCCCGAAGCTGTCAATATTAGACGGCGAACATTCTCTCTCTTTTCCGCCCGCAAACACTGAAATATAGCGCTATGTTCACTGTCCAGAGGTAAAATTCTAGTTCCTCTCTTCCCAGCAGCTTTAGTAATCAACCCACCTGCCATCACTAATATCTCTTTATTAGCTAAGGCGATATCTTTGCCCGCTTCAATCGCTGCTAATGTAGGTAAAAGTCCGGTTCCACCCACCAGGGCGGAAACGACAAAATTGGAAATGCTATTCCGGGCAAACTCAATTAATCCAGAAGTCCCCTTATAAATCCTGGGAAGAGGACGAAAATGATGTAGTCTCTTTTTCAATTCTTGGGCCGCCGCTTCGCTGCCCAACGCTACAATTGCTGGTGTAAATTCGATTATCTGTTTTATTAGTAAGTCTACATTCTTCTGGGCAGAAATTCCTATAATTTTATAACCTTTGCCCAGTTTTCTTACCACATTTAACGTATTGACCCCTATGGAACCAGTCGAGCCCAGAATAGCGATCTTTTTCAAGTTATCTTCACCTCAGCGCAAAAATAACTGGACATAGTAATATAGTAGGGGTCCATTGAACATCAGACTATCTACTTTGTCCAACATTCCTCCATGTCCACCAGGAAAGAGGTTACCTGAATCTTTCACCCCGGCATTTCTCTTGATCAGTGATTCAGCCAAGTCTCCCACCTGCCCACCAATTCCCAGGAGAAGCCCGATGACCAGACATTCTATAGGAGTAATAAAATTGAGGTCTAAATTGAGGCGACCGAAAAATTGTAATCCCCATAGCGCTCGGCAACCAAAAACTACACCAATCCCTGTGAGCAAACCAGAAATGGCTCCTTCCCAGGTCTTATTAGGACTGATGAGACAGCTCAACTTGTGCCGTCCAAACTTTGTTCCTGCCCAATATGCACCAGTGTCCACACACCAGGTAGTTATAAATAGAAGGTATATCAGCCCTCCTCCATGAGGGCGAAGGTCACGCAGGAGAATCAAATGGCTTAACAGCCAGGAGATATAAAATATTCCCAGGAAAGTTACGGAAACAGAAGAGACACCAAATTTGATTTCTTTTTTCAAAATTACGTCAATTAAAACCAGAAACAAAAATATGGTAACAACGAATCCCCCCAGTCCACCAGATAACTTTCCCTGAAAGAGAAAAAAGCTGAGACAAAGAAAAAACCCTCCCAGCACTCCCAAAAGCTTCTGGGGGTGATAATTTCTCCTCTCCATCAAATTATAGAATTCGAGAAGGCTTACGATAACTCCAGCAAGAACCAAAAGAAAAAAGGGGATAATCCCCCAATGTATTATCAAAAGCAATATGGGAATAACAACTAATGGTGTCTTTATTCGCCCCATTATCTCTCTTATCCGCTTTTCACCCTACCGAAACGACGCTCCCTATTCTGATAATCTATCAGTGCCAAAAGCAAATCCCGGCGGTTGAAATCTGGCCAGAGAACCGGAGTAACATAAATTTCGGAATAGGCAATCTGCCACAGAAGAAAGTTACTTATCCTGAATTCACCGCTGGTACGAATCAACAGGTCAGGATCAGGTAGACCAGCGGTATAGAGATAGTTATTAAAAAATTGTTCATCAATATCCTTTAATTTCTTACTTTTATTAGAAATCTGTTTGGCAATCTCCCGACAGGCACGAACTATCTCTTCCCGACCACCATAACTCAGAGCTAAATTCAGAATCAGTTTACTATTTTCCCTGGTAGCATCTATCGTTTTAGATAATTCAACACGGACCTTAGCGGGCAATCTCTCCACCTGTCCAGAGACAAGAAGCTTAATGTTATTCTTTTGGAGATTATTTGTCTCCTGTCTTAAGAATTTATACAGCAGATTCATCAGAGCCCAGACTTCTTTTTTGGGCCTGTTCCAGTTCTCTGTAGAAAAAGCAAAAAGCGTGAGTATTCTAATTCCTATTTCTCCAGAAAATTTTACAATTCTTTTTATCGCCTTTGTGCCTTCCAGATGACCTACGATTCGTCTGCGATTATGTCTTTTAGCCCAACGACCGTTACCATCCATAATGATTGCTATATGCTGAGGAAGTCTCTTTTTATCAATTACCTTAAGAAGTTTCTCGTATTCAACCAACTTCTTCACCCTATTACCATTATATTTCTATCATCTGAAATCTATTATTATACTTCCATTATCTCTTTCTCTTTATGCCTGAGATTTTCTTCAATCTTTTCAATATATTCATTTGTTAGCCGATTGATTTTTTCTGTAGCTTTAAAGCGCTCGTCTTCTGAAATCACTCTTTTTGTTTCTAATTCCCCCAACTCTTCTTTGGCTTGCCTTCTAATGTTCCGCAGTTCCACCCTGTGGTCCTCCGCGATCTTTCCGATTCTCTTTACAAGCTCTCTGCGGCGTTCTTCAGTTAAGGCGGGTATCTTGAGACGGATAATTTTCCCATCGTTCAGTGGGCTCAATCCCAAATCAGACTTTATGATTGCTTTTTCTATCTCCGGGAGAACGCTTTTATCCCAGGGTTTTATCTCGATTAATCTTACCTCCGGGATAACAACATTGGCAACCTGAGTGATGGGGACCTGAGTTCCATAGTAGGCAACCCGAATACCTTCCAACAAGGTAGTGGAAGCACGACCCGCACGAATAATCGTGAATTCGTGCTTCAAATTCTCAATCGCTTTTTCCATTTGCAGTTCAACTTTATCATAAATGTTTTTTGCCATACGCAGTATTCTCTCCTTATTTGATTATTGTACCCACCTTTTCTCCCCGGACTGCTTTTTCAATCTGCCTGGCTTTGTTTATATTGAATACCATAATGGGTATTTTATTTTCCCAGCAAAGGGAAAGCGCCGTTGCATCTATAACCTTCAATCGACGATTTATTGCCTCCATAAAGGTGAGACTACTGAATTTCTTGGCTTTTTTATACTTTAGGGGATCTCGGTCATAAACCCCATCGACTTTTGTCGCTTTCAAAATTATTTCCGCACCAATTTCTACTGCTCTTAACGCTGAAGCTGTGTCAGTTGTAAAATAAGGGTTTCCTGTTCCTCCAGCAAAGATAACTATCCTTTTCTTTTCTAAATGGCGGATTGCTCTGCGGCGAATAAAAGGCTCGGCAAGCTTGGCTATCTCTATGGCCGTCTGCACTCTGGTAGGAATTCCCAGCTCTTCCAGCGAATCTTGCAGAGCCAGTGCATTAATTATTGTTGCCAACATTCCCATATAGTCGGCTGTAACTCTGTCAATCTCCTGGGCAAAAGGAGAAAGCCCTCTCCATATATTTCCGCCACCAACTACCACGGCAAGTTGTACACCCAGAGAGTAAGCTTTTCCTATTTCTCGAGCAAAGAATCTAATCGCTTGGGGATCGATGCCATATTTGTGATTACCCATCAGAACTTCCCCGCTCATTTTCAAAATAACGCGCTTATATTTGACCTTTGTCATTTTCCTCCCCCCTCTGTCAATTTTATTGGCGACTCTGCACGATTCGAAATCGTGCCTACAGATGTCATTGCGAGTCCCGATTGAAAATCGGGAAAAGGAGCGTGGCAATCGACCCGAAGGGTCGTTGCGAGGGCGAAGCCCGTGGCAAACCGACGAAGTCGTTGCGAGCCTCGAAGGGGCGTGGCAATCTCTACAATAAAACGAGATTCCTTCCCTTTCGCTCGGAATGACAGTACATATTCTATTCCTCTCCTACCTTGAACCGAGTAAACCGTCCCACTCTAATGTTCTCTCCCAGTTTTGCGACCGTTTCTGTTACGAGGTCCTTGACCTTAAATTTAGGATCCTTTATGTACTGTTGCTCCAGAAGACAGACTTCAGTGAAATATTTTTCCAGTCTACCTTGAGCAATCTTCTCTATAACTTTTTCCGGCTTTCCCGATTCCCGTGCTTGTTTCTTATATATTTCTTTTTCCTTTTCAATAACTTCTTTAGGTACATCTTCGGGTTTAATCCACAGAGGGGCCATGGCTGCTATTTGCATTGCTAATTCCTTTGCTAATTGAGAAAACTCACTCGTTTTGGCAACGAAATCGGTCTCGCAGTTTATCTCCAACAGAACACCCAATTTACTCCCGCTATGGATATAGGAAGAGATCAATCCTTCCTTTGTATCTCTCGCGGAACGTTTAATGGCTACGA
>Ga0209427_10007772_pt1 | contig 12108 bp, 10 predicted proteins | sample DeeMarSWOR136_30_FD_187465 | JGI IMG/M metagenome (GOLD analysis project Ga0209427, IMG submission 187465) | Marine sediment microbial communities from White Oak River estuary, North Carolina - WOR-1-36_30 (SPAdes) (version 2) | ecosystem: Environmental > Aquatic > Marine > Intertidal zone >... | reverse complement strand
AGACGATTGTGTTATATTAAAAAAGCCGTATTCAACAAGTTTCATATAGCAAAGTAAGAAATATATTCAGGAGAAAAATCATGTACAGGAGAGTGAATTTTCAAATTATTTTTGCTTTATCATTAATATTGTTCCTGGTGTGCGGTACCGCCAGCCGAGCGTCCACGGCCAGCCGAAACGGCGGCGGAATTGTGATATTATACAATCCTGCCAGGTTAGCGGGTTTTTGGAGATTCGAAGGGAATACGGCCGACTCAGGCAGCGGGGGAAATAACGGAATCCTGAAAGGTACTGCGACTATTGTTACCGATCCGCAGCGCGGCAAGTGCCTGAAACTGGACGGCAACGGCTATGTGGACATCTCATCCGGTGTTACGGAATTGGGCAACAAAAGCTTTACATTTGCCGCATGGATTAAGACCAAAAGTAACGGGATACCCATCTTGTCAAAATCCAACGGCAATACCGAATGGGAAGCAAGGGAGAAGGAACTTTATATCGCCGATTCAGCTATATCAGAGGCTGACAACAATGGCACAATCGAATATGTAGGTCATAGCTGTAACTGGATTCGGGGAGATATAGCCGCAGACGACGGCCAATGGCACCATATAGCCTTAACCTGGGACGCTGACAAAAAAGACGGTTGCGTTTACGTAGATGGAGTGAAAGGAACCGGAGATGTGGGCTTTTCAGGAGGGGCGGACAACGATGGCGACACAGTCAGGATTGGATTCTCCGAAAGCGCACACAGCAGTGGCAATTATGTAGGCCTTATAGACGATGTGGCTATATTTGATACAGCTCTAACTGCTGAGCAAGTAGTTGGGCTACTGAAGACAACTGCAGGGCCGGTGTGGATAGTGACAAAGCAAATTCCTCAGAAGGACCAGCTGATTACCCTCGACACGGAGCCTAACCTTGTCGGGTGGTGGAAATTCGATGAGGTTTCCGGAAAAACGGCGGCAGATTCCTCTAAGTATGGGCGTAAGGGCACGCTCAAGGGCGGTTTATCATTTGATAACGCTTCAGTTGACGGTCGAACAGGCAAAGCACTGAAGCTGAACGGCGAGGAAAATATCATAGAAATAAACGGATATAAGGGCATCGCAGGCACACGTCCCCGAACGGTTACAGCATGGATTAAGACAACCTCATCCAGAGGTGACATCATTTCATGGGGCACAGAAGAATTCGGTCAGATGTGGATATGCCGCTTCATAAGGGGACGTATTGGCGTGACGCCTCACGGCGGATACTACTACATGAATGACACAATTCACGACGATAAGTGGCATCATGTAGCTGCTGTGGTATTGGAAGCCGAACTGCCTAACCTGCACGACGATGTGAGGCTTTATAAGGACGGTGAACTGGCGGAAATTCATGACATCGGGCTTTTGGACCTCTGGCCGGTTGAGACCGGTAACAAGCTGAATGTAACGATAGGCCGGGGATTCAAGGGCATATTAGATGATGTTCGTATCTACGACCGTCCCCTGTCGGAAAACGAAGTGAATGCCATTTTTAAGTTAAAGAGTAATCGTCCGTTAAAAAATAAATAAAGTTCGGTTTATTGAACAAAATACAGGCCTTGCCTGTCGGTGAACCATTTAATTTGCTGGTCAGGTCAGGGACTTGATGATAACGAAAGGAGCTTAACGATGGATAATAAAAACGTCACCCGGCGAAAGTTTATACGTGATAGTGTTTTAACCACAGCAGGTGTGGCCGTTGGACTTGGAGCAGTAACAAAACAAAGCACCAAAGCAGCCGGGTATGCAAAAGTCGATACATCCAGGATTCTCAATTACAATCCTGATATGGAGTACCGCAGGTTGGGCAAAACCAATCTAATGGTGTCCGCTGTGGGGCTGGGAGGTCATTCAAGAAGTAACGCCGAGGAACGACACGAAGTTGTCAGCCGCTGTATCAAAAGCGGTATCAATTTTATTGACAGTACCGGCAGCGGCGAGCTGCTAAGGGACATCAAGGCACTCGGGAAGCTTCGTAACAAGGTATATTTAGCTCTGTCCCAGACCGGCCAGGAACCGCGAAATCCTGATTATCGTACCGCGAAAAAGCTGATCGGCGTCTTAGACGAATCTCTTAAGAGGGCCAAACTGGAACACACCGATTTGTGGCGTATCACAGTTTATGAGCCCGGTGGAAGGCACAGTTTCAACACATCCTGGGAGGTTATCGAGGCACTCAAGACGGCCAAGAAGCAGGGCAAGGCCCGTTTCATCGGCATCTCCTCGCACGACCGCCGCTGGTTCAAGTTCATGATAGAATATTTTCCCGAGTTGGAAGTCATTCTTTTTCCTTTCACCACTATGAGCAAGAGGGCCCAAACGGACAGCTTGTTCCCGGCCCTAAAGAAATGTGATGTTGGAGCTTTCGGGATTAAGCCTTTTGCTGCGGGCTCGCTATTTTCCGGTAGTCAGCAAGAAAAAAACAGACGTGCGAGACTGGCCATCAGGTATATTTTGCAAAGCAACACCGTGATACCTATCCCCGGCATGAACAGGGTAAGTGAGGTCGATAACGCAGTCAAGGCGGTCAAGGAGCGCCGTCAACTCGATTTGAAAGAAAGAGCCGAACTTGAAAACACCGGCAGGCAAACGTGGGCTAAATTACCCCCCCACTATCAATGGCTAAAGGACTGGGAATACGTTTAATCGAAACACCCGTCCATTGAAGTATTTGAGTTGAAATCTAACAGTGGTGTTTGTCCAACCATCTAAATGACTATTAGGGAAAAAAGGATGAAATACAGTTTTTTGTTTATCGTTTTAGCATCGGTAATTGCCATCGGAACCGGCTGTGAGCAAATGGAGGCCACAGAAAATCCCAGTACAAGCACAGATTCCAATCCCGGCAACAAAACCATAACGAATGAGGAGCCCCTGCTGCTCCTTGACGATAGTGATGAAGAGCTTTCCCCGCCTACCGGTCCCGTAGCAGATAATAGTCGCTGTTTCGTATGTCATTTTAACTACATCGAGGAGGATATCGCCGTAACTCATGCACGAGCCGATATCGGCTGCTCGCACTGCCACGGCGATTGTGATGAACATATTGCCGACGAATCCTGGGCCTCGGGTGGAAACGGTACTGCGCCCGATATTATGTATCCTCGTCCAAATATTAATCCGCTCTGTATGGGCTGTCACCAGAAGGACAAAATCGACACAGAGCAGCATAAGCCCCTCTTTGCCGATACTGCCGAGAAAAAGGTATGCACCGACTGCCACGGTAAACATCGCCTGGAAATTCGCAGATGTAAATGGAAATAGGCCTGATTAGTGCGCCCGGGCCACATTGTACGTATAGATAAAATGATCTATCTAACCGAAGAAGACATTTTACAGGCTGTATCTCTTAATGATTTACTCGATGCCATTGAAGCATCGATGTATGTGTACGAGAAAAAAGAATTTCATATGCCGCAAAGGCTTCACATAGACCACGAAGATAACACATCGTTGATTATGCCATGTTTTACCAGGGATTGCTTTGGGACCAAGCTGGTCAGTCTATTCCCAAAAAATCCGGAGAAGAATATCCCCGTCCTGACCGGAATAATGGTTCTCAATGATGTAGAGACCGGGCTTCCATTGGCGCTTTTAAACGGTCCTGCACTGACAGCCCTTAGAACCGCAGCGGTTGCTTCTGTGAGTATTCGACATCTAACACCGGAGAATACTCAATCTCTGGGGATAATTGGGGCAGGTGTTCAGGGCTTTTATCAGGCATGGATTGCATGTTCAGCAAGAAACCTGACAGACATATATGTTTTCGATTTGTACAGGGAAAAAACAACTGAACTGATCGAAAAGTTAACAGAGGTCATTTCTGATGTCAATCTGCACGCGGCAGACTGTGTCGAAGAACTACTCGAAAAAAGTGAGGCTGTCATCACGGCGACAACATCTTTCGACCCTGTCCTGCCAGACAACGAAGAATTGCTGGCGGGCAAACATTTTGTCGGAATTGGCTCTTATAAACCAAATGTCAGAGAGTTTCCTCGAGCTATTTTTAATTTACTTAAAACGGTCTTCATCGACACCGACGCCGCTTTAGAAGAATCAGGGGACTTAATTGTGCCACTGCAGAATAACTGGCTCAGGAAAGAGCAGGTTATGACCTTGGGAAGATTCCTAATCGACAAAAAATCACAGGATGATGTGAAGAAAGAAACCACATTGTTCAAATCGGTGGGTATGGCCCTGTTTGACGTCTGTGCTTCCAAACAAATTTATGAAAAGGCAATCCAGAAAGGACTGGGGCAAGAAATTAACTTATAGCCAATTAAAGATTTTCAAGTCGCTTGTGCCAATCTGTACTTCCTTGCTATTTGGTCTGGGAGGCAGGTTTTCCTTCAAATTCCTGGTAAAAAACTCGTAATGATGACGTCTGGTTGGTATTTTTCCCATCTTTGGTACTATGTGTACGGTTCGGATATGACATCATCAGGGAATGCTTGTTGTGTTTAATCAGTTCATTGACTAACACCTCGAAATTCCGGTAATGAAGGTTATAGTATGCCGTGCCATGTATAAGAAATAGATTAAGTAAATATTGACAACACTGCTGATGTAAAGCCGTTCCGGCCTTATTGGCAAAAATAATTCTTTATTCGCTGCGAGAACCGTTCGATCTGCACTAAAAATTACACACTGATATTTTCCCAATCATCCTCAAGCAAATCGAAGAAATGCATTGTTGACTGTTCGGATTTGTATTTTCCCATAAGAATCTGACACCCTTTTGCCGCCATCAGACTTGCCGCTGCCGCAGCGGTAAATGGCGGTGTTCCGAGTTCTTTTTCCAATCCCTCATGCCGGCCCTGGTAATGCTTCTGAAGCATTTCACTGCCGGGCCAAAAGACACCCACTTCACCATACCATCCTGCAATCGCACCGTGCACCAAAGGGCAATTTGATGCCGAGCATTTTTGTGCCAGAACCAGTCTGTCATCAATATTATCCAGGCAGTCAAAGACCATATCCGCCTTCTCCCAGATATCATCCTGCAACTGATCAAAACGGCACTGAAAACCTATAAACTCCACAGCCTTATTAATCTTCTCAAGACGCTCCTTCGCCTCGTTAGTTTTTCCCCTTCCAACGTTGGTCATATTTGATAACAACTGCCTGTTCAGATTGGTTTCATCGAAAACTTCAGGATCTACTGCGATAATTTTTCCTACGCCGGCACGGCCAAGTTGCTCAACTAACTGTCCACCCAGACCACCAAGGCCCACTAAAACCACCGTGCTATCAAGGAGTTTCAATTGACCCTTGCAGGAGAAGGTACCCAGATTACGAAGATAGCGCTGAGGAGCAATACCTTTTTTAATAGCAAACCATTCGACCTTCCTTAGGCAAATACGTGTTTGAGCAGATATACTTTCTACTTGCTCCATAGTAATATCTGAAGCCTTGCATCCTGCAAAATAAGGCTCCAAAAGTCTTTCTTCCTCCGCGCTAATCATACCTGCACCTGATAAATCATTATTTACTATTCCGTATTTTGCATTGGTTTCGGGCCGGGAGGTAAGTTTTCCTTCAGGTATCTGGTCAGCAACTCATAGAGGTGGCGCCTGGTATTCTTACCCTCTTTGATACTGTGTGTACGGTTCGGATATGACATCATCGAAAAATACTTGTTGTGCTTAATCAGTTCATTGACTAATGCTTCGAAACTCTGGTAATGACAGTTATCGTCGGCTGTGCCGTGTACAAGCAGCAGATTACCCTTTAGCTGGTGCGCGAATGTTATGGGCGAGCCGTTTTTGAAACCCTCCTCATTGTCATCCGGCAGACCCATGTATCGCTCCTGGTAAATCGTGTCATAAAATCGCTGGTTACTTATAAACGCTACTGCCATAGCAGTATGATACAGGTCAGGGTAACGAAAGATTGCGTTAAGACTCATTGAACCACCGCCGCTCCAGCCCCATATTCCAATTCTGTTCGGATCGACATACGAACGGCTCTTGATGATGGCCCGCGTCGCAGCAGCCTGATCCGCAGAGGCAAGAATTCCAATCTGCCGGTAAACGCATTTACGCCAAGCTCGACCACGGGGCGCCGGTGTGCCGCGGTTGTCCACGTTCATTACCAAGTAACCCTGCTGAGTGAGCATAAGATGCCACAAATATCTTTTCCCTCCCCATGTATCCCGAGCTGTCTGGCCTGCCGGCTCTCCGTAGACAAAGAAAAACAACGGATATTTCTTTTCCGGGTCAAAATCATGCGGCTTCATGCACCAGCCGTCAAGCTGAACATTATCGCCTATATCAACGCGAAAGAATTCTCCCGGCGTCCTCTTAAGTTCATCCAGCTTCGCCCGCAATTCTGAGTTGACGACCAACACTTTTTTAGTTTTATGCCCCGGCAAACTGACCAGTTCAATTACCGGCGGTGTACCAAAGGATGAGTATGTATGAAAGGCCCATTTTGAATCCTTCGATACCTGATATTGATGTGTTCCCTCCAGGTTAGCAGGGGTGACTCTTTCACACTTACCACTACCATCAAGGGGAGTACGATACAAATAGCGCTGCGTGGGATTATCCGGCGAAGCGATATAATACACCCAGCCGCCCTCTTCATCGATGCTTTGAATGCTTATTACGTCGAACCGGCCCGGTGTCAGAATTTTCATATCACTGCCAGCCCGTGAAACAAGATATAAATGCCGCCAGCCATCCCGCTCACTCACCCATGTAAAGCTCTTGCCGTCGTCCAGCCATTTCAGGTCGTCATGCATGTCAATCCATGCTTCGTCAGACTCAGTTAGAACCGTTCGAACTCGTCCTGTGCGTACATCACCCAGCATAACTTTATTGGTATTTTGCAGGCGATTTAACTGCTGTAGGACTATCTCCTTTGAGTTTTCCGCCCATTCCATCTTCGGAATGTAATGATTTCGCGAATCACCCGGCACCTTGAGCCATCGGGTTCTCCCTCCACTTGACTTTATCACTCCGACACGACAGGCGGAATTCATCTGGCCGACCTTTGGATACTGGAAGGTGGTTATCTTCGGGTAGAGAGAATCCGTGTAATTTATTAGATGGAACTCACGTACACCTTCGGTATCGAACTGCCAGTAGGCTATTAATTTGCTATCGGGACTCCAGCGAAAACCGTCCCGCAATCCGAATTCTTCCTCATATACCCAATCTGATGTGCCGTTGATAATGGTATCTGAGCGATCCCTGGTCAATTGTTTAATACGAAGGTTCTTAAGATTCTGTACGTACAGGTTTCTTTCACAGACATAGGCTACTTGCTGGCCGTCCGGTGAGAACTTTGCGAACATCAGTGTTGAAGGCCCGGCTTCTCCACCCAGCTTTTGGAGTTTCCAATTTGTCAGGTCAAGCACCCAGTAATCCCCACGGGTGTTCCTCCTCCATACGCGTTTGGTATTGGTGAAGATCAGCAGCCTTTTTCCATCCTCCGACCAAGAGTAATTTTTAATTTTGAGCGGTTCTGATTCACCCTGTGGTATTAGTCGGGCGGAGGAAACTATTATTTCCCGGCTGCCGGTCTCAGGATTGTATCGAACTATATCCTTTGGCTTTTCATCGTCCTTCTCATCACGGGATGAAGGTTCATTACATTCCTGCCGGGCCTCCGTATCTTCCAAAGTTGTGTACCCGGAACCATCTTCCAGCCAGCGGGCCGGGCCGAATTTCTCAGGTTCAAAGTCATTGGAGTCGAAAATCCTCTCAAGAGTAAGAAACGAGGGGTCTGTTGTCTCTCCTGCACGAACATGACCAAGAAGAACAGTCACGATAAATGATATAATTAAACAGTCTCTAACTACTGTTTTCATGGAATAAGTTATCTCCGTTTATTCAAGTATTAATTTTCACAGTCCCGTCTGGTTCAATTGTAAGAGAATCATCTTCTCTAATTGAATAAAAATCTTTCTCAGCCAAAACAACAATAGGCACAGCTTTGTGATACAACTCATCCGAGACAATACTCCCCAATGCCAAGATAGGATCGACTTTAAGGTTGATAATGGCCGCAGGAGCAACGCCGGTCTTGATGCTTTCCATCAGGGTAGCGCTGGAGGTGCTGGAGCCTTTACCCTGTGGAAATACGAAAATACGCCCTGCAACATTAGCTCCCGAACGCTCATGACGGCGGTCGATAATTTCGCCGGTACGCGGAGAAATACCTCCCCAGAAACTCAATGGCTCCCTGGACACAAGGGCTCTGCCTGCGGCTGAGCCTGCAACTATCGGTTTTCCGGGCAGAGTTCTCCCCGTCATACCCACGCTTCCTTTCGGCATACATATCCCCTGACGGCAGAGTCAACACATTCGGCCATAGTGCCAAAGGCAACTTGTACACCCAACTCACCCGGCGCATAATAAGCACACTTTCCCGAATTGGTCATTATAACCTTTGTCGCCGAAGAGACCATTGGTGTATGGAAAATACAAGTATCAAGGGTGACCTCAACACCAAAATCAATCAATACATTGAAAAACTCGCTTCTTCGAAACAGGGCATAAGATGTATGACAGGAAATAACAATAAACCTAACGTCGGGACGAAGTGTTTTACCTTTTTCTGTCTCTGCACGGATAAGTTTAGCAAGATTACGAAATTCATCGAATGAAAAATGGGGACAGCCTAATACGACCAAATCAAGCTTATCACCTTCGGCGGCAGTGGACAAGTCGGCCCGGAATTTCTGTAAATCGGAAAGGTGGATATCGATACTTTTCTCCGGCTTATCGCCCTTGAAGGCTTCCTCCAAAGTGTTCGCTTCCGGCGTCACACCAATTGCGTGAAAAAGTGCCAACGCACCTGAAGAGGCTGCCGCCGCACATAAAGCCTTTAGCTGGTCACTGGAGACATTAACAGGTAATCCTTCGATAACAGGAATTTTATCCCCGGATACTGTTCCTATGAGATGTCCCAATACTGCATAGAAAGCATTACTTTGCATAATAGCAGGATCGATATCTACTAATCGTAAAAGGATCTGCCCTTTGCGATTCTCCTCCAAATGCAGCCCGCACTTGGGAACTCTGCCCGTTATGGCAGCACAGATGTCGATAAAATCCGCGTATCTATTGGTTCTTGCCCCAAGAACCGAATTGGCATAGCAGATAGCATTGGATTCACCCCAAGCGATTTGCTGACCGAACCTGGGCGTTAAGTAACTTTGGTACGGTGCACATGTCCATGTAGGAATACACCCCATATCCGTATAAGCCTTTGCCTGCCTGATGGCTTTGGCGGCGAAATCTTCACCAACTCCAAATTGCCTCCAGTTCTGAAGGTCAAGCGGCCCCATATTCAAGGTCGTTGGGATGGAAACTTTCCCTCCTTTTACCGCCAGGGTCTCGGCAAATTCCAACCCTGTATCACTGAGCAGGCCACATCCATCTATGTGGGCCTGGCTGACATCCATCATTTCGTCGGCGCCCTGCACCTCGGCCATTCTTACCAGAATACGCATTGCCATCCGGGCGGCTTTGCCGTGTTGACCATTCAGAAGTTGTTCATCTCGTGTGCTCAACTTCACTGACATTGTATTTCCTGTGCCGGGTTACAGCAATCAAAGCTTGTGGTCTGATGGTTTCAAGCCTTTTTTGTGCCCGCCGAAACCGATTGGATTTGGGTTATACTCGCCGACTAAATCGACCTTGCTCCCGGCCGGTATCTTATCTTCCATACCCATCGCCCAGTAGCAGGCATTCACAAGAAGCCGTCGGAAACCCTCGCTCTTTATGTCACCACCATGCCCCATCGTCGTAGTAAAAATGCGGGAGGTTTTCCCCTTTGCGCCTGTATAAGTCTTGGTCCAGGCCACGGGCACCGGCTTCTTCGTCGGGTGAGGTTTATCTTTTGGATTCATGCCCTCGAGTACCTGTCCCATTATAAGCGGTTTGCAGTCACCGTGCAGTGTGGTAATGCCATATACATCAGACGGCCCCCAGATATCTTCACAGCCTTTGACAATTGGGTGTTCCTCCATACCTTTTGCGATGAGTCCACGAGTACTCTCTCGCTGGTGATGTCCGTAATGATTAATCCAGGTCTCACCAAAAACCTGACGCCCATAGCCGCCTTTGAACTCATTGTTCCGAAAACTGTATTTGGCATACGGACTGTCCTTGTGTTTGCGGTAATTGAACGCATGCGTCGCCGTTCTCAATCCTATAATCGGTTTGCCGGAATTCGTATAATCAATAATGTACTTCATCTGTTTATCAGGAAGTTCTCTAAAACGAAGGAACATTACCATCAGGTCAGCTTCCTTTAGTGCCTCAAGGCCCGGTATATTATCGACTGTCTTAGGATCTATTTCTCCGGTTTCTTTATTGATTGCAAAAAGGACCGTGCACTTAAAGCCGTGGTACGTGGCCAGAATCTTTGCAAGCTGAGGCATCGAGTCCTCTGAACGGTACTCTTCGTCACCGGTAACAAAAACAATGTGCTTGCCCTTGCCAGGGCCTTTCTCACCCTCATAAACAACCCAGGGATCGTCAGCCTTTGCAAAACTATTTGATGTACAGACAAACGCCGCCATCACAAATAACCATAGTCCCGTTGCGTTTTTTACACGGTTCATAACCGCCTCCTTTCATCTTAAATTAATCTAAATAATTTACTGTCAAAGACCTGCAGTAATATAACAAATCCTGTCTTTTTTCACAACCATGCTTTTCCTGTATAATCATACAAAAATTACATACCTGTTCAGGCCTTGCGTGAACGTATGGGATTTGGTATTATCGCTGCCATGTACAAAATATGACTTGAGTCATCGGGAGAATTAAATGGTACAAACATGCTTTATTATCATCATTGCCACTATTTGCACCTCGTCAACTCCTGCGTCTACAAATCGGGTTCCTGGAGTGATAATCAATCATAGTCCTGCTTCTTCAAAAATCTATCTGGGCTCACCAAGCATTGCAATATTACCAAATGGTGATTATGTCGTTTCACATGATTGTTTCGGCCCTGGTGCCCGAGCCAAAGGTTTTCGAACCTCTATCTTTAACTCAAAAGATAAAGGTAAAAACTGGCAACACTTGACTGATATTTACGGCCAATATTGGTCCACGCTGTTCATCCATAATGGGTCTCTTTATATAATGGGCACAAGTGGACCTTACGGCTACGCAGTTATTCGAAGGTCCATAGATGGAGGAAGGACCTGGACGGTACCCAGGGACAAAGAATCCGGCCTTCTTATTGATGATGGTAAGTACCATACTGCTCCTGTTCCGGTAGTTTTCCATAATGGACGAATCTGGCGGGCAATGGAAGATGCGATGGGACCGGGCGGCTGGGGGCACCATTTCCGAGCCTTTATGATGTCGGCCCCTGTTGATGCCAACCTGCTAAAGGCAGAGAATTGGACGTGCAGCAATCGCCTGGGAAGAAATCCCAAATGGTTGAATAACAGATTTGGCGGATGGCTTGAGGGCAACGCTGTGGTCAGGCCGGACGGCAGTCTTGTTAATATTTTACGCGCGGACTATCGGCCGGAAGGCGGTAAAGCTGCGGTCATCAAAATCAGCAAAGACGGGGTAAAAGCCGAATTCGACCCGAACACCGGATTCATTGATTTTCCGGGCGGCTGCAAGAAATTCACTATTCGCTATGACAACGTATCCAAAAAATACTGGACCTTGTCCAATGCAATACTGCCGCGGCACATAGGAAACAATCCTGAACGGACCCGAAATGCGGTCGCCTTAATATCTTCGCCTGACTCAAGGAAGTGGACGATACGTTCATTTGTCCTCTATCACCCGGATGTAAAACAACATGGTTTTCAATATCTGGACTGGCAATTTGAAGGAAATGACCTGATTGCAATATCTCGGACGGCATTCGATGATGACTCAGGTGGCGCACATAACCAACATGATGCTAATTACATGACCCTCCACCGAATCAGGAATTTCAGAGAAATGACAATGGCAGACTCAGTGGTACAGATACAACAGGTAAAAAAAGAAATTGACGGACGGAATTAATTGTAATGTAATAGCAGCCTTGCTATTATGGCAAAACCAATTTTTGAGGACGTAGTTGTGGTTTCATTGAAACG
>Ga0209427_10007771_pt1 | contig 12108 bp, 13 predicted proteins | sample DeeMarSWOR136_30_FD_187465 | JGI IMG/M metagenome (GOLD analysis project Ga0209427, IMG submission 187465) | Marine sediment microbial communities from White Oak River estuary, North Carolina - WOR-1-36_30 (SPAdes) (version 2) | ecosystem: Environmental > Aquatic > Marine > Intertidal zone >... | reverse complement strand
CTTCAACCGAAAGGTTAATATTGGTGAAATCCAAGAGCTTTACTAGAGCCGTCAACTTCAGACGGCCCTTGCCTTTGGATTTAGTTTTCTTTTTCACATAAACACGTAGAAATCCAAGGGTATAAATCTTTCGGTTTACATGGAGGTGTTAATAGAATTTTTAAACACCCTCTATTTTAGTCCAAAAATTATCAGTAGCCCATGAGGATGGTTTTTTAGGATGGGGGTTCATTACAGCATCTGGCAGACCATTTGTGTCAAAAGCCAACCCTTGATCATTCACGCCACCTTCATATCCTATCTTGGGGTTGCCATTTATTTCAGCATAATAACCAACGAGCACTCCTCCATACTTCTCGGTCGATGAGGGCAGAAACCATATGTAACTTTGAAGATTTGGATGATCCAAATTATAACCAAATAGAACCGTATCACCACAAGAAGCAGTGAGAATTGTGCAGGATTTTGGTCCAGTAGTGGTTAGATCCGAATTGCCATTCCTACCATCGTACCATACGACAACATTGCCATGGATTGCAGGACAAAACTGACCATTTCCAGTACATATGGGAAACTCTGACATAACAGAAGCACCAAGAACACGATTCACCAGTACGGCCATGAAGATTATCGATACTATTATCCATTTCTTTGTTTGTGTCATTCTCCTCATACCCTGTATGGAATAACTCAGTTTTTAAAACTTTCGAGGCTGTCCCATAACTAGATTTTATTGATGGTTAACCTTGTCTCTATCAAGGGGGTTGTCAAATCCTTAGTGTTTCTCTCGATTTTGTTACACGATCAAAAAAGATCGTAAAACATGGCATTCCTTTTTTCCAAGAGGTCAAATGACAGCTTTTTTGATTGCCTTATTTGTTGTTTGTTGTAGTCTTTGCTAGGAAGATGATGCGGTGATGTTACACGTGTAACATGTCGCGAAAATACAACCTAACTCTTCATAAACCTGCTTTCTGTTTGCGGTGGATATGGAACACAAGGCTATGACAATAGAAAACATCAGATTTTGAAATTCTCGCCGTGTCATAAATCGTTCATTCCGATTTTTCGGCATAGTTATAATAAGGTCACCTCTTAATAACTGTGGTGGCTCAATAGGGTTTTAACATTCTTTGACCATCTGATTGGAAAAGTTTCTTGTATACCAAAAAGTATTTAAATGGAAAAGATTATGAAATACCATAAGTGATATCATGGAGAAAATTGTGAAAATGGATGAGCAGGGAAGGATATACCTCCCCAAGGAATTAAGAGAGAAAATGAAAGAAAGAGTCTTTATGGTAAAAGAAGAGAAAGGAACATTCGTGTTTGAACCGGTAGACATTGCACAAGAGGGCAGAGGAATTTTCAAAGCCAAAGAACCTATTGACAATATAGACGAGAAGATAGAACAATACACCAGGGAGCTTGTCAAAGATGAACTACATTGATGTCAACGTTCTCGTGTATTGGTTAACAGATCATCCAGACTTTGGAGAGACTGCCACTAATATTGTACAAAGAATACAGCGGGGAGAAAAGGTGTGTACTTCCTCTTTAACGCTGTGGCTTTTGCACATTCTCTTAGAAAGAGAAACTGAGAATTACTCAGAAAAAGTTCTCTTGCAGAGTATTTTTAAGCTTAAGGATTTAAAAATAGTTCCTTTAACGTTTGAGGACTACATGTATGCAGTAGCCTACAAAGAAGAATTCGGTCTTACTTTAGAAGATAGTCTTCACTACACTGCTGCCAAAAGGATGAATGCAGACGTGATCTACAGTAATGACACAGATTTTGATAAGACAGGCATAAAAAGGAGATTTAAGTGAAATGCATCATTTTTTACTCATTTATTCTATGAAGAAGTCTGAAATTACTGTCACTTTTCGGGTTCTGACGTGCACATGGATTCCATCTCAAAATCCCCGTACGTTTAAAGATATTAATACACTTTTCTGGGTTATCACCTGATCAGATTGTTACACGTGTAACAAAATGGAATCCCGTGTTGGCCATACCGACTTAACCAAAAGCTTAAGTGATTGCTGATGAAGAATGCTCATGAAGAGAGTATTAGCCCTCTTGTTGATGGTCTTATTCCTGGGATGCCAAAGACCTGAAACCAACCTTTTGGAGAATCCATCCTTTGAAGAGGGGGAGGAACCCTGGTTCTGGATAAAAACATCAGTATACTGGCAGGGCTTTCACATAAGTGACCAAACAGCACGAACAGGGGGTAAGAGTTGTTTAACGTTTCTTGAGGCTTCTCCACAACCACAGGGAACGCTGGTGGTGGGAGCTGTCCAGGAAATTGTCACCAGTGATGTCCCTGAAAAAGTTTCTGGCTACTATTACGTGAAAACCTGGGAAAAGACTTCAGAGACCATGTACATTCAAGTGGTGGTCATATTCTTTCAGGAAGAAGACTATAACTCTCCTTCAACACAGTTGAGGTATATACTGGCAGGAATATCGAAAAGACCCTTTGCCATTGAAAACGCTAAATTCATTTTTGTCACACGAGAAGAACCAGAAACAGGAAAATGGATTTACTTTGAGAGGAACCTGAAAGAAGACCTTATTAATATGTGGGGAGAGATTCCTTCGTTTAAGAGGATTGGAATATATCTTGAGGTCAGATATGATAGTGTTCCTTTAGATGTTATAAAAGCAGAAGTTTACTGGGATGATATCTTTGTGGGTTGAATTGATTTACAGAAGTGTAAGAGTAATAATGGGAACTTCCACAATTAATCTATCCCTCATTTTTATCAATGCGGGCTACGAGGTATCAGAAATGGTGTATTCCGTTTGTACTCTGTGTATGCTGGCCCAAACCGCGTTTCGAGTTCTTTTTCTTCGATTGCTCTAATGTATATGATGAGTAACCCTGTAAAGAGTAGTGTTAATCCAATTGCAGAGAAGGAGCCAATCCAGATGCTCATTCCCAAATAAAGGAGAATGGTCCCGAAGGTCATGGGGTTGCGGCAGTATATGTAGGGTCCTTGCACCACCAGGGTTTGGGTTGCCATGAAGGGGGCTGGAGTTCCTTTTCCCAGGGTGAACTGAACATGGATTGACCACAGAGCAAATAATAGGCCTGGCACCATCAGTAATAGACCAATAGAGGCTACTAAACCATGCTCAAATCGAGGTATCTGCAGCCAGTGGTCAATGTAAGATGATGCCACCACAAGGAGTAACGGGATGATAATCAAGAACAGTATTCCTTCAAGAATGAGGGCGATGATTCGCTGGTTTGTACTGTATTCGCGTTCAGTCCATTTTTGGAATCTCTTTTTATCCATTTTTACACATCCAAGTATCTCAATGGCTGAAACATATAAAGATTATCCACCAGGAATTGTCAAATCGGCTGGTATTGTCTCATTTTGTTACACGTGTAACAAGTTGCTTTCTATTTTTACTGTTTTGAAAAACAGTCTTTAATGTTCACAGTCATCAGGATAATGATACTGCTCAGGAGATTTTCCCTTCTTTTCGGTAACAACAGGAGAAGGTGGCCCTGGCTCACTTATAATTTCCAGTACCTCCACCTTGAACTGCCATTGATCCCCAAAGTCAAATACATACAGAAATTGCTGATCTGCATGTAATCCCAGGTCTCCAATAGAAATCCGGGCAGCAGAAGGGCCTTTATCACATTCTGGCGCATAAATGCAGTTGTGAGACCAAGGTTCTCCATCCATGAAAAAGGCGTATAAATGGTCTCTGTCAAAGTCAAAAGCATCCTGGATGGCTTCATGGAAATCTTCAAGAGAGTGTTCACTGGATACAGCAATGGTACGCCAGCAATCCCTTAAAGAGACCTTTAGAATAAAGGTACACTCATGGTGTTCCCTCCCTCTGGGTAACGTTCTCTGAAGTTCTCCTTTGAACAATTCCTGAAAGGGTTTGAAAAAGGGTTCGTACTCTTCTTCATTTTGGTCTTCAGTTAACCCAGGGTAAATAACGAGTTTTTCTGTCTCTCTCTGAATGTACGGAATATTCCATTCTTCTAAATCCCTTTCATACTGCAAAATGGGGAGCAAAGCACCTCCTAAATCAGTTACAGTTACTGAATCCACAAAAGAGTGCTTTCTTTTCTTAGTGTTGTCTTGGTCAATAAATGTAACCTGACAAAGACCAAAAAACGAGAGATACTGCAAATAAGAACTTATTTTCAAAAATCCCCACAGATTCTCTGAATTTCCTAGAGAAATGGCTTTTTCTGGCAGCTTCCTGGCTAGATAGTCTAGAATGGTCTGTGCTTCTGGTATGAGATACGGTAGAGAAGGCTGGCTTAATAGCCCTCCCAGGTCTACATCGACCCAGAAGGTTTCCAGCAAAAAGAAGTACTTCTCGGTGGAGGTTAACTGTTCGTAGAGGTTGAGTCTTTCTGTTTTCTGGAGTCGGAGCTTGGGAGTCCTTACAAAGAGGTTGCCCCGGAGGGCCAAATGGTAGAAGAGATTGAGATGCGGGTAAAAAAATTCAGAAGTTTGGAGCCTCTTTTCTGGAATAGGATTACTCAGTAACTGGTCAATCTGGTAAAGGGTCTTTCTGGTTAAAAAGTAGTTTTTTCTTGTTAGAAAGGGATTGTTCTCTTTTATATAGTCAGCAAAGGTACTGAAATCTTTGACAATTGGTACTGGTTCCGTTTCCGTTATTTTCAGTGTCTTGGTTGCAGTCATGGTCTCTTTCTGTGTGTAATGACCAGTTAAAAATCTTTGCAGCAGAGGGTTATCTGTTCGTGGTTCTCAATTTTGTTACACGTGTAACATCTTTTCTCATCCCATTCAGAAGCCAAATGTGTCTTTCTCAACATGCTACTGAGAGAGCGTGTCATTAATTGCTCGCTTTGAGTTCATCCTGGTTAAATTTTCCAAATCAAAGCACAAACAGTTTTCAGACAATCTGGAGAAAGATTTTCCAAAAATTACAAAATGTTCTTTACGGGACTTGTTGAACCAGTGAACGTCCTCAGTTTTTTCTTTCAGATCAGTGAGAACCTTTTCTGCGTTCACATTATCTTTCCATTTGCACTCTGCAAATAATATCTCTTTTGTTTTCTCATTCAATGCTACTATATCTATTTCCTTGTCTTTGTGCCACCATCTTCCGATTTTATTAAAGACTATTGGCGATGTGTCAAAGAGAAATTCTCTGCAAACCTTCTCAAATACATAAGAAAAATGGATATTCATATCAGGGTTCACAAAATCTGTAAGTTCTTTTATTTTTCCACCTTCTATGAGGGTTTTATTGGGGTAGACAACCCTGAACCAGAAGTTGTAATAATTATCCTCAAAAATGTACCTGGCATTTCGTGTTTCTTTTTTCTGGGTTACAGGAAATTCTTTTTTAACCACGTGAAGCAGAATAAGTGTACTAAGGTACTTTGAAACCAAGGTCTTGTCAAGTTCTGTAAACGTTACTATCTCACCGAATTTCGTTCTTCCCGTAGATATGGCCTTTGAAATGTTAAAATAATTTGCCTGCTTTCTTAACTCTTGTCTTAACAAGATTTCAGCTTCCTGGTAGAGGAAGCTTCCAGACTTGAATATATTTTCTATTAAATTCTCTGAGAAGGTAAGGTTGGGATTCATGGTCAGGATGTATGCTGGTATACCATCTGTTACTGAAAAAACTTTTATCAAATCTTCTGTTGAGTAATTTGGTAAGAATTCGTGTAAGTATTTGAATTTTAAGGGTAGTACCTTCCATTGACCCGTTCTTCTGCCATACAAAGGACTTTTGTACCCTAGAACTGCTGTCTCCATCATTCCAATGCTTGAACCAAGTAGAATCAAACACACTTGTTTGGATGAGAGGTTCGTGTCCCAGATCTTCTGGAATAGTGATGATATGGCTTTGTTCGAGGTTATGAGATATGGAAATTCGTCTACTACAATAACAATCTTTTCTTCTACTTTTTTTGAGAACTCATCAAAGAGTTCTATCCATTCACGGATATCAGCCTTGACAAAAAGATTATCTTGTAAAAAATTCCCCATGAAACGCTGCATTTCTTTGAGATTTTGGTAATCCCCTCTGTTGTCTGCAAGAAAGTATATGTGTAGTTTATCCTTGATGAAATTTTTTATCAGCTCAGTTTTTCCTATTCTTCTTCTACCGCATATGACGATCAGACTTGATGTTCTTTCTGTGTAATTCTTTTCAAGGAATTCTAATTCCCTCCTTCTATTGACAAATTGTTGAACCATGATTATAATAATTTAGATTCAACTATCTAAATGTTTGTAGCCTTAACTGGATACTCACTATTTCCTCAATTTAAAGTCTTGGAACTGAATATACCAGCACCTGTCTTAATCGTGAGGGTTTCAAACCTTTGGAGGATGATGTTACACGTGTAACATTAGGCAAATTTATCTCTATTGTTTGTATGTCACTGACAAAAAGAAATTCATGAGCTCAGAAAGGTTCTATCCCCCGAAACCTTGACAACTCCATCATAGTATGTTCATTTTGGTCACTACCTTATCGTTTCCTACAGGTGATATGCAGTTATAGAGAATTTCTACTATCTTGCAGTGATTTCATTCGATTTCATCTTCATAAAGAGGATACTGCTCAGGAGATTTTCCCTTCTTTTCGGTAATTACAGGGAAAGGTGGTCCTGGCTCACTTGTAATATCCAATACCTCCACCTTGAAATGCCACTCTGAACCAAAATCAAATACATACAGAAATCGCTGACCAACATGTAATCCCAGGTTACCAATGCGAACCTGGTCTGAAAAAGGGCCTTCAGTGTCTCCTGGTGCGTAAATATAGTCCCCTGACCAGGGTATCCCATCCATGAAAAAGGCGTATAAATGGTCGCTGTCAAAGTCAAAAGCATCCTGGATAGCTTCATGGACATCTTCAAGATAGTGCTCACTGAATACCGTAATAGTACGCCAGCAACTCCTGCTCAAAGAGACCTTAAAGATAAAAGTGCCCATTGTGTATTCTCTTCTGGGTAATGTTCTCTGAAGTTCTCCTTTGAAGAATGGTTGAAAAGGGGTGAAAAACGGTTCGTACCTTACATTTTTTTTCTTCTTTCTTAATCCTGGAAGAACGATGAACTTTCCTGTCTTTTCTCGGATATACGGGATATTCCATTGGGTTATATTCCGTTCATGGTAAAGAATAGGGAAAAAAATCTTTCCTAGATCAGTCACAGTTACTGAAGCTTCATAAGTGGGCCATCTTTCAATTTCTCCTTTATCAGAGATAATCTTAAGAAGACCAAAGGGTGAGAGATACTGCAAAAGGTCATTTATGTTCCACACATTTTTCCAACAGATTATAAATTCTCTCATAGGAAGGACCTTCCCTGGCGGTGTTCTGGATAAATAACCTATAACTTGTTGTAATTCTGGCATCGTCATCAGGATAGAACGTTTTTTCAACAATTCAAGCCAGTTTGTATCGACCCAGAAGGTTTCCAGCATAAAAAAGTATTTCTCGGTAGGGGTCAATTGGTTATAAAGAGCGAACCTTTCTGTGTGTTGAAGTTGCAGCTTCCGAGTCTTGATGAAGAGACTACCCCGGAGGGCCACGTGATAGAAGAGGGTGAGAACAGGATAAAAGAACCCAGGAGTTTCAAGTACATTCTCTGGAATAGGATTACTCATTAATTGGTTGATCTCTCTTGAGAACTCGCCGCACCTCTTCAAATATGTAATCTAAAGAAGGCAAGCACTGCAAAGAGGTAAAAGATAAAACAGCATCAAAAACTGAATCACGAAATGGCAAAAAATCTATATCTGCCTGTATAACAGACTCTTTAGTTCTGGATCTTTTCAACATGTGAAAGGAAATATCTACTCCATAAATCTTTTGTTGAAGAAATTCTTGTAGTAAGCCGGTTCCACATCCTAAATCCAAAATTCTCCCCTTTAAGGGAGTATCAATCATTATTGTGTATTTTTCCCATTGAATGGGTTTAGTTCGTTTCTCATCAGACAACGTAAACTTATTAAAATGCTTTCTGACTTTCAGTTTGTGTTCTTTGGCTTCCATTTTTTGACGTTCTACCTGGTCAAAAGACGTGTCCATAAACCACACTACACATGAGTCTTTTAAATGTTCATGGACACATGAATGGAAGTCTGAGGTACACATCCATTGAGACACCTCTTAGAGTGTATACTTTGTGAGCACCTGTATAGTTCATGGAAAAGAAAGAATTCCCACCATCTTTTTATATCCCCATACATCTGTTTATCAAATGCCAATCTACTTAGAAACCTACGGATGCACCATGAACAAAGCAGATTCAGAAATTATCAAAGCTTTATTACACAACCAGATTACAGATAATTTTGACAAAGCTGACATTGTTATCATCAATTCCTGCGGCGTCAAAGGGCCTACAGAACATAAAATCAGAAAACGGATTAAAGAAGTACAGAATTTGGGCAAAACCTTAATCGTTGCTGGCTGCCTTCCCAAAATTTCAGAATTGGACACCAATGTGGTAGGAACCAATGTGTACGATCTCCCAGAAGCTGTCGAACGAGTAACCCAAGGACAAAAAGTTAACATAATCAAAGAAGAAAAACAAAATAAACTATGCTACCCCCGCATTGGTGATAATGTTAAGGGGATCATCCCCATATCTGAAGGGTGTCTCGGTGCCTGCACTTACTGCGCAGCTCGAATAGCTAGAGGACACTTATTCAGTTATCCTGTGGAATCTATCATAAAAACGGCTCAAGCCTTCGTTGCACAAGGATACAGAGAACTCCAGATCACTTCCCAGGATACAGGCTGCTACGGCTTAGATACTAACGAGCGATTACCCTCCCTGTTGGAAAAGTTAGTTCAAATTGAAGGAAAATTCAAAATCCGTGTCGGAATGATGAATCCAAATCACGTTTCAGACATCTTGGATGACCTTTTAGACGTCTACCACAACGAAAAAATCTATCAATTCCTACACATCCCTGTTCAATCCGGTAATGATGAAATTCTTGAACTAATGAGCAGAAAATACACAGTCAATCAATTTTTGGAGATCTGTCAAACATTCAAGAAAGAATTTCCAAACCTCTGCTTGTGGACAGACATCATCGTAGGATTTCCCACAGAAACAGAAGACCAATTTAATGACACCTTGCAATTGGTCAAAAAAATTCAGCCCGACAAGATCAATGTCACCAGGTACTCACCGAGACCCAATACTAAAGCTGCCAAAATGCCTCAGTTTCCTGACCGGATAAAAAAAGAGAGATCCCGTAAACTGCACAAGCTGCGAATGGATATATCTTTAAAGATCAACAACCAGTACGTGGGAAAACCCTTTGAAGTCTTAATCAGTGAAAAAGGACTAGTTGAGTCCACCATGATTGGGAGAACCTTCAACTATAAACCTGTCATCTGCACAGGTGAACTGGGAGAATTCAAGAAAATAACCATAAAGAGTGCCAAACCTACCTATCTGAAAGCAATCTGATTTTTCCTGTCAAATTCACGGCTTTCAAATCCTTTACCTAACTCTGTAAGCCCTATGGCTTCATCAATTACCTTGTCCTCAACAGGCTTTATCTTTTTGGTAATGGAATCTACCGCGGATCCTTTCCTTTTCTCTTTGGAAACTATCAAGAAATCCCTCTTTCCGGTAATCTTTGGCTTTTTATAGCCTCATTACTCGGGGGATAACCCTCTAGGATACGGTATTATGGGCATTCTCTTAGATGGCCCCGCACATGTAATTGCCCTTGTGGGGATAACAATTGAGTTTACGGTAGTTTCACTCTTCATCATCAAATACTTGAAGGAGGTCTCAAAAGAATTTGAAAGGTAGTCCCACAATTTCTGAACCTTAATTCCTAGGTTTTTGCATCAAGACACTACTCCGAAAAATATATATGTCTTTAGAAGTTAAAATATTGTCTACACAGGAGGGAGAACATGACTGAGAAAACTCCACATAAATTCAAAGAAAAAAGGGAAGAAACCTATGAACAATTATTTCGTATACGCTACAGTGACACAGTGCAGTTAGCGAGACAGTTCGAGCGTGTCCTGGGAAGGCAGAAAACATTCGAAATAATCGGAAATATGTTTGATAGAATGGGAGTTCAAATGGTAAGGCACATGACAGAAAAAGAGCCTATCAAGAACTTCCAAGATTTTGTTGTGTCCTATAAGAATAGTCTCAAAGATCCCTTGTTTTCACATGCTTTAACTGTAGAGATAAAAGAGGAAACACCAAAAATGTTGAAACTTCATGTAACTGAATGTTTGTGGGCAAAGATATTCAGAGAAATGAATGCTGCAGATATTGGGTATGTTGTGGTTTGTCATCCAGACTTTCCTATGGCCCAAGCATTCCATCCTCGAATTAAAATGGGACGCACAAAAACCTTGATGCAGGGGGACAGCTGTTGTAACCATACATATTACTGGGAAGAATGAACTGTGACATCAGAGAGTTGTCAAAGTTGTACACATCCTCCATTCTTAATTATCAAAGATTTTGCGAAATAGCAAAACAATGATGTTACACGTGTAACAAAAGTGGGAACCCCTGATGAGTAACAACCTCTGCCTGCGAAACTCTTAAATACTCCCTAAAAAAATCGACAGTGGTAAAAATGATATCGTCAATCAACGAAATAGTGATTCCTGTTGTTATTTTGTGCATGATAGGAGTCCTGGCCTACAAAACAAAGATCGTTCGCGGCTCAGGATTGTGGTCAGGATTTATCATTGGATTTACAGTATGGGTGTGTGCAGGCTGGGAGTACTTTGTGATTTCTTTGACCTTTTTCGTGTTAGCGGGGGCTGCCACCAAATACAAGTACGAACAAAAAAAGAGGAGAGGGGTGGCAGAAGCTAAAAGAGGTGCTCGAGGGTACGGGAATGTGTTCGGAAATGGGATAATAGCCATGATCTGTGCAGTCTTAGAAGGAGTGTATGGAGGTGGGTATTTTTTGGCAGGATTTCTGGGTGCCATGGCCTGCGCAACAGCAGACACTGCAGGAGGAGAAATCGGCAGGTTATCGAAGATACCCCCAGTGTTAATTACCACCTTTGAGACAGTAGAACCAGGAACTGAAGGCGGGATTACCGTATTAGGAGAGGTAGCAGAATTAGGTATTGCAGGTGTCATTGGATTGTTAGCATGGGTCCTTGGTATGCAGAGCGGCAGTTTTTCAGGGATTAACCTCTTTTTGGCAATAGCTGCAGCAGGATTCATAGGGGCTAACATAGATTCTGTACTGGGAGCTACTTGTGAAACCCATTTGAGCTGGTGGGGGAATAATCAGACCAATTTATGGGCCACTGTATCAGGATGTTTATCATCTGTGGCAATCTATTTTCTAATGAGTTAGATAATGCACTTTGGGGTATCCTTGACAGATTTTAAAGATAATGATGTTTTTGTTGCCTTAATACCTTCAATATTACTGATTTTTTCTTCTATAATCTCGTAAAGATGAGTAATATCCCTGGCCACACCCAGAACGAGTATGTCGTGATCTCCTGTCACCACGTGCACCTGATACAACTCGGGGTATCCAGTTAATTCTTTCTGGATTTCTTTCATCTTGGTTAAATCTACATCTAATTCCACAATGAAGGTTATGGGATATCCCACCTTGGCTTGATCTATGATGACGGTGAACCCTTTGATGATTCCTTTTTCTGTCATCTTTGTGATGCGGTCACTGATGGTCTGGGAGGTCACATCAAATTGGTGGGCCAGCTCCCTGAAGGATATTCTCCCTTGATCTTTCAGGTGTTGGAGCAGGTTTCGATCCAATTCGTCCATTGTATCACCTCTTTGAATGTCAAGCAAAACCTATGATCTGCTTGATTAATTCAAGGTTTTCTTCATACTTAATAAAGTTATGGTAACATTTATATAGGATAAGCTTGATTTGTATCTGGTGATTACATGGAGAAACCACAGATCAAGACAGAACTTCCAGGACCTCAAGCACAGAAAATTTTGCAGAGGGATGAAAAATACATATCACCTTCTTACACGAGAGGGTACCCCCTGGTGGCCAAATCTGGCAGAGGGATGATTATAGAAGATGTGGACGGGAATACGTTTTATGACTTTGCTGCAGGCATTGCAGTGT
>Ga0209427_10007770_pt1 | contig 12108 bp, 10 predicted proteins | sample DeeMarSWOR136_30_FD_187465 | JGI IMG/M metagenome (GOLD analysis project Ga0209427, IMG submission 187465) | Marine sediment microbial communities from White Oak River estuary, North Carolina - WOR-1-36_30 (SPAdes) (version 2) | ecosystem: Environmental > Aquatic > Marine > Intertidal zone >... | reverse complement strand
CCATTCGATTTATCGTCTTTATGGCTCCTCCCAGGCAATAGGATCTCGAAGGGCTGAAAAGCCAATGAAATCTGGCTCAAAGGAGGAGGTTTAAAAAATCTTCTCCTTTGAGTCTATCATTGGGTCAAATTTTCTTCCATCGATAATGTTTTCTAATCAGGATAAAGTGCCAGAAGGAGACCTTTAATGAAAGCGTCAAAGAGCCTGATGTTAGAAATGCTGAAGAAGATGTTAGAGGTCCGATACTTTGAAGAAAAAGTAGTGGATCAATATGCACGGGGTGCTGTCCCTGGTCTCGCCCATCTGTATATCGGTGAAGAGGCGGTAGCCGTGGGAGCCTGTATGAACCTGACGGATGAAGATTACATCACCAGCACCCATCGTGGCCACGGTCATTGTATTGCCAAAGGGGGAGAACTAAAGCCGATGATGGCTGAGCTCTTTGGTAAGAAGACAGGCTACTGTAAGGGAAAGGGAGGCTCCATGCATATTGCTGCTTTTGAAAAGGGGATCTTGGGAGCCATGGGGATCGTGGGAAGTGGCGGACCTATTGCCACAGGTGCGGCCCTGGGGATCAAAAGACAGAAGCTCGATCGGGTGGTCATCTGTTTCTTCGGAGACGGGGCATCGAACGAAGGGGCAACCCACGAGGCAATGAATTTCGCATCCCTTCATAAGCTTCCTGTCATCTTCGTCTGCGAAAACAATCTCTATGGAATCTCCGTAGCCCAACACCGACACCAGGCCATTAAAGACATTGCAGCCCGGGCGGCAGGTTACAATATGCCTGGCTTGATCGTCGATGGTATGGATGTCTTGGCAGTATACGAGGCGGTGAAGGAGGCGGTGAAACGGGCAAAATCAGGAAAGGGGCCCACACTGATTGAATGCAAAACCTACCGATTCAGAGGCCATCATGAAGGAGACCCTAATCTTGGCGCGCGTTATAGAATGAAAGAGGAGATAGCTGCCTGGAGAAAACGTTGTCCCATCGAGTGTTTAAAGGATAAGTTGATCAAGGATAAGATCGCTAAGCAACGGGAGCTCGATGAAATGGAGGAGGATGTGAAACGCAGGGTTGAAGAGGCCTTCGTCTACGCCATGGAGTCCCCTTTCCCCAATCCTGAGGAAGCGTTGGAAGACCTATTCGCTTAAAGAGAGGAGAGGACGATCAGATGAGGGAATTGACTTTTCGAGAAGCCGTTGTGGAGGCTTTGGATATGGCCTTGGAGAGAGACCCAAGGGTCTTCCTCCTGGGTGAGGACATTGGCTATTATGGTGGGCTTTTCCAAGCGACTCAGGGGCTTCTCCAGAAATACGGTGAAGATCGGGTGATGGATAGCCCCATTTCGGAATCAGCCATTATTGGCGCCGGAATTGGATCAGCCATCGTTGGTATGAGGCCCATCGTGGAGATCATGAACATCGATTTTATGCCTGTCTGCATGGATCAATTGGTCAATCAGGCAGCCAAGATGCGTTACATGTTTGGCGGTAAGATGAAAATCCCGTTGGTGATTCGCTGCACGTGCGGAGCAGGTCGAGGAGGCGCTGCCCACCACGCACAAGCAACGCATGGCGTTTTCATGCACTTCCCCGGACTCAAGATTGCTGTTCCGGGCACGCCTCACGACGTCAAAGGGCTGCTCTTCACAGCCATTGAGGACGAAAATCCTGTCCTCTTCGTTGAGGATAAGATGATGTATAACGTGAAGGGGGAGGTGCCCGAAGGTTATTATACCGTTCCCTTTGGCAAGGCTGCCATCCGCCATGAAGGGGAAGATGTAACGGTCATAGCCACCCTGCGGATGGGCTATAGGGCTCTGGCCGTGGCGAAAGAGATGGAGGAAAAGGGCATAGGGGTTGAAGTCATCGATCCAAGAACACTTTGTCCCCTGGACAAGGAGACAATCATCAACTCCTTCAAAAAAACGGGGAAGATGGTCATTGTGGATGAGGGGAACCGGGTCGGAAATTTCGGAAGTGAAGTGGCCTCTATTATCGCCGAGGAGGCAGTAGATTATATTCAGGCCCCGATCTTGAAGGTGACCGCTCCTCATGTGCCCGTTCCCTATTCGCCTGTCCTCGAAAAATTTTACATCCCTGACGAAGAGAGAATACGGCAGGCGGTGTACAGAGTTTTAGAATATGCATAGGAGCAAATTATGGCTGTTGAAGTGGTATTGCCAGCACTGGGTTTAACCGTAGAGAAGGGGACTATTCTTCAATGGCTGAAGAGAGAAGGGGATGTGGTTACCAAAGGCGAATCCCTTTACGAGGTCGAGGCGGACAAGGTTACTACAGAAGTGGAGTCTCCTGCTTCTGGAATTCTGAAGAAGATCCTCATCCCTGAAGGAGTTGAAGTTCCTATCCTGACCGTAGTCGCAGTGATCACAGAAGAGAAAGAAGAACTTCCCGAAAAGTACCGCACTATGGCCGTCGAGAAGCCTGAGAAAAAGGTGGAGCCCGGAGCCCCCAAGATTCAGGAACCTTCTGTCTTCTTGACCTCAGGACCTACTGAGATCAAGGCACCTCCGGCCGCGAGGAGGTTGGCCAAGGAGAGGGGGGTGGACCTTCGGGCGATCAAAGGGTCAGGCCCTGGAGGCGCAATCCTCGTAAAGGACGTAGAATCGTTCCTGATAAAAGGGATGCCAGCCGGGCCAAAGGTCTTAACCACACCTACGGCTCGAAAACTGGCTGAACGCGAGAGCATCCCCCTTTCCTTTATAAAAGGTACTGGGATTTCAGGCCGAGTAATGAAAGCTGATGTGATGGCGGCAAAGTCTCCCCCAAAGGTTTCTGAACTGAAACCCAGACCTCCTGTTTCCAAATATCAACTGGGTCAGGTTATCCCGATGAATTCCATTCGGAAGGTAATTGCCAAACGGATGGCTCAATCGAAGTTTACTGCGCCCCACATCTACTTCTATAACGATGTCGATATGGAGAAACTGTTTAGCCTGCGGGAAGAGTTCCTCACTGAATTGGAGCAGGTTCACGGAATCCGAATCTCCATGAATGACTTCTTCATCAAAGCCACTGCCCTCGCCTTGCTTGAATATCCCCTTCTCAATTCAAAGGTTTCGGGTGAGGAGATCCATATCTTTCCAGAAATCAACATCGGTTTAGCCGTAGCCATGGAAGACGGACTGGTCGTTCCTGCCATCCCGAGGGCGGATCAGTTGAGCCTCGTTGAGATCGCCCTCTATCGGGCCGATTTGGTTGAAAGGGCTCGACAAGCCAAACTCACCATTGAAGAGATGGAGAGGGGAACCTTTACCATTTCAAGTCTTGCACAATTTGATATCACTTTCTTCACAGCCATCCTTAACCCTCCCCAAAGTGGCATTCTCACCCTAGGGAAGGTGGAGCCTAAACCTGTGGTAATGGATGGGCAGGTGGTGGTAAGGAAAACAATGAGGCAGGGGCTTTCGGTCGATCACCGAATCATCGATGGCGCAGTTGCCGCTGCATTTCTCCAGAGTCTTAAGAAGAAACTAGAAAATCCCTACACCACCTTTGTAAAGCTCTGATTAAAAAATTTTTTTAATCGGGAGAGAAGATGGAGAGAGAAAGGACTTTCGACATCGCTGTGATCGGAGGTGGACCAGGAGGTTATGTGGCTGCTATTCGGGCAGCCCAGCTTGGGGCCAAAGTCTTACTTATTGAGAAAGACCAACTGGGAGGAACCTGTCTCAACCGGGGCTGTATCCCAACGAAGGCCATGCTTGCTGATGCAAAACGATTCGAACTTCTCAGGAGTTCTTCTGTCATCAAAGCCGATGGGCTTCGGATCGACATGGAGAAGCTAGTTGAAAGAAAGAATGGGGTTGTGAAGAGGTTGCTCAGGGGGGTCGAATTTCTCGTCAAGGATAACGGCATCACCTTCTCTCATGGAACGGCTAAGTTTCTCGATCCTAAGACGATCGAAGTCGAAGGGGAGAAAGGAAAAGAGAGGTTTGAGAGTCAGAAGATCGTCATTGCCACTGGCTCTATTTCAGCAAAGATTCCAAATGTCGCTATCGATGGCAAGGTGATCCTGACGAGCACAGAGATACTTGACCTTTCGTTCATTCCGGAGGATCTCGTCATCATCGGTGGAGGATATATCGGGATGGAGTTCGCTTGCCTCTTCCATGGACTCGGATCAAAGGTGACGGTCGTGGAAATGCTTCCTACCATCGTTTCCACAGAGGATGAAGAAGTGATTCGGGGTCTCACCACCATTTTGAAGAAGAGGAAAATAGAGATTTATACCGATACCAAGGTGAAAGAGGCGAAGGTGAAGAAGGATCGTCCGGAGATTACAGTGGTCGATAAAGAGGGAAAGGAAAATCTCCTAAAGGCTGAAAGGGCTTTGGTGGCTGTGGGACGTTCTCCTTATACAGAGGGCCTTCAATTGGAAAAGATAAAGGTGGCCCTCAATGGAAATTTCATCAAGGTGAATGAAAGGATGGAGACAAGCGTTCCAGGGATCTATGCGATTGGTGATGTGACAGGTCGGCAGATGCTCGCGCATAAAGCATCAGCCGAAGGCATCGTGGCTGCTGAAAATGCATTCGGTCATCAGAATAAGATCGACTACTCCAAGATCCCGAACTGCATCTATACCTCTCCTGAGGTGGCCTCCATCGGGATGACCGAGGGGCAAGCTAAGCAAAAAGGCCTCGAGGTGAGGATTGGCCGATTCCCGTTCCAGTCGAATGGAAAGGCATTGGCGAATGGAGAACCCGAAGGTTTTGTCAAGGTGATCGCTGAAAGAGACTTAGGTCAGGTCGTTGGCGTTCACATCTTGGGAGACCATGCCACTGATTTGATTGGAGGTCTCTCCCTTGCATTGTCCTTAGAAATAACCCTTGAAGAATTGGGGAAGACGATTCAGGCTCATCCCACTTTGATGGAGGCAGTGGCTGAGGCTTCCCTCGATGCGAGCAAAGAGGCGATCCACTTGCCGAAGAAAGATAAGTGAGATAGTCCAAAAGTTGAGTGGAACGTACCCGCAAGCCCCGCCTTGGCCGACTCAATTTCAGAATGAGCAATCTCCTGAGGTGCAACAAGACCCCCTTTAAATTTTGAGCTCCCTTGCCCTTTTCTGGGTCTCCTCGAAGGCAATCCTTTTCGCCGTCTCAGTGAAGAACCATTCTTCTATCCGAGTTCTCAGGTATGCAAGATACTTCTTTGAAGAGACCTTAAACCTTCTCCGGTCAATCAAAAAACCTTGGCGAGAGAATCGCCACAGCATATCAGAATCCTTTACAATCTTTTCATTTAGGGAACTGGACTGAGAAGACGTGTCATGGCGTTTGATGATGGAGACGATGGGACTCATTTTTTCTTTAGGGTAATCCAATTCCCTCAATATCTGAGTAGCCATCTTCGCTCCTTCTCTCTCGTGAATCTTTTGTAACCTTCTGTCCGCCGAAGGTCCGAACATTTTCAATTGGTCCTTTTCGGGAATTTTTTTCCAACCGATATCGTGAAGAAGAATGGCCGGGATGATGATCTCAGGATCTCCTCCTTCAGCCTTCAAGAGTCTGAGGCTGTATCTGAACGAAAGTGTTGTATGAATATCATTATACCGCGTGTCGAGAAAGGGTTTGGCTCTCTCATAGATCTTCCTGTAGATTCCTTTCATTGCCATTAAGAAATTATCAGAAATCTTCCGGTGGTGCTTTCCATTTTTAAAGCTTTCAGTGGCTCATCAGCCTTTTCGCTCACCCTCTTTTAAGGACAGCAATAACATCTATCTCTACCAAAAATTCAGGCCTTGCAAGTGCTGCAGGTTGCATGAAGGTGCTGGCGGGTGGTTCCTCCACTAAGCGAGGGGCATGCTTCTGATAATACTCCAATTCCGTCTTTCTCATCATCTGGTAATCCTTTACATCTTTGAGAAGAATCACAGTCTTGACGATATTCTCCATGCAACTGCCCACCTCTTCTAAGGCAGCCTTCACTTTGTCTAAGCAAACATCCATTTGATCACTGATCGTGTCTGTCAAACAAGCACCTGTTTTGGTATCCTGTGCAGTCATGCCGGATAGGAAAACAAGATTGCCTACAACCACGGCTGAGGCATACTTAGGGGTCCCTGGATGAACATTGGGATAAACTTGCTTCACTCCACCAATGTAAAATGGATAATATTTCACCTTCTCTTCCATGTGATGACCTCCTGCAAAAAGAGTTCTTCTATTCAATCCTCCTTCCCTTTTGTTTTTCAAATGCTATCACACCTCTCGTTTTTAGCAAGGTGCAATTACAGGTCCGTCAATGGCTTCTCATCAATCTTCCTCACAATCTCTTCCATGGTTAGGGTTTCACCACCACCTTCACCGCACCCTCCAGTCTTTCGGAAAAGATCTTCAGTGCTTTTTCAAACTGTTCCAGTGGGAAGATATGAGTAATCATGGGCGTGATCTTGATAGAACCATTGGCGATCAGAGGGATGGCCTCCTCACACGTGTTCGGATCTGCCCGCACACCTAACAAATCCTTTTCGTCCATTACAATCTGTGTAATGGGCAGCTCCACAGGTGCCGGAGGAAAGCCATTAAATACCACTCGGCCACCTTTTTTGGTCATGGCCACTGCCTGTTGGACCGACTGCACCGTCCCTGCACAGTCAATCGCCAATTCAACCCCTTTCCCCTCTGTCTGGTCCTTCACCTCTTTTACAGGATCCCCTGCCTCATAGTCAATCGACAGGGCACCCATCTCTTTTGCCAGCTGGAGTCGATGCCTTCGGCCAACGACGAAAACCCTTCCCGCTCCCAACGCCTTGGCAAACTGGAATGAGAGAAGGCCGACTGCACCGGGGCCGATTACGGCGACATCCTCCCCCGGTTGGAGTCTCCCCCTTTTTACTCCGTGAAGGGCTGTCCCCGCTGTATCGACATTGGTTGCCTCCTCAAAACCGATTGATTCTGGAATCTTGTGAACAGTCCGCTCGGAACAGGAGATGTATTGGGCATAAGCCCCCTGAGCAGTGAAGCCATAATGACGGTGACCTACCTCTAAATTCCCATAGTTCTCACAGATATTATAACGTCCTGTCATGCACATCCTACAAAAACCACATCCTTTGTGCGGTTCTCCTGCAACCCGGTCTCCTACTTTCACCCTTTTTACGGTACGACCGGTCTGAACAATCTCTCCTGCCCATTCATGTCCGATGATTGCAGGATAGGATTTGGGCCATAGGCCTTTGAAGAGTCCTTTGATAATCTTTGGGTCGGTTCCGCAGATGGCGACTGCCCTCACCCTGGCTAAAACCTCATCCTCCCCTGGCTGAGGGACGTCAACGGATTCAAGACGGAAATTCCCCTCCTCGTAGAGTAGGAGGGCGGTCATCTTTTTCGGAATGGTATCAGCCATACCCTTCTCCTTTCTCGTTATGACTTGGGGGTCAATCCAAGACGTTCCATGATCCTTGATGCCGACAGGCCATATTTCTCATAGAGATCCTTCGGGCTCCCTGATTCTGCGAAACCAGGTAAGGCGATAGCATGAAACTCCACGGAGAGCCGATGTTTCGCGATCGCCTGAAGGACAGCATCGCTGAGGCCCCCGGTCTTATAATGGTCCTGGATGGTGGCTATTCGACTCGCCTTCTGGGCAGCCTGGATGATCAATGCTTCATCGATCGGCTCTATCGTGGGCATGTCGATGACCTGAATTGATTCACGAGCCATCTGGGCCACCTTGAGAACCTCACAAAGGACTGGACCAGACGCGATGATGGTCCAATCCTCCCCCTCTCTTAAGAGAAGTCCTTTCCCAATTTCAAAATCGAGTACCGGGTCTACCCGAAAGACATTCTCTTTGGTGTAGACGAGATCGGTTGGATTTCTTCCAATTCGATAATAAACCGGTCCGTCATAGAGGAGGACCTTCTCGAAAAGCCTATCTGCCTGAATGGCATCTGAAGGTTCAATGACGACAATGTTGGGAAGACAGCGCATCACACCGACATCTTCGATGGACTGGTGGCTTACTCCATATTCACCCAAAGCGATGCCAGTATGACTTCCGATGATTTTTACATTAAGCCGAGGATAAGAGATGTCTTGCCGGACAATCTCCCAGGCGCGGCCTGTAGAAAATATCCCGAAACTGTTGGCAACGGCGATCTTTCCGCAGCTGGCTAAACCGGCTGCCATGCCCATCATATTGCATTCCTGGACGCCCACATTGATTGAACGTCGATCGTTCACATTTATGGCACGTTCTGGATATTTTTCAATGAATGCCGTGGTTCCACAGGGAGCAGCCAGATCTGCATTCAGTACGAAGATACGCCGACATTCGCCCAGTCTCGACAGGCAATTTCCATAGCCAATCCGTGTAGCGGTGGGCTCATGGTACTCTCGTGCTGGGTTTCGGGCAATGATCTCCTTGAGATCGTCCTGCTGAGTAAGAGGTTTCTCCTTCGCTCTTTTTTGGACTGGGATGGTTTGAGTTGATCCATTCCCTATTTCCTGATTGAGTTCTTCTATCCGTTTTTGAAACACCTTTGAGGACCTCTCCTGTTGTTCAAGGGTAAGTGGAACGGCATGATATTTGTACACCCCTTCGATCTCCGGTATCCCTTTGCCCTTGATCGTATTGGCAATGACCATGAGAGGTTTGGTGCGGCGGTCTCTCTTCAACTTGAAATATGCCAGGACATCGAAAATCTCATAGAAATCGTGGCCGTTGATTATCCGGACGTCCCAATTGAAGGCCCTAAATTTCTTCTCCAATGGTTCGAGAGAGTTGATTTCGTCCACAGACCCATCCACTTGAAGATGGTTATAATCCACAAAGGCGCACAAGCGAGTGAAACCTTTATTCCCAATACTCATGCACGCTTCCCACGGCATTCCCTCTTGGAATTCGCCGTCACTTAATATGACATAGACGTCATAGTCGAAACCATAGATCTTGGCATGAAGAGCCACTCCAGCAGCCACAGAGAGTCCGTGTCCCAGCGAACCGGTGCTGAAATCAACTCCCTTTGTTCCACGCTCCTCTCCGTCACAGGAGACTTGATACATAGCAGGATGGCCTTCAAGGGGGCTATCAATCTTTCGGTAGATCTTCAGGATCTGAGGGTCGAAGAACCCTGCTTCGGCCAGTGTGGCGTAAAGAGCTGGGGCCGCATGCCCTTTGCTCAGGATGACCCGGTCACGCCCCTCCCACAGTGGATCTTGGGGATCAATCCTCAGGACATTCTCCCATTGCTTTTCCTGGGTATTATAGATTCTCCCAAAATAGAGGGTAGTGAGAATATCCGTGACCGAAAGGGATCCTCCAGGATGTCCCACCTTCGATTTGGTAATGTGGTCCATTGACAGATCCCGGATTTTGGTCGCGATCCGCTCCAGACGTAACCTCTCCCCGGTCTTTTCGAAGAATGCCATCTGTGACTTCATCGTTTAGTAAGGTCCTATCTTTGGAAGACTGTAAACTGACTTCCAACCGGGTGACCCCGGTTCTCTCAAGTAAGGTTCCATCTCCTTATTCGTTCGGAATGTGATCTTTTCTGGTTCAGGCACGGTTCCCGCGGGCCAGGTATTGAGGATCTCCTCTTGAAGCAAGAAGAGATATTCACAGATCGCCGCAACGGCCTTCTTGGCCTTATGAGCTGCTCCCAAGGTCGACTTCCCCACAACCCCTTCTGGAGTCGCCACGAGTTCCAGGGGAGTATCCCCAGCCCTTTGTTTGTATGTACTTGGTCTTCCGAACCCATCCACGGAGTTATCAAAATGGCCATCGGGTAAGTAACGGAAGGTGTCCATGCGCTTTGTGTCAACGGCCTCTTTCATGTTCACCATCTCCGGAAACATCAATAGACCAAGGGAGGTCTCCTGTTCATCGGCGTGGATGAAAGGTGTGTCAAAGGAACCGCCTTTGTCTTTTGTTTCAAAGAACTCCCGAACTGCCCGATGCCATTCCAGAGCCAGGTAAAACCCAGGGAGTTGATAGGTATTCATGAACCGTTTGACTGCCTTTTCGATCTCATTCTGCTGGGCATGATTGTTGATCAGGATCTGTTTTCGGAAACCATCGTTCCAGAGACCATACATAATGTGCATGATCGTCTGCTCAAAGGCATCGTCGCTCACCATCACTGTCCCAAACATTCCTTGGTGCCAGGGAGGATGAACCCCATATTCAATGGGGGATGTAATATGAACAGGCCTTCCCATCTTCTTGGTCTTTCTCCGGACCGCCTCTGCGATCCGCGTAACCAAAAGTGTGTCGAAACCGCTGACCGTATGGGCGCCATGATTTTCCGTCGATCCAATCGGGATCAGCACGATATCGTTTTTCCTCCGGGTCTCCATCAGCTCAGTCCGAAGCGTATTCTGAATATAGGAACCGGGTTTTTCCCTTTCTCCGGGTGAAGGGATGTCGTACAGTTTCAGAATGGCATCGATCTCCTGGTCGGTCATGTTCCAGAGCTTCTGCTTCAGCCTCCCCACGGTGGTATCTTCAAACTGTCTCTGGTATACTTGCATCTGTTTTTCCTTTTGGTTGCTCATAATACCCTCCTTTCGACATTCATCCAACCCATCGATTACTTACGGCGAGGGGAAAGGATTTCGAAACCAAGTCTATCTTGGATTGTTCCCATAATTCCTCTTGGGGCGGCAAGGATGACTGCAATGGCAATGCCTCCAAGGATCAACAGGCTGACGCTCGGGTAATCCGAAAGCCATTGGTGGAGAAAGACATAAACAAAAGAACCGATGATCGGCCCCTCGATCGTCCCAATCCCTCCGATGATTGTGATGAAGACTAATCGGATCGTCCAATCGATTCCAAACGCACTATAGGGCTGAATGAAGATGGTGTGAAGGTAAAGGACGCCCGAGACAACACCGGTCACGCCAGCGCTGATTAGAAAACAGGTGAGCTTGCAGCGAAAGATATCCACCCCCAAGGTTTCAGATGCCGTTTCCTCATCTCTTATGGCCATCAAACCCAGGCCGAGTTTGGACCGAAGGATGAGATAGACGAGTACGACCGAAGCAACGCCAATCCCCAGAGCAGTGAAGTAGATGGTGTTGAAAGTAAGTTTGTAGGCTGGTTTGATAAACAGGCCCATGCCATAGCCCACATACTCCCAATTGCTGAAGAGGATTCGAAGGGTCTCAGCGACAGTCCATGTTCCAATGGCAAAATAGACCCCTCTCATTCTAAAAATAGGCGCAGAGATTAAGAGAGCAAAGAGGACGGAGACAGTTCCTCCGATGAGTATGCTCAGCCAGATGGGGAAACCATAATATATCGAGAAGACCGCAAGGGCATAGCCGCCCAGGCCTATAAATGCCTGTTGGCCGAGGGAAATAAGGCCGGAGTAACCGGCAAGGAGGTTCCACATCTGGGAGAGAGCAAGGTTGAGGGAGAAGAGGAGCACCACCAGGACCCAATAACGGGACGCCCAGTAGGGAAGGGTGATGAATGCAAGTATCATAAGGGTAATTCCAATGAATCGGTGTGACTGGAGAAGTTCCATTTCTCCCTTTATCCCTTTGCAAAAAGGCCAGTTGGTTTGAAAGTGAGTACGATCAGGAGGATCAAATAACCAGAAAGTAACTGGAAACCAGGACCTAGGAAATGGGCACCCAGGATTTGAGCTAGACCGAGGATCAACCCTCCCAAAAAAGTCCCCAGAAGGCTTCCCAAACCACCCACAATGACCACGCCAAAGGCAATGATAAGATATTCTGGGCCGGTGTGAGGATAGAAAGTGAACGTCATTCCCACCAGGACTCCAGCGATACCTGCGGTCCCAGCGGCGATAGCCATGGCCCAGGCGTATATGGTTTTCGTATTGATCCCCATGAGCTGAGCTGCTCCTTCATCATCCGATGCCGCTCGGATCGCCTTCCCCATGTAGGTCTTGTTAAAGAACCGATGAAGCAGGAAGATGGTTATAATGGACGCGATGAAATCGACAAGATAGATGAGTGGGATGTTGAGAAAACCTCCAACAGGAATGGTGGTAACAGAGATGGAAGTAAATAGGGCACGGGCATCCGGTGTAAAAATTAACAACAAGAGATTTTGCAAGATGATAGAAAGTCCAAAGGCCACCAATAGCGGGGGCTCTATCGTCTT
>Ga0209427_10007769_pt1 | contig 12109 bp, 10 predicted proteins | sample DeeMarSWOR136_30_FD_187465 | JGI IMG/M metagenome (GOLD analysis project Ga0209427, IMG submission 187465) | Marine sediment microbial communities from White Oak River estuary, North Carolina - WOR-1-36_30 (SPAdes) (version 2) | ecosystem: Environmental > Aquatic > Marine > Intertidal zone >... | reverse complement strand
GTATCCGGTTCCCATCAGTGCACCACCGGACATGTTCATAATGGTCTTTACATCCGCGAAATCTATATTTATTTCACCCGGAATAGTGATCAGGTCAGAGATTCCCTGCACTCCCTGCCTGAGCACATCATCGGCGATACGGAAGGCCTCGATGACCGAGGTTTTCCTTTCAATGATCTCCAAGAGCTGCTGATTCGGGATGACGATTAGGGTATCCACCACTTCAATGAGTTTGGCAATCCCTTCTTCGGCGATTTCCATTTTCCTTTCGAGCTCAAAATGAAAGGGCTTGGTCATCACACCCACGGTGAGCGCTCCGATCTCTTTCGCGATACCCCCCACAACAGGTGCACCACCGGTGCCAGTTCCTCCACCCATCCCCGCTGTAATGAAGATCATCTCTGCACCTTTGAGTGTCTCAAAAATTTTTTCTCTGTCCTCAAGGGCAGCCCTTTCCCCTATCTCCGGGTCAGCCCCAGCACCCAGCCCTTTTGTGAGATTCACACCGAGCTGTATTTTCACCGGGGCTTTGTTTACATTCAAGGATTGCAAATCGGTATTTGCGGCAATAAAGTCAACATTTTTCACCTTCGCATCAATCATGCGGTTAATCGCATTGCAGCCACCCCCGCCGATTCCGATTACCTTGATCTTATTGGCGAGCACTGATTCATCAACGATCTCAATGTTCATAGCACCCCCTCCCAAATAGGTCAAGTATAAAAGATGCTCCATGAATCCATGGAGCGCATGATAATGTGTTAAAAGAACTCCGCAAGCCAGTCAACCATTCTCTTTTTGATATTGGTGAAAAGACCGGCTCCCCTGTTTTCCATGAAACCCTCCGGGCTGGCATGCAGTCCGTAGAGAACAAGACCCACTCCAGTAGCAAACTCCGGTGACGCGATCTCCTCCACCAGTCCGCTTATTCCCGATGGAATGCCGATGCGAACGGGCATCGAAAATACATCTTCTGCCACCTTTTCGATACCCTTGAGCAATGACGCTCCTCCGGTGAGCACTACTCCTCCTGTGATCATCTCTTTGAAGTCTTTTTGATCAAGATCGTTTTTTACGAGGAAAAATATCTCCTCGAGCCTGGGCTGAATGATTTCAGCGAGTATCTGTCGTGGAAGTTGTGCTGGCTTTCTTCCTCCCACAGAGGGGACCTCTACCATCTCACCAGGTTCAGCAAGCTCGGAAATGGCGATTCCCCATTTTTTCTTGATCTCTTCGGCAGACTGAATCGGGGTCCGCAATCCGATGGATACGTCATTGGTAACGTGGTTTCCACCCATAGCGATCACATTTGTATGCCAGATGCTCCCGTTTACGTATACGAGGACGTCAGTGGTCCCACCACCGATATCGATGAGCACCACGCCGAGTTCTTTTTCATCATCCTTCAACGTCGAAAGCGCGGATGCGAGCGGCTCAAGCACAATGTCGTTGACCGCATAGCCTGCCCTGTTCACACTCTTCACGATGTTCTGTGCGGAAGCGACCGCACCGGTCACGATGTGCACCTCTGCTTCGAGTCTCACACCGCTCATGCCCACCGGATCCTTTATACCTCCCTGATTATCTACGATAAACTCTTGCGGAAGCACATGGATAACCTCACGCTCCATGGGGAGAGCCATTGCCTTTGCAGCTTCGATGACCCGCTCGACCTCCTCCTGGGTGATCTCTTTACTTTTGGTTGATACGGCAACCACACCCCTTGAGTTGATGCCTTCTATGTGTCCGCCTGCAATCCCGGCATATACGGATTTTACTTCCACACCGGCCATCAGCTCGGCTCGCTCGACAGCGGTGGCGACAGAGTGTACAGTCGACTCTATGTTGACGACCACGCCTTTTCGCAGGCCCTTGGAGGGCGAGGTTCCCACTCCGAGTATATCTATACCATTGAACTCGTTCAGCCTTCCGATGACGGCACAGACCTTTGTTGTTCCGATATCGAGCCCTACTATTATACCATCGTCATAGTTCATTTTACTTCTCCCCCTTCTGAACAGCCGCATATGAGACGCTCAAATCAATTTCTCTGATATCATTCATGGAACTATCGCCCTTTTCCAGAACAAGCAAAAGGGCGCGCATTTTCGAAAGCTTGTCCTCGCTCACACTGTTCCCCAGGTACACTCTGTATCTCTTGTCCCTAAAAAAAGTTTCGACTCCCCGCGGTCCTACCGAAAATGAATGAATGCGGCGGTAAAATTCCGGATATGCCTTTTCGATCCCCCTGAGGGAGGCGAGTATATCGCGAATGAGAAAGCTTGGAATTTCCTCTCCAATCCTAATATCGTCATTATTTGCCTGAAAGGTAATAAAGGGCATACGTTCCTCTTCACCCGCTTCCATCTGGGAGAGTACGATACCATCAAGGCTCAACCAGTAACGCTCCCCCGCTCCGGCAAGTTGATACTTCTGCTCCTTTTCAGCAACGTATACCTTGAGTGTATGGGGCCACACCTTGAGAAGTTCCGCCCCTGATATCCGTTTGTCACCAAGTAGCCTCAGTTTCGCGCTTCTCTTGTTAAAAAACAGCAGTGACCTGTTCGACTCGACTTTCATCATCTTCAGAAGCTCTGTACTATTGATGTAGGAATTCCCGTATATCTGTACCTCTTTCACCGGCAGAACGGTCACGCCTTCAACTCCCCCCATGAACCGCAGGATCACTAGAAGGATGAGAATCCCAATGAGCGGAATGAGGATAATTTTCACGACCCTTCTGGACCGTATCTCAGTCTTCCGGTATCCATTTATCATCATTCATACTCTCATCGTTCATGGGCTCAAAGGGGACAGATTCCCTTTTTGAGATATTCAGAAGAATACCTGCAAGTATAGAGTTCACGAGCAGAGATGACCCCCCGTAGCTTAAAAACGGAAGGGAAATGCCCGTCGAGGGGAGCAGTCCCGTCACCACCGCAATGTTAAAAACAGCCTCCCAAACAATCAGGGAGGTAATACCGAAGGCGAGCAGGAATTCATAGGAGTTCTTCTGATTGTACGCGACTCTCAAACCACGGTACGCGAAAAGCATATAGAGTGTAATTACCAGTATCACTCCGAAGAAACCCATTTCCTCTGCGATAATCGCAAATATAAAATCGGTGTGGGGTATGGGGAGATACCGCATCTTCTGTACGCTCTTACCGAGCCCCACGCCGAAAAAACCTCCATAGGCAAAGGCTTTGAAGGACTGAATGATCTGATATCCCTTATCGGTGGGGTCGGACCAGGGATTGAGAAATCCCATTATCCGCTCCCTCCGATACCCCTTTCCAGTCACCATAAGGAACACAGCAGGAATTGCAACGAATAATAGGGAAACGATGGAGAGGCTTCGGATACCCATTATGAAAAACATGAGAATGGAAATAAAAAAGAGGATAAAGGCGGTTGAAAAATCGGGTTCGAGGAGCACGAGGAAAGATATTACCGCCACCACGAGAAAGGGAGGCAGAAAGCCCCTGTAGAAATCGTTGATCTTCCCGCCCTTCTTTGTAAGTATGGATGAGAGATAGATGATGAGAACGGCCTTTGCAAATTCCGATGGCTGAAAACCAATCTCTCCGAATCTAAACCACCGTCGTGAGGGGTGCACGATCCCGGTTTTGATGAGGGGAGGAAAGAGGAGGATGATAAGAAGAACGATGATTCCCCACACCAGTGCCTTTCTATAGCGCTCCAGCAAACGATGATCCATAAACATGAAAATGATACAGGAGACGAAGGACACGATCACCCACATGATCTGTTTGCCCAGGAAATAGGTGTAGTTATCCAGCTTAATCCCCTCATTGATGCTCGCGCTGAACACCATCACGATTCCCAGCCCGTAGAAAATAATCACAATAGAGAGCAGGACATAGTCGATTTCCCCTGCCTTTTCAATCTGCAGTATTGAAATCCTCTTTTTTTCCCGGATGTTCTGTACCAGCATACACGCCTTCACTGTATCTTCAAGGTGCTGAGAGCAATGAGTGCCAACATCGCACCCACGATCCAGAAACGTACGATTATCTTTGATTCGGACCAACCCTTCAGCTCAAAATGATGATGAAGGGGAGTCATGAGAAACACCCGCTTTTTAAACAGCTTGTAAGAGATCACCTGGACGATGACCGAAAGTGTCTCAGCGGCAAATACTCCTCCCACGATCAGAAGAAGGATCTCCTTCTTTATCAGCAGGGAGATCAAACCGATGGACCCCCCAAGTGAAAGGGAGCCGGTGTCCCCCATAAAAATCTCCGCAGGGTGACTGTTGAACCATAAGAAACCGATATTTGCACCGAGCACACTCATGCAGAACACGGTGAGCTCCGCACTCCCCGGGATGTAGGGAATACGCAGATAGTTTGCTATCTCGATGTGGCCTGTCAGATAACTGATTCCCGCGTATGCGGAAATCACGAAGATGATGAGACCCGTGGCAAGACCGTCGAGCCCATCCGTTAGATTCACCGAATTCGATGTACCCACCAGTAGGAGAATGGCAAAGGGAATATAGAAAACAGACAGATCGACAACAGGATAATTTATAAAAGGAACATAGAGGAGGGTCGTCTGCTCGCTTCTCTCGGGTCCAAAATAGATGTACAACACCACCGCTGCGGAGATCAGCAACTGAGTGGAGAGCTTTATCCGTGCGTGGAGCCCCTTTGAGCTCTTCTTGACGAATTTTAGATAATCATCAAGAAAGCCGATCAGGCAGAAAGCAGAGGATGCAATCGTAATAAGAACAGTGTAACGATTCGAAAAATTGCCCCACAAGAGAATGGACGTCAATACCGCAAGAAGCATGAGAATACCGCCCATTGACGGTGTTCCCGCTTTCTGAACATGACGTTGGGGAGTATCCTCCCGCACCTTCGCTCCTGTACCGATTGTTTTTAATTTTTTTATTATCGGGGGCCCGAAGATAAAACAGATGAGAATCGCAGTCACTGTTGCGTATACTGAGCGAAATGTGATGTACCGGAATACATTGAAGGCGAAAAACTTTTCATAGAGCGGGTATACGAAATAGTAAAACAAGTTCCCCTCCCAATAACCCTTTCTGAAACTGGGTTCAGAAAAAAGCGTTCACCACCCTCTCAAGCCCCATCTTCCTCGATCCCTTCACAAGTATCACATCACCGCTCGATACCTCTCCCCTCAGTGACTCTATCAGCTCATCTGGATCGGAAAAGTGCCTCACCGTCCTTTCCCCTTCTTTTTGCACCTCTATGCCGGTCACATGCGCCAGTGGGCCATAGGTGTATAGATATCCGATGCCGGTCGTCTTGAGCTCTTCCCCGAGCTTCCTGTGGTAAAACTCCGATTGTTCCCCCAGCTCGAGCATGTCTCCGAGTATAAAAACTTTCTTTCCGTCGGTCCGTATCTGCTCCAGGAAACGCAGCGACGCTGACACAGATAGGGGATTTGCATTGTAACTTTCATCAATGAAAGTTACTCCACCTGTAACACGAACATTCCCCCTCCCGCTCTCATCTCGATGTGTCTCAATCCCTTCCTTTACTTCATCTATCGTAAGACCATAGGTGAGTCCAACCAGTGCTGCGGCCATGGCGTTTCGGATTCCGTGCTCACCCAGTACCCGTGCAGAGATTTGCCTTCCCCACAGCACGAACAGTGAGCCGTCCAGACTGATTCTTTCTATTCGATCCGGCCGTACATCCCCTTCGTAAATACCGTAACTCTTCACCGCAGCCGCAATCCCTTGCTGCAGAAAGGAAAAATGCCTGTCATCGGCGTTCAGAAATGCAGTTCCGTCTCTATCGAGAGCGTCTAACGCCGCTTTTTTTTCCCGAGCAATCCCGAGCTCACTCCCAAAGAAGCCAATGTGCGCTGGCCCTATACTCGTAATCACGGTACCGTTCTGATGAACGATTCCAGATAAGTTGGCAATCTCACCGGGATGATTCGTTCCCATCTCCTGCACGAGGAATTGGACGCGTTCTTCAACCTCGAGAACAGTTTTCGGTACACCAATATCGTTATTGTAACTCTGGATACTCGACACGACATTATACCTTTGAGAAAGAACAGAAGCAATCAGCCCCTTTGTTGTTGTTTTACCGACCGAGCCGGTCACAGCGATCTTGGTCAGTGAAAAAAGCCCAAGGTAGTTCTCCGCGATTTTCCCGAGGGCTCGCCGTGTATTTCCTACTCCAATGAAGAGGATAGACGGCACCTTCTTCATGAGTGTTCTCACGCTATCAAGAGAGCGCACCTCGAACAGGACACCCCCCGCGCCCTTTTCCACAGCGCTTCCAATAAATGAGTGTCCGTCAAAATGCTCACCCTTGAGGGCAATGAACAGATCATCTTTTTTCAAAGAACGCGAATCCGTGGATAGGGAGCTCAGTACAAACGACCGCAGGGCTCTCCTATCACTGACGTAATCGAGATCAACATTCTCCAATAAATGATGCAGTTTTACCGGTTGCATATCCCCAGGAATTATCCGCCGGACTTAGTCCGCTGGACTCAGTCTGCCGGACGCAATGCTCCGGACTTAGTCTGCTGGACTTAGTCCGCTGGACTCAGTCCGCCGGACGTAGTCCACAAGATCTTTCCTTCACCGCACATATCAGTATACAATGAACTTGATATCCCTGTAAGTGATCGGCTCCATATCAAGCTCTTCCGTGGCGATTCGTCTGATTCTCTCCCTCGATTTCAGGTAGGAGAGCTCTATGTTCAACAGGTAGATCGTTTTTTCCAGCGCGTTTCTCTTCATCATGATCTCTTCCATTCGCCGATTCACGAGGTGCATGTGAATGTTCTGCCAGGTAATGCAGAAAATGACCGTGAAAATGACACCAAAGAAAAGGACGAGCTTGAGCGCTCTCCTCAGGATACGAAAGCTGTTGTTTCGCACGATCATTCTCACACCTCTCTCAGGCAGTGTTTCTCATGACTTTATTCACATCGCTCTCTTCCAGCTTATGCGCGCATCGCATTCTCGCGCTTCTGGACGAGGGGTTTTTACGTATCTCTTCATCTGTAGGACTCAGTGGCTTTTTCGTCAGCACCTTGATGACCTTTTTCCCTCCGCATACACAGACGGGAAAGTCCGGTGGGCAGGTGCATCCCTTTGTCAGTTCCCTGAACACAGACTTCACGATTCTGTCCTCCAGAGAATGGAAACTAATGACACAGATCCGGCCGCCCGGCTTCAGACTGTCGATACCGTCCTTGAGCGCATTCTCGAGGATTTCTATCTCATCATTGACAAAAATGCGTATTGCCTGGAATGTTTTTGTCGCAGGATGTATGTTCTTCGGCCAGTATTTCCTCGGAATAGCCCACTCTATAATATCGGCCAGTTGGAGTGAAGTGGTAATTTGCTTTTTCCCCCGTTCTTGTACGATTCTATGGGCAATGCGGTTAGAAAACCTCTCCTCTCCATAAGCCCATATGATCTCGGCGAGCTTTCTCTCATCAAATCGGTTAACCACTTCTATTCCCGTAAGAGTCCGCGACTGATCAAGCCGCATGTCAAGCGGTTCTTCCCTGGAGAAGGAAAAACCTCTTCCGCTTTCCTTGATGTGAAACATCGAAATCCCCAGGTCAAAGAACACCTTATCTACACCGCCCGGCCTGAATCTCTTCACGATCTCCTTCAGATTGGAAAAGTTATCCCGCACAGGCACGAATTGAGCGCCAGAATTTCTGAGCCGCTGAGAGGCTTTTTCCAGCAGGACGAGATCCTGCTCGATTCCGATGAGGGAACCGGTTTTCAAAATCCCGAGAAAGTGTTCAGCATGCCCTCCCTCCCCGAGGGTGCAGTCAACGATTATGTCATCACCTTTGATACAGAGGCAGGAGAGCACCTGGTTGACCATGACGGGGTTATGCGCAAACATTTCTCCTCCTAAAGATCGAGGTCTGCGATCCTCTCACCGAGCGCATCGAAACTCTTCTCATTTTCCTCTTTATAGAAGCTCCAATTTTCCTCACTCCATATCTCTATACGGTTGATTGCGCCGAGAATAACCACCTCCTTCTTTATACCCGCGTACTCGCGCAGACTCTGGGAGAGCGCAATCCTTCCCTGCTTGTCTACTGACTGCTCATTGGCGGGAGACACGAACATTCGTAAAAAAGATCGATCCTCTTTTTTCGTGAAAGAGAGTCGATGGTTCAGCTTTTCGACGATACTGTTCCACTCGTTCCTCGGATACAGGAAGAGACACCGATCGAATCCCTTCGTTGCAACCCAGAACTCCTCCTCGCCGATCTTTGAATACCGCAGCTTTGCCGGTATCGCTATCCTGCCCTTCTCATCAAGTGTGTGTCGATACTCACCTATAAACATCGGGCCAGCCTATCTTTCCACAGTACCCTTTAGTATACCACTTTATGGGGAAAATCACCACTTTTCCCCACACTTTTTTTAATGATATACAAATTTCCCCTCTTGTCAAACATTTTTTATAATTTTTTTTACATTTTTTAAAAAATTTTTGTGTGTGAGTGCTATAAAAAAATAAAAATGAATGGAAAATTACACGTTCAGCGGTACTCTATCGAGATGATTTCCGGTATGGACTTAATATCCTTGAGGAAAAACCTGAGCTGCTGTTCTTCCTGTATCTGTATACGCAATACGGCTTTTACCAAACCATCACGGGTTGTCTTCGAGTGGAGCTCCACGATGTTCGCATTTGAATTCGCAATTGCAGTCGTTATGTCCATGAGCAAGCCAGTACGGTCCCGTGCGACGATATCGACGCTGAGCACCTTCCTTGTCTTGGACTCCCACTCGACGGTAATCTTTCTTTTTTTATAATCCCGAATGGCTTTGAGATTCTTGCAGTCCACCCTGTGGACCGTGATTCCCTTTCCCCGTGTAATGTACCCGATGATATCGTCACCGGGATGGGGATTGCAGCACAGAGCGATATGCATCTGTACATTTTTCTCCCCTTCGGCAATCAGGTTGTATTCGCTGCCCAGTGAGGGGGTTTGGCTGGTTTTACCCTCCTGCTGAACTGGTACGATGCCCTTATCACTTGCCGGTGGCGTGGATTTTTCGTGCGCTTTCTGTTTGGTCTTCGTCTCGAGGTTACTGAAGAAAACCCTGATCTTGTGCCGCGCGCGGGAGGTCTTCACCACATCAAGCCATTCGCGACTTGGAGTCGTATTCTTTGTAGTGAGGATTTCAACCACATCACAGCTGTGGAGGGGCTTTCTCAACGGCACGATACGATCGTTCACCTTTGCGCCGAAACAGTGATTACCGATCTCTGTATGAATCTTGTATGCGAAATCGATAGGGGTAGAACCGATGGGAAGATCGATCACATCCCCCCTGGGAGTAAATATATAAATTTCGTCTTCCAGGAGATCCTTCTGAAGGTCCTCCATAAACCCGGAAGGATTGTTAATGTACTCCTTCCACATTTTCAGCTTTTTCAGCCAGGTAAGCTCTTTCTCAATACTACTTAAATCACGCTTTCCCTCTTTATAGGCCCAGTGAGCACTGATACCCTCCTCTGCGATTATGTTCATCTTCTCAGTACGTATCTGTACTTCGAGCGGTCTTCCTTCAGGTCCGATAATGGTGGTATGGAGGGATTGATACATATTGGACTTCGGCATTGCCACATAGTCTTTGAAGCGTCCACCAAAAGGCATCCAGAGCTTATGGACAAGCCCAAGAATTATATAGCACTCCTTCAAGCTCTCGGCAATAATCCTGATTGCAAAAAGATCAAGGACCTCATCATAGTTCTTGTCCTTGTCTTTCATCTTTTTATAGATACTATAGAAATGCTTGGCCCTTCCCATGATTCTTGCCAGAATACCATGCTGAGCGAACTGCTCCTCAAGAATGTGCTTCACATTTTCAATGTACTTCTCGCGCTTATCCTTGCTCTCAGTGATGTAGTTCGTCAGGTCATTGTAAAAATCAGGATCCAGATGCTTCAGCGCTAAATCCTCCAGTTCAACCTTCACCCGTGCCATTCCCAACCTTCCTGCAAGGGGGGCATAAATTTCTAGTGTTTCTCGTGCGATCCTCTGGGCATTCTCCCTATCCATGTAATCAAGAGTCCGCATGTTGTGGAGCTTGTCGGCGAGCTTTATAAGGATAACCCGTATGTCATTCACCATGGAAAAGAGCATCTTTCTGATGTTTTCTGCCTGCCGCTGTTTGATATTCTCGGAGCGAATTCTGGAAATCTTCGTCACCCCATCCACCAGATCGGCAATCTCCTGGTCGAACTGACCTTTTATACGGGCAAGCGTAATTCCGGTATCCTCTACCGTGTCGTGGAGCAATGCAGCAGCAATGACCTTTGCATCGAATCCCATATCGAAGAGTATTTTTGAAACGTGCAACGGGTGGATTATATAGGGCTCGCCGGAGAGCCGTTTCTGCTCTCTGTGTGCATTAGAGGCAAATTCATACGCCTTTTGGATGATTCGTACATCACCTTCTTCAAACTTTCCCATGTCTATAAACTGTGACACATCAGGTATTTTTATCTTTTCCATAGGTGGTCCAAAACCCCTCGCCCTCTATGCATATAATATACATCCTTCCTCTCAGAAGGACTACCTCCAGTTATCCGGTTTATGCTGCGCTCAGTATGAGTAATCGTTCAGCCCCTGTCAGGTCCTCCATGATACCCTCAATCCGATACCTCCCCTTCCCTCTCGAGCCGTGTGCACCTCCTGCGATACTATCTTGTCCCTTGCATTCGAAGTTGCGCGTATCGCCCCTGATGTCGTTTTGTCCTTCTTCTCTGAACACACACTCCACACTTTCAGTACAGAAGCTTCCCTCATCCAGGATCATCCGGAGACCGTCCATGACCTCTGGATCCACCTCGAGAAGCATATTCCCATCCTTATCAAGATGTTTCCAGCCCTCTTCCAGGATTCCTCTGTATGCAGCAAGTCCATCCGGCCCACCATCCAGTGCGAGGCGTGGTTCCCAGTCTCGTATCTCGGGTTGGAGTGTTTGAAACCTCGCGCTTTTTACATAGGGGGGGTTGCTCGCAATTAATGCAAATTTTTGCCTCTGAAGGTGAGAAAAAAAATCACTTCGTAGAAATCTGATATCGTTATACCCTAGGATGGTGCGGGCATTGTCACGGGCAACCCGCAGAGTCTTTTCACATACATCGGTCGCGACGACTCGTATGCTTCGCACGTGATACTTCACGGCTACGGCGATATTGCCTGCGCCTGTACCAATGTCCAAAAGGCTCTCCGGCCTTCTCCGTATGATTTCTTCTACCAGAAGCTCCGTTTCCGGTCTCGGAATAAGCGTGTGGGGGGTTACTTTGAAGGTGAGAGAATAAAACTCCTTTTTACCTATAATATAGGCCATTGGCTCACCTCTCTTTCGCCTTTTCAGGTATTCTTCCCATTTCCGTACCTCCTGGTAAGAGGGGACATATTGGGGGTAGGTGAGGATAAACTCCCTGGTCTTTCCGATTGCATGTGCAAGAAGCGGGTACACGTCCTCGCTTGGGACTTCCTCTCTCATTTCGGCAAGCATGTGAAAGAGGGTTTTATTCACGGAGTTATTGAAGCTACCCCCTTATTCTAAGAAATGGAAAGGTGAGGAGGTACAGAAAAGTCTCATTACTTGAGTCCCACTCTCTGCAAGTTCTTCTTCACCTCGTGCTCAATAAGGGAATCTACGAGCTCGTCCATCTCACCCTCAAGTATGAAATCAAGCTTGTAGAGTGTTAAGCCGATCCTGTGATCGCTGACTCTGTTCTGGGGGAAATTGTATGTACGAATTCTCTCGGACCGGTCACCGCTTCCCACCTGATTTTTCCGTTCTTTGGCCTCAGCTTCCTTCTTCTCCCTCTCCGCCATTTCAAAGAGACGCGCTCGCAGCACCTTGAGGGCCTTGTCCTTATTTTTATGCTGCGATTTTTCATCTTGACAGGTAACCACGACATTGGTCGGAAGATGGGTTATTCGTACCGCCGAATCAGTGGTATTCACGCTCTGCCCTCCATGCCCCTGCGATCTGAACACATCGATCCGCAGATCATCGGGTGATATGTGCACATCGGTTTCCTCCGCTTCCGGGAGGACCGCAACAGTCACTGCCGAAGTG
>Ga0209427_10007768_pt1 | contig 12109 bp, 14 predicted proteins | sample DeeMarSWOR136_30_FD_187465 | JGI IMG/M metagenome (GOLD analysis project Ga0209427, IMG submission 187465) | Marine sediment microbial communities from White Oak River estuary, North Carolina - WOR-1-36_30 (SPAdes) (version 2) | ecosystem: Environmental > Aquatic > Marine > Intertidal zone >... | reverse complement strand
CGCTTCGGGGGTGTCGTCGATAATCAGGTCAACGGCAGTAGCCTGCTCAAGGGCTCTGATGTTCCGCCCCTCCCGGCCGATGAGCCGTCCCTTCATTTCATCACTGGGTAGCGGAACACTTATTACCGATGTTTCCGATACTACCTCCGATGCACAGCGCTGGATAACCTGAGCGAGAATCTCCTGGGCTTTGGCGTCAGATTCATCCTTTAACTTCTCTTCCCAGCCCCGCAGCCGCCTTGATGTCTCTTCATGCAACTCGGCTTCAATTCGGTCAAGTAAAACCTGCTTGGCTTCGGCACTGGACATGCCCGAAATTAGTTCCAGCTGTTTCAATTGTTTGTCCCTGACCTCGGTAAGCTCATTACGGATAGCCTCGGTGTTCTTTTCCTTGTTGGTCAGGTTACGCTCGCGCTGCTCCAGACTCTCTATCCTCCGGTCTGCGGACTCCAATTTGGAGGATAGTCGGTTCTCCTGGCGCTGTATTTCGGAACGGCGTTCGCGTTGCTCTGCCTCTGCCGCCGACTTGATTCTCTCTCCCTCCTCCTTGGCTTCTTGCAGCAAATCCTTGGCTTCAACCCTGGCTTCGGCTACCGTTCTGGCTGCTTTTCTCTGGGCATTCCGAAGCTGGCGGTTAATAACCATTCGCCGGAAGAAAAAGACGACGATGCCCCCCAGCACCACCCCGATGATAAAACTAGAGATATAAAGTAATATTATGTCTATTCCCATTACATTCACCTCACTTCCCGGCTCAGAGCCAGGGAAATGTTGACTTTAATTATTGGATTGTTCCTGCCACAGCCGTTGAATGGTGTGGTTTATTACTCCGTAACTAAAACCACGCCGTTGGAGGTAACCCCCTAGTCGGCGGCGGAAAACCGGGTAATCGGACTGGGGCAAACTGCGAGCTTTCTTCAGGGCAGCGCGATAGGCATTATCGTCATCATCGATATTATCAACTACCCTGTTGACAATATCATCAGCCACACCCTTCCGCTTCAATTCCAGCCCGGTTAACCACTGGCTACGTGGGCTGTAAGATTGGCGGCTGCTCTTCCAGAACTGGGCGAAAGCCGTGTCATCGATAAGGCCCTGCTCCTTCAACTTGGTTATTACCTCCTCCCGGGCGTTACCATTAACACCCCGTTGACCAAGCCTTTCTCTTAACTCAAACTCGCTCCGCGGCCGGTAGCTGATGTAGTGAACGGCCGCACTGAGTGCTCTCTGAAAGCTGTCCTTACTGATAAGCACCTCAATCTGGTCAGTTGATAGCGTCTGCCCGACCTTCAGCCCTTCTTTGGCCACTACTTCAGTCTCCAGGTAAAAGGCCTGTTTACCGTCCAGGAATATTCTAACTCGCTTTCCCCGCCCCCTACCGGCACGGAGGGCGGTAATCTTCCTCATTTACCGGTTAACCTCTTAATAATAAATAGAGCTGAGACATACCGCCTCAGCTTCAGTGGTATCCAATATTTACTCTTGATTATCCCGTGATAATTATCTTAATCACCGGACGCAAGATGATTGGTGTTGCCGGCTGAGGCCCTAATCTGCTGCTCAATCTCCAGGGCAAGCCCAGGGTTGTCCCGCAGGTGCTGCTTGGCATTTTCCCTGCCCTGCCCCAGGCGAATGTCACCATAGGAGAAAAAGGCGCCAGATTTATTCACTAGCCCCAGCTTCACACTTAGGTCAAGGAGTTCACCCTCCCGGCTAATACCGTGGTCAAACATGATATCAAATTCAGCATTTCTAAAGGGAGGTGCCACCTTGTTCTTAACTATCCTGGCCTTGATATGACTGCCTATTATTTCGTTTCCCTGTTTGATGGTTTCGGCACGTCTTAAGTCTATCCTTACTGAGCTGTAAAACTTAAGTGCTCTGCCACCCGGTGTCACCTCAGGGTTGCCAAAAACAATACCAACCTTTTCTCTTAGCTGGTTGATGAATACTACTGCTGTTCCCGTTTTACCGATTGTGGCCGCTAACTTCCTCAAGGCTTGAGACATCAGACGGGCCTGTAAAGCAACATGAGTGTCGCCTATCTCCCCCTCAATTTCAACCTGCGGGACCAGGGCTGCTACACTATCGATGATTATTACATCAACGGCACCACTCCTGACCAGCGCCTCGGTAATCTCAAGGGCTTGCTCACCGGTGTCCGGTTGGGAGATAAGCATGTTTTCCACATCTACCCCGCAAAGGTTGGCATATGTGGGATCCAGGGCGTGCTCTACATCGATATAGGCGGCGATACCACCCTGCTTCTGTGCTTCGGCAATGATATGCTGACCCAGAGTGGTCTTTCCCGATGACTCGGGGCCAAATATTTCTGTAATCCGGCCTCTGGGAATGCCACCTATTCCTAAAGCCAGGTCTAATGATAGCGAGCCGCTGGGCATCATACCTACTGCTGATATCGCGGCAGACTCCCCTAGCCTCATAATAGAGCCTTTACCAAATCGTTTTTCAATCTGGCCAATAGCTAGTTCTAGTGCTTTTCCTTTCTCCGTGGTCATATTCACCTAGATTAAGAATAACATAATATTTTGACCAAAACAAGCCAAATTTTACCCTTTATGCCCTGTGACCAGGTCTGATAAGGCACTGGTTTTTTATGGAGTCATATTTAAGTGCTGGTACCGAAACCCGGAGCTGCGAGTTGAGATACAAGGGGAAAAAGACGGAGGTATATTTTTCATGCTTGGCTACACCACACCTGGCACTCATCAACAAAGTGTTTTAATTTACTGGATTTCACAATAATCATTTCTGGTCTTATTGCCCCCTGGTACCTGAGAATTATCTTCACTACGTCATATATGTCTCGACAACCTGATATGTCGATATAGACTTTGTTAAATCTGTAACCAAGGGACAGGACTTGTGAGACATCGAAGCCGTCTATTTTGTAAAATTCTATCCATGGGTAGGTCTTTGCTGCGGTATGATAGGATTCACCCCTATCAATACCGACCACTTTCCCCGCTGCCCTGTAGAGAAGGTTGGTTGTCGTGCCCCAGCCGGAGCCTATTTCGAGAACGGTGTCGCTTTTACCCACGCACTGTGAAATTGTCGCCCGGTATTCTTTCACTCCTTTGGTTATTATTATGCGGCTCATATTAGTCCCCTCCTAACCTTCTTTATGGTTACCTTGGGGACAAAAAAACACCCAAAGCTATACCCCTTTTTCGGGAGTACAACTTCAGGCGCTCTGTCTATTTCCCTAGCCCTGAGCTACTTCCGCCGAAGGCGGAGCGTCCTCCTGAAGAACCATTATATTGAATTAATAGTATTATGTCATACGGGCTGGTCTTTGTCGAGTTGATAGTAGCGTTATATGTAGATGGGACCGGGTATGTTAAAAATCAGGTGATGGCGGCGGGGCACGCTTGTGGCCGGCGGTGGCCATCATGGACTCGATTTTCTCCCGTATCCCGCCCGGTGCTTCGCCGGTGAGTAGATAGCGGTCGAGTTCATCATAGCTGAATCCCAGGTCTTCTTCATCGGTCTGTCCTGGCCATAAACCGGCCGAGGGGGGTTTATCGATTATTTCCTGTGGAATGCCGAGGAATGCAGCCAGGTCTCTTACCTGTTTTTTAACCAGGTTACCCATGGGTAGAATGTCGACACCGCCGTCACCATATTTGGTGAAATAACCCGTGGCAAGTTCACTCCGGTTGCTGCCTCCGGTCACCATATATTTGTGCCGGTTGGCGAAGTAGTAGAGAGTGAGCATCCTTAACCTGGCTTTAAGGTTTGCCTGAATCAGCCGGGTGCTGGTGAGGTCTGTACTATCCTCAGGCAGCACCTTGAGCAGGGCATCAAAGACGCTATCGAGAACCACCGTTTCGGTGGCGATAGAGAACTTTCTGGCTACAGCCAGGGCATGCTCCTCATCCTGTGGGTCACTATGGCAGGGCATAATCAGTCCGAGTGTCCCCTGGGGCAAGGCTCGTTGACATAATACTGCCGCCACCGCCGAATCAATCCCCCCGCTCATACCCAGCACTGCCCCTTTACACCCAACTCCCGAAACCCTTTCCCTTATCCATAGGACCAGTTGCGCGGCCAGTTGTTCCGTGTCCAATCAAAACTCCATAGTTTGACGGTAATTTACTGGCAGTATACTACACTTCAGGCGCACCTGTCTTTATTATTTAGCTTTCAGAAACTGGCTGCTTGGCGGTTCTGCTTTACCGGATTAAGTGCCCCTGCCGGGGCCAGGCGTCTAATGACGAGTTGAAAGCCCCTTCAGACCCCGGCAGGGGCAGATATAATACGCCAGGGCTATCACCAACTCGTCAGGCAGCACTATAAAGGCTGTTGGTTTGCTTGTCAATATCCAGTGATTGGTTTCACCCATTTTGCTCTCCTATCTGGGCATCTGTCTCCCGACGGAGAAGGGCCTGGATATGAAATCACCAATCCTGCGGTACTCCCGGTTGGGCAGGAAGACCAGGGGGTCCAGTTTTTCGGTCACTATCCTGCCGTCTTCATCCAGGACTGCTTCGGCAACATGGGTCTCAACTACCTCTCCCATGAACAGAATAGAGCCGCTGAACTCAACCTCCCGGTAGGTCCGGCACTCGAAATTCAACGGGCATTCAGAGATTAACGGGGCGGATATGATGGTCGATGGGACGAGGGTGAAGCCGCAGGTGGTTGCTTTCTGCGGGTCTTTGGTGCCGCTGATGGTTCCGCAGTAGTCTGCCGGTACATCCTGCTGGCTGTTCGGTATGTTGATGGAAAAGTTGCCTTCCCTTTGCAGGAATAGTGTCGAGTAGTGGTTTTTCCCCACCGCGATGCCGATAATCGGCGGCCGGCCGGCTATTATTCCTCCCCAGGCAATCGTCAGTATGTTGGCCGAGTTTTCTCCGGTCTTGACGGCAACCAACAGGGTGGGCATGGGATAAAGTGCGGTTGACGGGCCAATCTGCCTCTTCTTTATCAGCTCAGACATTTTTGGGGCACCTCATTCGTTAAATCTTCTCTGCGTAAGGAATGCAGAGGTTTATTGATACCTTAAGTGATGGGGTCACCACTGTCAAATTCCGCTCATTGCGTAGTCTATTATTTATGAATTCTCATGAAGATATAACGTTCTGAGAGTCCAGGCCGTGCTGTCAGAGAATATCTGCGACACACTCACGGTGCGCCTGAGTCGTCAGAGACGGTTTTGAAGGAACTGGAAGCGGCGTACACCTCGTTGCACCGGACATAGTCCGGCAGTCTACAGGAAGGGTCTATGTATCATATTTGCCCGGTACTTAACAGCGGAGTAAAGGCGGTTTAGTTTAGATTTGCGCCGAGAATAACTAGAATCCCCTGCTTTGAATTGGTCGGTATTTTCAGCTTCTTCTCCTCGGCTATGTGCACCTCGGGCATGTTGGTTATTTCATCCAGGATATTCGATTGGAAGGGCAGTTCCCCCAGTTCCAGCGTAACCATGGTTTCTTTGGCTGAACCTGTCATTTTAACAATCCTGGCCTGGAGCTTATCTCTGACGGTGTTGAGGAAACTCTTTATGTCGCCTGTGCCATCGGTGGCAGGTATTACCAGTGTTACCTCTTTATTACCTGTATGCCCTTCTATGAGCTGTGTCTCCATTTTAGTTATCTCCCTCCTGATTGGTTGTACATATAACGATAACGAAAAAAGGGTAGATGGTGTCAGGTCTTAACCAGGCTATGTATTATATAACCGGAGGGGGTCGTGGCATTTTTTATCATTCTGGAAGAGGGGAATAGCGCTGGTTAAGCGGGATAAAACGAACCGCGGTGTGATTTATACGGTATATGCGAAAATTCAGGGTTGAGAATTCCCTTTGCTGCCTCTTTGACTGCGCACCCGGGTAAAGCTTCTGGCAGCTATTTCTAAAGGTAAGGCGGTCATTCTTGTCAGACCGCCAATTGAAGCTACACTCCTCATTGGTGACAGAACCTCGTTTAGCACTTCCTGCAATACGACCTTTTCGGTAACTTCGCCTTCTTCTTTAACATAGGCCAGCCGGCCCAGGGCGAATAGACCGATGAAGAAAGTTATTATAAATAAGAAGTCCAGCCCGCGGAAGTGCACGGCGTGGACAATGATATCCGCTCCTGGTTGGGTAAACTGGAACCAGAGGGACAGTTCCCGCGTGTCGAGAAAATGGCCCAGTATTCCACCGAGGAGCGGCCCGATTACACCGGCGACGGCGGCTACCAGACTTATGGCTGTCAGGTAAGACATCGCCTGTCCCTGGGGCGCTAATTTGAGCGAAATATTTCCGCCAGCCAGTGCCAGGCCGGCAAAGGCAATCCCCCCGAATACCTGGATAAGGTATAATAGCGGAACGGTCAGAAAATATTTATCGGGGAGTGTGGTGAAGCACCAGGCGATTGTCACGAATAAAAAGAGGGGGGCACATACCCTAAGCACGGACTTGTTGTTGAAGCGGTCACTTATTTTACCCCAGATGGGAAGGAATATAATGACGGCCAGTTGACTCACCGTAAACAGGATGGTTATCGTGAAGAGCGGTAATTCTAGCCTTTCCAGCATATATATGGTAAAGAAAGGCGACACCAGATTAATGGCCAGGTTCCATATACCCATAAAAATAATCAGCCCCCTGAAGTTCGGGTCTTTAAAGGGGACCGAAAGTAGTTCAGTAAGGGAGACCGGCTGCCTTCCTTCCATAACTGGCTCGGGCACCCGATAAACGAAGAACAATGATAACAGGCCGAATATCAGCCCCAGGGTGAACAGGATGGAATAACCATATGTTGCCTGGCCAGGATAGCTTGCTTTCCAGAAATCAATAAAGTAGCCACCGAGTAGTGTCAGCGACATGGCCGCGATACTACCTAGCATCATGCGCCGCCCGAACACGCTGCCCAGCCGTTTTTCCGGAATGATATCACGGAGTACCGAGTTCCAGGCGGGGCTGGGTACATTTGCCAGCAGGTACACCAGGAATAGAATAAAGACTACAATGGTAATTCCCCTGTTAAGAAAGAGGAGTGGAGTGAGAAGAATAAATACCCAGAGAAGCCGGCTTGCTCCGGCAAAGGCGATGGTTAGTCCCCGACGATAAGGCAACCTGTCAGCAAGATAGAGGCCTGGAATCTGCATAAGCTGACTCCCCATGCCTATGGCGGCGATGAGACCAATATCAAAGTTGTTGGCGCCAACCGCCAGAGCGAAGGCGGTGAGAAAAGCACCGCCTTGCAGGGCACCCATGGACATAGAACATATGCCGTCCCAGGTTACCGCCCTTATGCCTTTTTCAATGTCACCCTCAGAAAGGCTCTCTTTGGCGGTAGTAAGTCTCTTTATCCACTGCAAAGGCATCGCCATTCACCATCTAATTATTATAGCAATTTGGTATTGTGAGTGACAGGGACTTTTATATTGGTGATGGTTCCCGGTTGCTGGAAACTCAGACAAACAGAATCTTCTGGAATCGTTTCTGTTTTGTAGGGTTAGAAATAATCACATGGTGACTACAAGCTTTTGAATTAGCCCTGGGTTTTTATTCTGTTGTCATGGCTAGTGGGTAAGGTTGGAACTGATGGGGTGCATTTGACTAACGGGGATGATCTTTAAGCTTCTCGTAGAGTCTGGTAGCGGCATCGCAGCCAAGGGCAATCTCTATCGTTTCGGCTTTCTCCCGGAATACCAGCGGATAAAGGAAGCATGCCAGTGGCTTGACTACGTGTATGGTGCAGCCGACATCGCTTTTATAGAAGGGGCACGGACTCTTCAGTAAGGGGCGGTCCTGCTCAAATACAATCATTCCTTCCATGGAGGCACCCAGGTAGTCGCTAATTCTTTCTATATCATTTTTAGTCAGTCCGATGCCGGGTATCTCACGGCAGCACCTGCCGCACCGGTCACAGCGGAAGTGTGAGAGGACTCCGAATATCCTTTCTACGGTTAGCGGAATCCTGGTATTCACAGTCAGTACTTTTTGTATCAACTTAATACTCCTAATTTAGGTTACAGGGGTTTCGTGCATCGTCCAGTAGTCAACTAATTGGGCAGCGCTTACCCGTCCCTCCGAGAATTCTTGAAGTAACCGCAGGAGTTCTTCTTCAGATGGGTATGAGGGCACCGGTTTTATTTCGTGAAGCTTTCGCCTGGAGGTGCCCCTTGACTTGGAAGTATTTGGGGATACCATTAATGAACTGGCCAGCCTTCTCGGTCTCCAGCCACAGTTTATACAGTATGATTCACCATCACGTTTGTCAGTAAAAAGGCGGCCATTAACACACTTGGGGCATCTGGACATACTGTCCTCATTACCTGTCATCCCTATTGATGCTCCTTCTCTTATCTTACTGGCAGCATTACCCTCTGTGGTAATTGGCCACTTATCAGGTATATGGCGATACTGTTATAGCCGTAGTCTAGCAGTTGCGAGTATATAAAATGGTAAAAATAGTTGGAAATTGGTAGAGCTATGGTGATTTTTAATAGTCCGTCGCTTCTCTTGCCTTATCTGCCCAACTGGGTTGATGCATTGGTTGATTCATTGTTGAAGGCGTTATTTGGTACCGATGGACTATTGTTTATTTAAACCAGACACTTTATATTGTGCTCTAAACACCCTGTCTTCTTGAGTCACTCCGGAAATAAAAGAAGAGGGACCATAGAATGATTAAATTGTGGTTAAGCTTAAGTGTTGTTTCACTTGTTATTGGAATCGCCCTTTATTTCGACCAGGAATTGCGGCTCCATGCCTCATGGAGCTGGGAGCAGTTCCTGCACCATGAATCGTTTATTGCCATAGCTGGTTGTATCGGGATAGTGCTGCTGGTAGTAGCACTGTTAGAGAACAGGAAGATTTAAAATATGGACATGGACTAAAAGGGGGACACTGGCTTCACCAGGCGGCAGTGCACCGGTATCGGTTTGACAATATCCTGCACTATAAGGGCTATTATTTACCGCACTAGGTTGGTCGTAAGAAATAGTGGTACTAAAGTATTTCAGCGTATAGATACTTTATCCTATATACACCTGTAGTCGGCTGGGTTACCCTAGTACTAGATAACATGAAGGGGCCTGGTGAATAATGGTTGAACTAACTAACCTGAGCGGTAAAACTACCCTCGAACTGAACCGTGGCGAATTTATATCCCTGTTCTGCCCTATCTGCAAGGACCGTTCTACCTGCCTGAAACTTGAGGAGAACGTCGGTTCCTGCAAGGTGCTCGTTGATAGCGGCCTGTGGTGGCGGTGGCTGGAGATATAACCCCAGTAATTATTAGAACGCCTTTTCCCGGGATATTTTAAACTGTAAATATAGTCCTGCTTTTTAACTGCTCTACTGGGCAACAATATCGTTCGTTAAATCACCTGCTGTAGAATTCCCTGTGGGTCTTCGCTATTCTCCATTATTCTTGGCATCCTGGCCAGTTTAAAAGGCTTGCCCTGCATATACCGTAAACTCCTGCCGTTTATCCCCTCAAATTGTTGACTGTCAGGGTTTGAACAACGATTTCCTCAAGAATGACGGGCAGACACGAAAGGCTGACCTGTGATATATTAAACCTGCTTCAAAAGGATAAAACGGGAGCAGTTACTCGGTAAGGCATACAATGAAAACCAGCGATGAGATAATATGTCCTGATTTTCCCTGTTCGGATGTAAATATAGCCAGCTATGTTGTTCCCTACCGGGAGATCGAACCTGAGAAGATAAGGATACTTATGATAACCGAAGCCCCTTCGGTGGATAGAGAAGACTATATTTATGCTGAGGGCAGCCCCTTTCATCTGCAGACAACCGTTCAAGCCTTTAACGATGGCGGTGTTAACATTTCAACGATGCAGGAAATACTGGACCTGGGCGTTTATATAACAACGGCCATCAAATGCGCTAAAATTCAGTATTCTGTCTCAAGCCAGACCATAAAGAACTGCTCGGAGCTACTGGGAAAAGAGGTGGCTCTGTTCCCTGGCATAGAGGTTTATATGCTGATGGGTGATGTCGCCATCAAGGCCATGAACTCTATCTGGAAAAAACGGCAAGGCACTAACGTCATTCCGGGCGGTTCGACCTATAAAATAAGAAAGCAGAAGTATTACTATGAGGGCAAGAGGGTCTTTCCGTCATACCTGCAAACGGGAAGGAACTATCTAATTGAGAAGTCAAAGAGAAGGATGATTGCCGAGGATATCAAAGAAGCCGTTCAGTTGATTAAAGGCAGGTAGTTAAAATGCCGGATGCTGATATCGTTCTGCAGAATGCCAGAGTTATTACCATGGACTCCGCGCATCCTGCCGCTGAGCTGATAGCCATCAGGGGTCAGCGGATTTTGCTGGTTGCCGATAACGCCAGTCTGGAATCGGTAAGAGGGGCCAGAACCAGGGTGATTGACTGCCAGGGCAAGACCGTTGTCCCCGGTTTCAATGATGCCCACTGCCATATTTTCTCCTTCTTGAGAAAAATGCTCAGCGTTGACCTGAGCCCGGAATCGGTCAGTTCTATCGGAGATATCAAGGAGGCAATCAAGAAGAAGGTTGATGATACCCCGCCCGGCCAGTGGATCAGCGGCACCGATTATAACGAGTTTTACCTTGCCGAAAAAAGACACCCCACCCTTCAGGATATTGACGAGGTGGCTCCTGACCACCCGGTAGTCCTCTCCCACCGCTCCCTGCATGCCTGCGTGCTCAACAGCCGGGCGCTCTCTCTGGCCGGTATCACCGGGGAGACAGAGGAGCCGCCCGGTGGGCGTATCGTCCGCGACCTGACCAGCGGTGAGCCGAACGGGCTTCTCTTTGAGATGCTGGGGTACATCAGGGAGCAGGTAATGCCGCCGATATCGGAAGAAGAACTGGCCAGTAGCTTTGCCCTGGCCAGCCAGCACTACCTCTCCCAGGGGATTACCTCGCTTCAGGATGCTACTGTGGTCAATGATTTCAGCCGCTGGCAGAAGTACCGCCGTTGCAAGGATGCCGGTACATTAAAGAGCCGGGTATACATGATGGTCGGCTATGGGGCCTTTGACCAGTTTCTGGAAGCAGGGCTGGCTTTCAGGGCTGGCGGTGAGCAGTTGCGTCTGGGAGGGGTCAAGGTGGTGCCCAGTGGAGTCGGGGAACAGCTCTATCCACCCCAGGAAGAGGTAAACCAGCTGGTGTTAAAAGCCCATAAAGCCGGGTTTCAGATGGCGATCCACGCCGTCGCGCCGGGTACGGTGGAGGCGGCCATCACCGCCCTTGAATTTGCCCATAGTCAGCTACCTGGAGTCCGCTTCCGTCACCGTGTTGAGCATTGTGCCGAGTGTCCGCCACCGCTGCTGGAAAGGCTGCTGAAGCTTCAGGCGGTAATAGCCACCCAGCCCCCCTTCCTCTATTACAGTGGCGAGAGATATCTGGCTCGGATACCGGCGGAACGCCTGCCGTGGCTGTACCGTATCGGTTCATTCATCAACAGCGGGCTGGTAGTCGCCGGCAGCTCAGATTCCCCCATAGTCCCGGATAACCCACTGGTGGGGATATCTGCCGCGGTCTGCAGGCAGGCCGAGTCAGGGCAACTGCTGCAGCCCGAGGAACGTATTCCGGTAATGAAAGCACTGGAGATGTACACTGTAAATGCCGCCTATGCGTCTTTTGATGAAGACACTAAAGGCTCTATCAGTGCCGGCAAACTGGCCGATATGGTTCTGTTAAGTGATGATCCCACTGAAATACCTCCAGAGCAGATAAAGGATATCAAGGTTGAGATGACCATAGTGGACGGTGAGGTGGTCTGGCAGGCTTGACTTGCCAGTAGAAAATGGATAGACTTTTTATGAGGGAGAAAAATGCCGTTATATGAGTACGCTTGTCCCAGCTGTGAAGTCAAGTTCGAGCTGATACGCCCTTTGAGCCAGGCAACCGAAGCGGCTGAATGCCCCAGTTGCCAGCATAATGCTGAGCGGATACTGTCCACCTTTGCCTGCTTCACCGTAGACGATAGCGGGTTGTCCGCTCCGATAGGGGGGTCGCCCTGCGCCAGCTGTGGCGCCGATAGCTGTGACACCTGCGATTTGTAGTTAACCGTTATTCCGGTTAGTCTCTTGCCTGATGCCAGTCTTGGTGCCGCCAGTCCTGGTGTCCGCAGATAGTGTTCGATT
>Ga0209427_10007766_pt1 | contig 12111 bp, 7 predicted proteins | sample DeeMarSWOR136_30_FD_187465 | JGI IMG/M metagenome (GOLD analysis project Ga0209427, IMG submission 187465) | Marine sediment microbial communities from White Oak River estuary, North Carolina - WOR-1-36_30 (SPAdes) (version 2) | ecosystem: Environmental > Aquatic > Marine > Intertidal zone >... | reverse complement strand
AACGCAGTTTGTAGACTATCGCAATCATAAAAATAACAGGAACACCTTGTCCGAGCGTGTAAGGTAAGGAATGTAGATTAGGTGATGAAGAATATATAAAATAGTACGGAACCGCCGCTTCGGGCGATACCAGAGCTACAAAGAACTACAGATAAACATTAGGAGGTTTTTATGGGCAGGAGATTGTTTATTTTGGTGATGAGTACGGTTGTCCTTGGAGCGACGTTCGCAGCCGGCGTAGAGGGGCAATCAGATTCGATGTTTGTCCTTGATGCTGATACTTTTAAGCACCACGTTGATTTTTTCAACACGATGGAGCCGGAGAACATAATCAATTACATCCTGAACAGTAAATCATGGATTTGGATGAAGGAGAATATTCCCTTCTTTGAATGTCCCGACAAGAGCTTCGAGCAGATATACTATTATCGGTGGTGGACGTTTCGCAAGCATATAAAAAAGACGCCTGATGGCTTTGTTTTCACAGAATTTCTCGCCGAAATCGGCCACAGCGGCAAGTACAATACGATAAGCTGTGCGCTCGGCCACCATATTCGCGAAGGCAGATGGCTGCGTGAGGATCGATATATTGACGAGTACGCACGGTTTTGGTACGTAGGTGACAATGGCGGCCCGCAGCCGCACTTTCATAAGTACAGCAACTGGGGGGCATGGGCCCTGTATTGCAGATACCTCGTAAACCAGGACACGAAATTCATAGCAGGATTGCTGGATGCTTTTATACACGATTATGAAGCTTGGACTAAAGAACAAGGCCTGAAGAACGGACTGCTGTGGCAATACGATGGTCGCGACGGGATGGAGGAATCAATCAGCGGTTCGTCAAGGATTCAAAACGCCCGGCCTCCATTGAACAGCTACATGTATGCTAACGCCTTGGCGATATCCAAAGTGGCGGAAATGGTGGGAAAGGAGGCGATTGCGACAGAATATGCTCAAAAGGCGACCAGGCTGAAATCGCTCGTTAACGATTTGATGTGGGACGATGAGGCGAAGTTCTTCAAAGTACTTTATCCCAACGGTGAACTGGCAGGTGTGCGGGAGGAGTTAGGATACATCCCGTGGTATTTTAATCTTCCGAGGCGCGGGCGTGAGCAGGCATGGCTACAGCTTACGAACGAGGAAGGATTCAAAGCACCAATGGGGATCACGACAGCAGAACGCAGACATCCCGAATTTAGAAGTCACGGTGTGGGGACGTGTGAGTGGGACGGAGCGGTTTGGCCATATGCGACCAGCCAGACACTCGTAGCACTGTCGAATGTGATTCGCGATTATGAACAGCAATATGTCAACCGGGCAGACTACTTCGATGCGCTTATGACATACGCACGGTCTCACCGTTACAGGGGCAAACCTTATATCGGGGAGTATCTTGACGAGAAAAACGGTAAATGGCTCAAGCCGGATAAAGACCGCAGTCGGTATTACAATCACTCGACTTTCTGCGACCTGGTAATCAACGGATTGGTGGGACTTATACCTCAAGAAGGCAATATAGTACTGGTTGATCCTTTGATACCTGCGGATGCGTGGGATTGGTTCTGCCTTGACAATGTGCTTTATCATGGCCGGACAATAACAATTTTGTGGGATAGAAGCGGCGCCAAATACAACAAGGGTGAAGGATTCAACATTTTTGCCGATGGCAAAAAAATCTCAGGTTCGGATGCACTGAGGCGTTTGACTGGTGCGCTTCCCTGATTCGAGTCCGTTCTTCTGGCATTGGTCGCCTCGGTGAACAAGTACTTTACTTAAGGCTTGTTTTAAAAAGCAAAGTGGGGCCCTAGGATACAAGGCCCCCACTTTTTAAGTTGACTCAACAATTACCGGTAGTTATGAAAGTGTCGCAGCTACCTTATGGAGTCCAGACTCCATCCTGATCCAGCGTTACTACCGCAGGATTTGTGGGCTTCTCGGCTCGCAGCGAAGAGGCGGCGGTTACCGTAACCGTATACTGGTCGTAACCGGAAAACAAAACTGCGTAAGCCTCATTGGTGAAGTACTTGCCGTCCAGGTCGTCGCCGTCGGCTGCATTCACCAGTGTAAAGCCCAGGTCGGCCAGTGTCACGTTGGCCCAGACGCCACCCCAGTTGGGGCCCTTCTCTGCACAGAAAGCACGGGCTGCTGTGCGGATACTGCCGGCACCGGCTCTGCCTTCGGACCACTTGGCCGCATCAATTCGGCCTCGCATGATGGGAATCGCCACCGCAGCCAAGATGCCAACGATGAAAATTACAACCATCAGCTCGATCAGTGTGAAACCTTTTCTTCTTTCCATCTTCTACTCCTCCCAAATGAGATTAATGAAAAATATTATTTATACACCTGCGAATGCAGGTACCAATTTTTTAACGTGTTCTCGGTAGAATAGACTCATCAGCCGTAATAAAAACAGAGATTGCTCAGATGATTCGTTTTTGCTTACATACAGTAGAAATATCTTAATTAATGTATTGATGTCCGCCCCTTTGGTTTAATGCTTTATTAAAGTATACTCCGAAAAGTCGTAAGTGCCAAAAAGTATCGCTTTATTTGTTAAAATTGCTGCAAATATGGGGCTAATATTTGATGAGTTTTTGGGCGGGAGACGATTACCGGACTTGCGTGTAAAAACGGGTTTTTTCTGGATTGGCAGGGTTTTTTAAAAGCCCCTGCCTGTGAGTAGAGATTAGGAGAAAGAGGCAGGGGCATACAAAAAAACTTAATCCTTGTATAGTTTCTACGACCCAACTGATGTATTGGTTCTTTTGGGGACCAGTGCAGCAGGGGGGAGTAGGCGGTTGATTATGCGGAAAAGGCAGGGGGATAGGGTTTGTTTTGGCTTTAAAGGTGGATCAGTATCGTAATTTACGATTTACGGTTTTGCTCCGTGCTTTAGCAGCATCTCGACAATAATTTTGCGTTTTCTTTTTGCCGACGAGCTCAATCGAGTGGTATCACGGGCCAATTCCAATGGGGTCCGTCCGGTGGTGGTTTCGGAGTTGATATCGAGACTTTTTGAAATCAGTAGCTCGACTACTCTCGGATTGCTGTTTTTGACGGCTGTATGCAGGAGACCAAAGCCATCTTCCGGTTCTACGGTGCGCTTAACGTTTATGTCGGCGCCGGCAGTGAGCAATAATTCAACCGTCTCTTTAGAATCCTTAGTGCCTGAAGCAGCACAATACAAGGCTGTAGTTCCTCTTTTGTCTTTTACATCCACCTGTGCTCCTCGCTCGATAAGAAGCTCAACCATCTTGTCGTTACCGTAACCGGCGGCGTCATGCAAAGGTGTTCGGCCCCGACTATCCCTGGCATTTACATCAGCACCTTTGTCAATAAGGATTTTTGCAACTTTTGAGCCACTTCCCAATGCCGCACGATGCAGGGGCGTTATAAGATTTTTGTCCTTTGCGTTTACATCTGCGCCTTTGGCGATAAGAAATTCGGCCACTTCGGCATGGGCAGCCGCCCAATGCAGCGGTGTTATCTCGATACTGCCGCCTTTGATATTAACGTCCGCCCCATGGTCCAGAAGCAATCTGGCCAGGTCCGTGCGGTCCTTCTGGGCGGCGCGGTGCAGGGGCATGACGCCGCAGTAACCCCTTGCGTCAGGATTGGCTCCACGGTCCAAAAGCACGGCTGCAACGTCGGCGTGGCCGGAAAGAACGGCGTGGTCCAGTGGTGTGATAGTTGCAGCGCCTGTATTTGCTTTAGCGTTGACATCTGCACCTTTAGAAATCAGCAGTTCCACCATATCTTTGTCACCGTTCCGGGCTATGGTATGTAAGATTGTCCGGCCTTGCTCGTTTCTTGCGTTGATGTCGGCGCCTTTTTCCACCAGAAATTCAACTACCTGCCTGTTGCCGCCCAAAGCAGCGAACAACAGGGGTGTTCGTCCTTGGCCATCCTTTACATCCACATCGGCGCCTTCTTCGATAATTCCCCTTACTTCGGACAAATCACCCATAAAGGCGGCAAAGTGCAATTCGGAAAAGGAGACGTACGCCTTTTTCCTGACCAATAGCCCTGCTACATCCTTATGCCCGGCCAGAACCGCCTTATAAAGAGGCGTTCGATTTTGAGAATCCTCTGCGTTGACATTAGCACCGGCATCTACGAGCAATTTGGCTATGTCGTAGTGCCCGTGCATAGCTGCATAATGAAGCGGCGAATATTTCGTTTGTTGTTTCGTATTTACATCAGCGCCTTTGGATATGAGGAGCTCGACCATTTGTCTGTAGCCTTTAGACGCAGCCAGGGCCAGGGCCGTGTAGTCCAGATTTGTTTCGCTTTCAATACCGGCCCCTTTGCCAATCAGAAAAGCGGCAAGTTCCTTATGGCCGTTCTCAGCAGCGTGATGTAGCAGCTTTCTGTACCATATATCTTTAGTATTAACGTCTGCGCCCATAGCGATGAGAATCTCGACCATCTCCCGGTGACCCTGACAGGCAGCCAGAGCGAGCGGCGTGCGACCGTTGTGGTTTCTGGCTTCCAAATCTGCGCCCCTGGAAATCAGGAATTTGACAAGGTTAGCATGACCGTTCTCGGCAGCATGATGAAGCGGGGTGTATTCCAGCCTGCCTATGACGTTGACATCGGTCCCGGTAGAAAGCAGCGTTTTGACCATGTTGATGTCACCATCGGCGGCGGCTTCGTGAATCGAATCGGCAGATTTTTGCTTGACTGAATTAGAAACCTTTAATTTTGCAGGACGTGTTTGGGCAAACGCTACACCCAGGCAGATACACGCAGTTGCCAGACATACCACCAACAACCATATAATACCTGCTCTGGGATTGCCGCACTTATCCTTAAGTATGCGACGGACCCTGCCTGACAGCCCCTTTTTACTGCGCAAGACCGCTGGGACAAACGCCATCTGCTGTTGAGGCACCAAATCGAGCAGAGAATCTACGTAATCGGTGCCGGGCTGACCACAGTCCAGTACCCAATCGTCACAGGCCCGCTCACTGAGCCTTAGCAAACGCTTCTTTGCCCACCATAGGAGTATCTGCCAGGGCAGTATGCAGACGGCAAGCTCCGCCAAAAGGCCGGCAATATGGTCGCGACGCTTGTAGTGTGCCAGCTCGTGACAAAGGATACTTACCCAGTCGATACCGTCACCTTCTTCGGCGCTTCTCGGAATCAATAAAGCCGGTTTTTTGCTCCAACACCAAATTATGGGGCTGCAAATCCTGTCATTAGTGTGGATGCGCACTTGTTGAGTAATTCCGAGTTTTGTTCCCGCCAAGCGGATTGCTTCACGAATCCTAGTACTATGTGTTGGTACTGCCTGTCCCAAAAGTCCGACACCCATCGCAAAGACAAAAGCCAATCGCAGGCCCAGGATTATACTTGCGGCAGCCCAGCTCCAGAGCAGGACTTTACGCCATGGAAATTCGAAGCCTTTCGAAGAGGCAACAGCCGGAGCGGGATATTCATAGGCAGATTCCGGACTTGGCTTGATTTGGGTAACTTCGGTATACACAGGCATGAGAACCGGCAGTTCGGTGATATGAAACTCATTATCTATTGGCATATAGTTCGTCACAGGTTCAACGGGCTGAAGAATTGTCACAGTCTTTCCGGCAAACAGGCCTAGGCCCAAGTGTTTGACCGATGCGGTTGCAATGGGAACGATAACGGCTGCAATGATTGACAGAAGGAGTATATGATGTGCCCGACAGGGCCTGCGTCGAAAGACGAAACTGATTGCCAGGCCGGCCGTAAGGAAAGCCGTGCTTTGCCACAGATAGCTCCACCAAAAGGCATTTTCGGTTGCTATCATTTTTTGCTCTCCTTTCGTTTTTGCTCGGTCATTTTCCTTAGCTGGCGAAGTTCGGCATCGCTGAGTTTACTTTCACACATAAGGTGCTGGAACATCAAAACGGTGTCTCCTCCAAACACGCGCTGCACAAACTTGCGTACCGACCTTGCTCCGGCCTGTTCGCGAGTCCTGGTGGGTATGTAGATATAGCTTTTACCCTGGGTGCGGTGTCGCAGCCAGCCGGCTTTTTCCAGTTTTTGCATTGCGGTAAGGACCGTCGTGTATGCCGGTTTTTTTTTGCGTACGAGCCTTTTACGAACCTGGTGAACACTGGCAGCACCGAGGTCCCAGATTATCTCAATTACCGCCCGCTGAAGCTCACCCAAATCGTCAAGTGATTTATTGCCCATAAGATGTTCTCCATGCATCAAGACAGAATCTATATTTGTTACATCGTATCATAGTACTACAGGGTGTAGTAAATGTCAATTATAAAATGGAACTTTTTAAAATATTTTTTCAAATTCTGTTTTCGGCCTTAGAAAACGGCTTTTTCTGCGTTTGTTTGATTAATCAGGATTTATTTTTGAGGGGAATCATTCAGCGTTTGTATACGAGCTTTCCATTTAGATAAGTTCTGAAGACCTGTGTATTTCTGATTGCGTCGGCCGGGCAGGTAAGCAAATCGGTATCAACTACGATGAAATCGGCGAGCTTTTCCTTCTCCAAGGAACCGACGAACTTATCCTGAAAGAGGGCGCGGGCACAGTTGATTGTGTAGAAACGTATGGCCTGTTCACGGCTGAGGGTCTCTTCGGGATGCAGTTGTCCATCATACCATTTGGCCCGTCGCGTGACGGTAACCCATATTCCAAGGAACGGGTCATAGGGATTAATCGAACGCAGCGAGCCAATCTTCTGCATGTGGTCAGAACCACCAGCGGCGATGCCACCGGCCTCGTAAATACTCCGTAAGGGCTGAAAGTACCGAAGACGTTCGTAGCCGAAGTGCTTTACCAATGTTCTTGTGTCCAGATACAACCATGCAGGCTGGATGAGCGGTATTACCTTTAAGTCGGCTGACTTTTGAATTGATTCGGCGCTCATGAAGTTTGAGTGGGTGATGCAATGTCGCATTTGTCGAATTGGCATCGTCCTGCTCAACTCTTCATAGACTTCGAGCAGGGTGTGTACAGCACCATCTCCCACTGAATGAGCCGTGAACTGCAGCCCACATTCGGTAGCCGTTCTTACTATCGGCAGCAGCCGTTCTTTTGGAATGAACAAGACGCCGCGATAGTTCGGGTCGTCGATAGCATAGATTTTGCTAACACCCCAGGGCTTAAGCATGTATGCGCTGCCGGTTAACATGCCTCCATCCAGGAATGTCTTGATACCTATGACTCGCAGCATTGGTCCGCCTTTACAAAGCGGATTCTCGGCAACCTTGCGAATTTGCTGTTGTACTTCTTCAATGGGTCCGATGGTGCCAATGTGGTACTGGGCCGATACGCGGACAGTCAAATCACGTTTGTTAAGCATCTTCTGATAGAGCCTGAGATTCGACTCGCTTGCGGCTCCATCGCAGATGCCTGTAATGCCAACGGAGTTGTAACTTTTAAACAATTCCAACAGGCGCTGATAACGGTCGTTTTCAGTCGCTTTCCTACCCGATGATTCGCTCTTTATGTATCGATTGCAACTGCGAAGTATACCTGTAGGTTCGCCGGTTTGCGAATCCTTTTCGATATAGCCCGGACCTCCATCGGTAACACGGAAATCCTTGTCTATGCCGCTGAGCTGCAATGCCAGGCTGTTGAGTGAGGCGTCAGGTCCCGTACGAAAAACTGCAGGATTTTTCGGGGCGGCGTGGTTGAGTTCTTCTCTGGTAGGGTACCGCTGTTCGCGAAGACGGGTGATAAATACTTGTTGTAATATAATCCACTGGCCGTCTTCGAGCACTTCCGCCCGCTTTTTAAAGTAGTTTAGGACATCCTCGATGGAATCCATTTGCGGGATTGGATGGTCGAACTCCGTCATACAAGCCCCGGTTGCATGTAAATGAGAATCGATGAAGCCGGGCAGGACGGTTTTTCCGTCAAGATTGAGCACTTCCGTTTTGTCGGCCTTCAACCGCATGATATCCTTGTTTTCGCCGACCTGTAGAATCCGGCTGCCTTTAACGGCTATTGCCTGCCGGATGGAAAAGTCCGAATCGACCGTAACAATCTTTCCGTTGTATAGAATCAGGTCAGCCTCGGATGCGACGGCAGGATTAGAGTGCCCGAATACGAGAAGCACTACGGTTGCCTTTAGGATTAGGATAATTGTAACTGTTCTTATCATTGTTCTACTCCCAAACAAAATATTGCCTTCGATTTACATAATCCACAGAAGTCGAAGTTGTCTCAACTACGGTTATTTTACAGAATCATTGACAATCTTTCAAGTAGCCAATTTTGATATGTTTTACGCGATGGCCTTACAAGACGGCAAGGCCGGTCGGGATATTTACATTGAATTTTGCGATATAACTATTGATACTGTCGATTGACACTCATACATCGACATGATAATATTCCCGGTAAGAACTTTCGTTTTGGGTACTTATGTCAGAGGTGTTGCCGGAGCCCATTAGGAGAGTGTGTTTCGCAGAAAGCCATCTTTTACCTCAGGAGGTTGATATGAGAGTAATAGGCTTAATCTGGCTGTTCATACTATTGACTTTTAACATAAGTCAGGGTGCTGTTTTTGAGTGGCCCCAGTTCCATGGCCCCAAGCGAGACAATGTGTCTCGTGAAACCGGTCTTATGAAACAATGGCCTTCCAACGGTCCCAGGCTTCTTTGGACGGCAAAGGGCATCGGCGAGGGTTACTCAACAGTGGCCGTGACAAAGGGGCTTATCTACACAACCGGTAACATTAGCAACGACACCGTGATTACGGCTTTGGATATTGATGGTGAGGTGAAGTGGACAGCTAAGAACGGACCCGCCTACAAGCGGGAAAAGCCCGGTACTCGGGGCACGCCCACCATCAATGATGGCAGAGTTTACCATGAGAACGCCGATGGAGACATCGTATGTCTTGAGGCAGGTACGGGTAAGAAGATATGGTCTTTGAATATTCTTAAACAATTTGATGGGCGAAATATCACCTGGGCACTGGCGGAATCACTGCTTATTGACGACGACAATGTTATCTGTACGCCGGGTGGGGAAAAAGTTGGAATAGCAGCCTTGAATAAGAAGACCGGCAACACTGTATGGACCTGTGAAGGAACGAACGACAAACCAGGTTATAGTTCGCCGATTGTATTCGAGTACAAAGGGCTCCGTCAGATTGTCGCATTGATGGCCAAGTCCGTTGTAGGCGTCAACGCGGATACCGGCAAACTGCTCTGGAGTGTGAAACACGTCACTCCTTTTGACGAGAACATAAACACGCCCATCTACCACGACGGATGCGTCTTCGTATGTTCTCGCACTACAGGTTCCCGGCTGTTTCGTCTACATGTTGAGGGGGACAGGTCCACCGTCAAGGAAGTGTGGAATTCGAAGTTATTAGAGAGCCAGCATGGAGGAATAATATTGCTCGATGGCTATCTGTATGGAGCATCCAGAACACCGAGCCTGGGACCATGGATGTGTCTGGACTTTGCGACCGGCAAACAAATGTACGCTGAGCCGGGCATAGGCCCCGGATCACTTACTTATGCAGACGGCATGATATACGCTCTCAATCAGAATAGCACTATGGCACTGGTGCGGGCTAATCCCAATGCATTCAGCGTCATAAGCCAGTTTTCTATACCAAAAGGCGGCAGTGGACCGACCTGGGCACATCCAGTTGTATGCAATGGACGGCTCTACATTAGACACGGAAACTTTCTGTACTGTTACGACGTAAATGCCAATCGCACAGGTAGCTAATTCAAAATTATATTGTATTCACTCTCAAACCTCTTTCCACTGTCCAGGAATGGGGACAGGAAAACGTCCCTCTTCGTCGGCTTTGACGGGGGGCGGGCTGTCGTAGTCCAGGTCATCGAGGTATTCGCAGAACTGGAATTGGGACTTCATTATCTGGTCCCAGGTGATGGTCTGGCCGGTATGACAGGCGGCTCGGCCCATGAGCGACGTGAGGTCCGAGTAGACCGCGCGTTTAACTTCATTATGTGGGCGGTCTTTGCGGATACTATCGATAAAGACGTTCCACTCGTATTGCCAGGGACTGTAAGCATCCTTTGTGGGTGTCCAGGCAATGTTGTCCTTCTCTATTCGCTGGTCCTTGAACATGTGGACGGTGGCGGCATGGGTCCTGCCTGAGAACTGAGCCGCACACTTTGTGCCGTGAATAAACGTGGCAAACTCACTACGCGTGTTGTTCATTCGGCGAAAACCACAGAACGCCTTTGTTCCATCGGCAAACGTATACTCCATCGAGTAGACGTCGATATTCTGGCCACAGTCTTTGCTGTTTGGTACTCGACCGCCCATGCCGACTGCAGAAACAGGCCAGGCATCCTTTATCCAGCAGCATTCGTCGATCTGGTGGATAAGATTATCAACCATATGGCCAGAGCCGATCCAGTATAGATGAGCCCTGCCGAACTGCAGTTGACTCATTATATTGTTGGCCTTGTCTCCCTGATTACGGAGCCACCCAACACCACCCAGACGGTTGGCGCGTATGAGCGGTATTTCGCCCATTTCGCCATTGCGGATTTTCTTTATCAGCGCCTGGCGGGCCGGAGAGTGACGGCACTGGACTCCGGCAAGGACCTTGACACCCTTCTTCTCGGCTTCCTGACCGGCACGGAGCAGCCGATGCAGACCGCCCGGATCAGAGGCGAATGGTTTTTCCATAAAGACGTTTATGCCCTTTTGTATTGCGTACTCCACGTGCAGCGGCCGGATGTAAGAGCGCGTCGTGCACATGGCTACATCACCGGGCCTGAGGATATCGATGGCCTTACGGTAGGCGTCAAAGCCGCGAAACTTGCGGTCCTCAGGGACGTCGATTTTGCCCGGGAACCTTTTCTTCAGCGAACTGATCGACCTTTCCATTTTTGCCTCAATGAGATCCGCCGTGGCATACAGCTTGATCGGCCCGCCGTTCGGGACAGACAGGGCGTCGCCAACAGCACCGGTGCCGCGGCCGCCACAACCGAGAAGTGCCAGGCGGATCGTGTTGTCTTCACCGGCGAACGCAGAAGGTGCGATACTTCCAAGAACGACCGCGCCCGCAGCGGCAGAGCCACACTTTTTCAGAAACTGTCGACGGTTGACATTTGACTTGTCGGTAGATTTATTCATGTTTGTCTCCTAAATTGAAAATGGAATCGATAGGAATGTGATTTCTTAGAATTTGTGTAAAGCACCGAATCCGGTGCCATGAATATTAACAAATTCGACTGATATTTTCCGTTTGATATCATAGGTAGTGCTCCTATACATTTTGGTTCATATAGTACAGAATTCTGCATCCGGTGTCAAGTGTCGCATCTTTGGACTTTTGAGAGACAACACTGTGAAATACATTTTTTAGTGGGCATATCGAGGTCCCCAAATATTAGGCCATGGGTCTTATTTTATCTTGAGTAATTCACCCCCATAGTGTATTTTCATATAAGTGTTGGTACATAAACTTATGGAGTCAGTAATTGATCTTTCTGCACTTATGAAGTTTAAGCTATGTATGCAGAAGCGGTTTTAAGCATCAATTTCTCTTGGAAAGGAGGAGAATCTTATGAACACGAAGATTGAGCGACATGTCACGCAGTTATTCCTGGAGCGATATTTCGCCGTCCTGACAGTCGGGATTTTGTGCCTCTTGCTATTCGCTCCCTCAGTGTCGGCTGAGAACGCCGGCGAATTGCTCAGGATGTCCGGAATCAAGGGTGGTCTTATTGTGCATCTGGGATGCTCGGATGGGACATTGACGGCCCGGTTGCGCGCCGGCAATCAATACTTAGTACACGGTCTTGACACGGACGCGTCTAAGGTTGCCGCGGCGCGAGCCAATCTTACCAGGCAGGGGATCTATGGTCCAGTGAGCGTTGATGAGTGGGACGGCCGGCACCTACCTTACACCGACAATCTTGTCAATCTGGTAGTGGCCGAAGAACCGGTACGCCTCTCTGAAGAAGAACTGCTTCGGGTACTGGCCCCAAGAGGCGTCGCTCTTCTGCGGCGCAATGGGCGATGGGAGAAGGTGGTCAAGCTCTGGCCAAAAGAAATTGACGAGTGGACACACTACTTTCACGACGCGGACGGCAATCCGGTGGCTCAAGATTCGATTGTCGGTCCACCCGAACGGCTGCAGTGGGTGGGCGG
>Ga0209427_10007765_pt1 | contig 12111 bp, 10 predicted proteins | sample DeeMarSWOR136_30_FD_187465 | JGI IMG/M metagenome (GOLD analysis project Ga0209427, IMG submission 187465) | Marine sediment microbial communities from White Oak River estuary, North Carolina - WOR-1-36_30 (SPAdes) (version 2) | ecosystem: Environmental > Aquatic > Marine > Intertidal zone >... | reverse complement strand
AAAGAAAATTATAATTCTCCAATATTTAAAGATCATATAGAATATATAGATGACGCAAAATATTCTACATATTTTAAACCTCTGAAAAATAGTAATGAATTGCCTTTAATTGTGAGAGACTATATCGCTGGAATGAGTGATAAGTATTTTATGGAAGTATATGAGCAATATCGTAAAAATCTTTAAGAAATAGAGGTTCTTCAATTAATTTTTAAAAATAGATCCGTTTAAATATCTAAATTTCGATATTTTAGCAATTTATTAGTAAATTAAGTGGAGTATATTATTTATTTTAATGAGATAAATAAAAAGTGTGGATTACACAAATCGAAGATATATAATAAGTTTTTTTTCAGTTTCCCGAACCATAGCAACACGGGCCACAGCTTCACGGGGTTTTTAATCGGCTAGGGGTTTTACAAAAAGTTTTATTAGCCGAAATTTTTTTTTAAGTATCTTCGCTTTTTTGTGTAATCCAATTTAATATATGATTACGACTCCTAATAAATCTATCTCTAATTTTATTTATAATAATATCATTTTTTTCTTATTTTTTTGCAGTTTATTTGTGTGAATACTAGTAAAAAAAAGTATTATTCTTCAAAATTAATAAAGGAAAAATTTTTTAGAATTTCTAGATTATATTAATTTAACTTTTTTTTACTAAAAAAGCCCGATAGTGTAGTGGCCAAATTTTAACAAAAGTTAGAAGGCAATGCATTTGGGACTCTGAATCCCGAGACCCAGGTTCGAATCCTGGTCGGGCTATACATTTTTAATTTACCCTGTTCGCTTAATTATATGATAACCAAATTGAGTTTTTACTGGCTTTGAGATTTCTCCAATTCCTAAATTAACACAAGCATTCCAAAATTCTGATACCATTTTTCCTTTTGGAAATTCTCCCAAATTCCCTCCTTTATTCTTGCTGGGACAAGTAGAATATTTTTGGGCAAGTTCTTGAAAATTCCCTCCAGATTGCAAATCTTCATAAATCTCTTGAGCTTTACTTAATTTTTCAACTAATATATGACTTGCCTTGATTTTTCCGCCACGGATTGGAGCTCCTCCTTTTTTCGTTTCAGAATTTTTACTTTTCTGCTGATAGCCCTTACCATATTTATTTTTTCCCAAGTTACTTTCTCCTGATTATATTTGAATATATAATAGCTTTTATAAAATATGATTTAAATAAACAATGTTAAAATAGAAGAAGTATAATTAATTATCTATTAGGTACCGAAAATTTGAAACTTCTTTAATTGAATTAATTTCTACAACAATTTTATGAAACTCTTCAATCGAACCCTCAAAAACCATAAATAATTGAAGATTTTTAGAGAAGTGCTGGTTTTTACTAACAATTTGGTCTTTGTATTTATATTCTATTTTATTCAATTTCTTGAGAACCATAGAGTCGTTTGGTATAACCACAATCATATTTCCAATAATATTTTTGTTTTCGATGGGGAATATTTCGCCAGACGAATCCGAAATATTAGATATTTCAGGATTTTGCATTAAGCGTAGTAAGGCATCTCTAATTATTTTGGATTTGTTTTCATATTTTCTGCTAGAAACTAATTTATTGATAAATTTTTTTAAGCTTTCACTAATCGAGATGCTTATAATAGGCATAGTTAATTCATTCTCTTTTTTCTCTTTGTGTTAATCAATATAATGGTTAGCAAATTATATATATTTATTTGTGGGTAAAACCTAAATTTTTAAACTTCTAGTAAGTACGTTTCGGAATTGTTCTACATCATTTACAAGTTTATCCGCATCATCATCAGTAATATTGTCGTCTTTTTCGTATTTATTTAGTCTTGTCAACCAAAATTCTATACGATCTAAAACTGGATCATCTTCCTTCAATATTTTCCTTAATCGTAAAAAGGTATCATGTAATTTATTTCGAATATTTTGAGCTTTCCATTTGAGCATACAATAATCTGAAATTTCTGCTAAATTTTGCGTTATGGCCATTGAGTTAATGGTTATTTCCCGTTCTTCTGATTTGATTTTTCTGATTATTCCAATCTGCTCCATTAATAATTCAATTACTCTAGCTAAAAAACCAGTGAGTTGTCCCGGATTTGCGCACCAAACCCGAACTTCTAAGGATTGATTAGCAGCGGAAACGAAGATTCTTGTAATTATCCGCCCGCCTGTGACTTTTGCTTCTGCACAGAACCAGGCTTCAGCTTCATATGAGCTGGCAGCATCTCCACTCTCGTATGATGTTACCATGCTAGTTTCAAAATATTTTAAAGCTCTAATAGCTGCTCTATAAGCAAGTCTCGGATCTAAATCGGCTATTAAAAAAGCTCTGGCATCGTTAGGGAGATCTTGGATGGAGAGCTGGCAGTCCTCAATTGTCGACATACTCGTGCACACAAGTGGGCACTTGATTTGCACCTCTTTCTTTCTGATATGAATTGTATTTTGTTCACCTAATGCGTTTTTAAAGATTACAGTCCCTCCTATGTTGGATATTCCACATTCTTTTGGTTCTAAATAGAAATCCACTCCTCGAGAATTATTGGACTCTATTACTGGTATAGTTATTAATGGTTGCTTTACGTTATAGCTGGTCGGTACATCTAATACGACTTTCACATTATTAATTGCCATAGTACTATGATTTCTAACTACTACTTTAAAATGAAGTTGGCCACCCTCAAAGTCATAATCTCTTAATACTTCTATATTATCTTCTCCCTCTTTTTTAACTGCTTCGGTTTTTGCGGGAGCAGCTTTTCGTCCTTCTAAGGGTACGCTATATGCAACAAATAATTTTTTTTGTGAATCAATATATCCATCAATATCTCCCTGCCCAATTAATCTTGCTAAGTTTTCTTCTACACTTGCTTCTGTAATTCCTAACCTGTTTGAAATTTCTCTCAATGACATATTCCTATAAGCTCTAGCAAGTTCTTTTATTTTTATTTCAAGATGTTTCATTGTCATGAATTCTCTGCGCTGTGTAAAAATACCTCTTATGACACCTTGTTTAATCATTTCATGTAGAGTTTTTCGAGCTAATTCTACAGCAATATTCTCTTTTTCAGCAAGCTTATCAAGCTTTACAACTCCTATATCTTTAGCATATTTTTTAATTTCATTATGTAGTTGAATAATAGTTACAATTTCTTTTCCTCTATCGGCAAAGTAAGCATCTATCATCTTTGTTCTCATTAAATTTACACAGAAGTTTTTGATTAACTCAGAGGGAATGTTAAAGTTTTTAGCAAGGTCGTCAAGAGCGATTCTTCCCTTTTCTTTTATAGTTTTAATTAGATTATCACTAATATATTTCTGAGTAAAATAATTCTTCTTATCCTTAGAAAATGATCCTCTTATTTGATGCTGACTAATTAGTTTATAAACTACTTGAAGGGCCATTTCTGTGTTCATATCAAGCATTATCCCTAAATCTGCTACTTTTATTGCACCCTCATTCTGGATCTTTGAAATTAATTTCTCTCTCATTTCATCTGAAATATAATAAAACATTCTATTCTTTTGATCTATGATTCCATAAATCCGATCTTCCTCTATATATTGTTTAATTAATTTGATCATTTGCTCTGCTGTAATATTTAATGAGTCCATTATTGTGGAAAAATTCGTGGTTACAGCTCGTTTTAAAATATCTAAAAAACAATTAGGACAAATTTTACGACCACTTGTATATTTTAGCTTTTTCTGACAGTCTTTCATCGAAGACCCGGTAATTAAATTATACCTTCTTGCTTCTTTGGCCAGCTGATCTTCATAAGGGAAGAATAGCCCTGGGGTGTTTTCATATGAATTCCATGCACATTTTGTACAGCTTAAATAGAATTGTCCTGAAGATAATCTTTTTAATCTCAATAATGAAGTACACTCTGGACATCTACTATTTTCGATAACGGAACATTTATAATTATTTTCCACAGCATCCGCTTTGGAATATCTTAAATCAATATGTTTTTTACATTCCCAACTTTCAGTTGTCGCCATATGATTAATACAGAAGCTCGATTTACATTTTTCGCATGTGAAATCAATTTTTTTAGAATCGCAGAATAAGCAATTATCGGTCATGGCTGTGATTTATTTTAATTTTTTTCTCTTATTTTTCTATAAAAATAAAATAATAATAACCTAATAATAATTTTTACTAGTCCAATATTTATTTAAATTCTTATATTTAGAATCAAAAAAAATTTCTATTTACTGAAATTGAACTAGAATAATATTATTTGATTTTTTTTAAAAACCATTATATTCAAAAGATATACGGATTTTTTGTTATCGTACATGAACAGGGAATGCTTATATTCATAATCCATAAATAGATTATATCTATTGGACGTGGACGGGGAAGATATTAATTCTAAGGAAAGAGAGCACCATTATGATTGTGTTAGTAATCATTATTATCATGATCATGATGATATAGATTCTTTTTCTTTTTTGTTCTGTAAATTTGGTTTCAAAACTTTCTTTAGCCAATGCGAGGGGAAAGAGTCCGATAAAGGTGCCAATAGAGAAATAAAACACAGTTAAAATAGCCTCAAGAAATCCATAACTTAAAGAGAATATTAAGCATTGAGAATAAATATATAGCTCAAAAATACAGGGAGGGAATCCTGATAATACTCCTAAGAGATATGGTGTTCTTTTTTTGTCCCAATCAAATTTACTAAATTGTTTTTTTAGTTTTGAATGGGGATCATAATCTCGTTGGGTGATAAAAAAGAGGAAAGCTATTGCTACAAATGTTGATGAAAATGCTCCAAAAAAATTTATCGCATAAGGATCAGCGACAAAAGCTGGAAAAATAATCAACGGGACTAAGCTTATTAAAATTGTCATTGTAGCGATGGTTAGATTTGCCGTCATTAGTCCTAGACCGTATAAGATTAGAATATATAAACTTTTTCTTGTTTCTTTAGTGATCCCAAATGTGTAAAAGCAGAATATACTTTTGTCTTCACATGGTGAGAGAGTGTGAAGGAGCCCCAGTAATAATGCTGGAAAAAAAATAATTAAATATTCTTGAAAATAAAAAAGATATTGATGCATGGATATTTTTGTAAATTTTAGATTAAATTTAATATTATTTATGTTAGAGTTTGAGATATCACTTATTTATCTTAGTTTTTATTAATTTATTTTGATTTTTTTAATATCGAGAGTGGCAATTTGTTCTCATAGAACGCCTTTCCAACTATAACTCCATGAGTACCAATTCGTTCCAAGTTCATAATATCCTCTTCATTTCTCACTCCTCCTGCAGCATACACTGGAATGTCGACAGAACGTACCATTTTTTCAATATTTTTTAAATCTGGTCCAGTAAAAGCTCCATCAGCCTCAACCGATGAAAAAAGAATATACCCTGCTCCAAGTTCAGCTATTTTTTTTCCATAGATGAATGGATCTTTATCTGTTTGTTGTGTCCATCCATGTGTTGAGATTTTTCCCCCCTTATAATCCAAAGCAACGATAAGATGTTCGGCTCCAAACTCCTCTGATAATTGTTTTATAACATTTGGCTGCTGTATTGCAAGGGTTCCAATTATAACGCGAGCAACTCCCATATTAATAAGTTCAACAGCGGCTTCATAAGTTCTTATGCCCCCTCCGATTTGTATTTTTAAATTAACCTCTTTTGCTTTTAAAATCATATTTTTTAGAATAACCTGATTCTTATCCGATCCCCATGCTCCATCCAAATCAACAAAATGTATTCTCGGAATTCCTTGCTTAATCCAAAAATCTAAAGCATTAAGCGGATTTTCATAATAGATTTTTTCAGTTCCCCGTTGACCCTTAAATAATCTGACACATTTGCCTCCACTGATATCAATCGCAGGAATTATTTCCATTTTTCTTCGCTAATATAATTTTAATTGATAAATTATTTCATTTCTTCATGATTTCATAATTTTGTATATAAAATAAATGATTCCGACATATAAGAATGCCGTTATAATTGATAACAAGAGTAAATTAATTGTGATAAATGTTTCAAGAGAGATATCTAGAATAACTTCATGATCGCCAATATACAACTTGTAGGATTTTAAAATCCCTTGTTCGGTATACATCGCAACCACTTTTATTTTTTCTTTAGGATATTTGTCATCATCAAAATCACCCCTTTCAATTACACAAGTAATAGAATCAATTACTCTTGCATCAATATTGTACCCCTCATATAGGTCAATATTCTTCAAATATTCCCCCATTGGGAGAATAATCCATACTGGAGCAAATTCAGGAAATATATAATCATCTGAAAAATCATCAGGATCTTTAAAAAGATAAATTTCTTCATTTTTGTCCTCGTCTCCCCAGTTATCATTAGTTGTCCATTTCCATTTCGCGAATTCTAAACTATATACCGTTTCATTATCTTTTGTTTCTGAACTGTAGATTTTTTGGTCATCGTCAGTGTCTCTAATTTTCCATTTCATACGAGTTCCCTCTTCTAAATCTTCAAAAAAGCCCTCATTATCCCATCCTTCTCCTAAAATATCATCTAATTTATTGTTATCACAAACATGACAGTTCCATATAAAGATATTCCCCTCTTCTACGCCTATTTCATAATCTGAAGCTTTTACGTGCGGAGTTAGGCTGATAAATATTACTAAAAACAAGATATAACTAATTAAATAAATTTTTAATCTCATACATACCCTCTCTTGACTTTATTTATATGTTTATTATTAAAATTTTTATCTTCTGTAGAGAGACTATGTTTGCTTAAGCCGTAAAAGATTAATACTAGGAATATCGTACTTGCGAAATTATAAGGGAACCAAAGCATAGTAAGAAACCAAAGTCCCATAAACGCTAAATCGAAAAAATTAAAGAAGAAAAATCCTTTTTTAATATATTTATTTGTTATCTCTGATTTTCTGGGCAGAATAAAGATTAAAATAATTAATAAGGGTGTTAAATTCAATAAATGATGATTCCAGGAATCATAATATACTAATAACGTAATCACTAAGCCAAATGTAAAACCATAAATAATAGAATCTCTTTCATGATATCTTCCAAAAAGAAAAACAACATATCCTATCATCCCAATTATCCCAAAAACAAACAATAAAACATAGATTTGGTTGAAAGGGATGTTATACATATAACAAAAATTTAGAATGATTTTTGTAATACTAAATGAGAAATTTAAGGTGAGTGGATTTCCACCAGTAAAATTTGTCTCAATAAATCCGTCCCATAATTTAGGATATAATAAAAATATAATAATATTTAGTGAAATTGGAAAAACTACTCCGATAATCCGAATTAAACTTTTTGGAAAATCGAATATTAATTTCTTATGATTCAAATCATAATTAACAACTATTAAAAATGGAATTAAGAGAAGGGCTGTTGGTTTTAGTACAATACTTAAACCCAAAACGAGACTGCCTAATAAGTTCCATTTTAAATCTTCATATTTTAAAAAAACATAAAGTGCTACCAACATAAAAAATGTAATGTATAAATTGATTTGACCAAGAATGTAGTTAAACATTTGAGGAGCTGCCACTAAATACAAGCTAATATATAATATAATCCTCTTATCATCTTGTTCATGATCTTCCTTTCTAACTATCTTGATTATTTTATAAAGCAACACACAGATTAATATATTCAAAAGTAAATTCAAGGTATGAAAAATTATAAAACCTAAATCAAAACCTAAAAGATAAAATGGAACAAAAAACACAGCAGAAAGAGGGAGATATCTGTAGTCCCAGATGTAGTTCTCCTGATTATATAAGTCATTAATATTATTGTAAAAAATCCCCCCTGCATTAAAATAAATAAGGAAATCATTTTGATCTCTTAAAATAGTTAGGACACAAATGAGTGAGATTATAAAATAGCATATGTGAACTACTACAGCAATTCGAAATACTGTATATCTTATCCACAGGTCTTTAAAGCTCTCTAAGCATTTCATAGAAATATGAATGTTTCAATAACACTATAAATGTTTGATTTTTTATTAATTTCTTATATTAAAATTAGTTTTTCTAAATTTTAAACTGAGATGCCAAAATAAAAGAAAATAAAAAAAAGGGATTAATCCTGGCTTCTCATAATGTATTTGTATAACAAAATAACTCCCATCAAATGTAAGGAATTGAGAATTAACCAAACAAAAAACGTTATTACGTATGTATCGAAACGCGCTATATGTATATCCCCAAGCCAACCCCCAACTGTTAAAACCATACACATTGCTACGATAAGGTGGGATTTGTATTTAAAGTCGCTCACATATAGTTTAATGTACAGCATACCAAAAATGTAATATCCCCCATAAAATTCAAAGCCAAGTAGCAACGCTAAATAAAATACTTCAACAGGGTCATCAAGGTGGGGAGCAAAAGGCCACAAATCAAAATACCAACCAAATGGTTCAGCCAATACTTCCCAAAACAAGGCTATGAAGCTACTTAAAAATAATACAATTATCTCTCTTTTTTCAAAAAAAAATAGTGATATAACAAAGGCTAAGATGAGAAGCCAGTAAAAAAAAGCCCAAGCCTCAGTATAAGGTCTTCTAAGGACTAATTCCCATTTTGTAAAAAGTCTTAAAAGGAGTATTAGTAAAGTAGAAGCGAAAGAAACCGCGCAGAATAATATAATATATACTTTCTCCTTTTTAGAAACAATGTTACTCTCTTTTTTAATTTCATTACTATTTGAACTCATTTTTATAATATTCCCATAAATATTTCCTTGTTTTATATCAATAATATATTTGAAATAAATTTAATTTAATCTTAGTTTTATGCTTTAATTCCCTTCTATTATATATTTTCTATTTTTTAACGACAAAAAAAAGATAAATATTGATTAGGCATTTATCTTCATAATCTAATCATAAAAGTGAGTAAAATATTATGTCATTTATTTATAAAAAACCAGAAGATATTACTTTTGGTATAATCGTAGGCAATCGAGATGTGTTTCCAGACGAATTAGGAAAACAGGGTAGGTTGGAAATTATTGAAGTTATAGAAGAGATGGGATATGAATATGTGATATTAGATGAAACTGAAACTAAATATGGTATCGTTGAAACACGTGAAGATGCAAAGAAATGTGCTGATCTATTTAAAAAAAATAGGGAGAGAATTATGGGGATAATTCTTTGTCTCCCCAACTTCGGTGATGAAAAAGGTATTGCCGAAACTCTTAAAATTGCAAATCTCAATGTTCCGGTATTAGTTCAAGCGTCTTCGGATGAGCTCGATAAGATGAATAGAAAATACCGCAGAGATGCATTTTGTGGCAAAATATCAGTATGCAGTGTTTTGTATCAGTATGGTATTCCCTTCACTTTAACAACACAGCATACCTGCCCTATAAAATCTGAAATATTCAAAAAAGATATTCAAAAATTTGGAAAGATTTGCAGAATAGTAAAAAAGCTTAGGAATCTTAGAATTGGTCAAATAGGTACCAGACCTAATGCATTTGAAACTGTTCGTTATAGTGAAAAAATTTTACAATTTAATGGTATTACTGTTGAGCAAATAGATTTATCTGAAATATTAGGGGCAATAAATCGACTTAAAGAAGATGATCTTAGAATTCAGGAAAAAATAGATTTTCTTAGAAATTATACTTCTACAAAAGCCTTACCGGAAGAGGGTTTACTAAAATTAGCAAAACTTGCCGTGGTTGTTGAAGAATGGGTCATAGAAAACGAATTAGATGGTTTTGCATTTCAATGTTGGTTTTCTATACAAGATAATTACGGAATCGTCCCTTGTGCGATAATGAGTGTATTCAGTGAAGGATTAATTCCCGCAGCCTGTGAAGTGGACATTTCCGGTCTTGTTGGTATGTTAATTTTGCAATATGCGTCAGAAACGCCTTCTGCTATTTTAGATTGGAATAACAATTATGGTGATGATCCCAACAAGATGGTTCTTTTCCATTGCAGCAACCTTCCTAAATCATTCTTTCAAGATACAAGAATGACTGCTCATCCAATCATCGCCGATGAGAAAGGTAGTGAAGTATCTTTCGGAGCCATTCAAGGAAGAATTAAAACAAGACCTTGTACAATGCTTAGAATTGAAACCGATGATATTTTTGGAGAAATGAAGGCGTTAATCGCTGAGGGGAGATATACAGATGATCTTTTGGAAACTTTTGGTGGTTACGGCGTTATAGAAATTGCAAACATGCAGGAATTATTGAAAACGGTCTGCTTAGGTGGATTTGCCCATCACGTCGCAGCCAATTTAAGTGAAGTAGGAGATATCGTCTATGAGGCCCTTTTTAAATATTTAGGTTATAATACTATATATCATAATCAATCAATCTAACTTTTTCTTATTTTTCTTGTTGAATATAGGTCAAATTAACTAAATTTGCCAAAAAAGTCAGATTTTGTCTAAAATCTTATATACCATTTTATCCAAATAGCTTTAACATTAATCAATCTGCAAAGGATTGGTTACTTTATAACTAGTTACGAAAATAAAGGCATTTAGGTGTGAAATTAATGGATGATGGTATCAATATTCAAAAAATTTGCTCTGCTTGTGGTCAAGCTAATAAGGCTGAGAATGCATATTGTAGGAATTGTGGAGCCAATCTAGAGGGATCTGAATCTGTAAATATAGAAACTGAACAAGTTTCAGATGTTTCTGAAACAAATAAAGTTGAAATTACTAAAACTCTTAAAGCAAGTAAATATGGTTCAATTTGTTGTATAATAATAATTCTTGGAATAGTTTTAGGACTTATATTCTTACTTTATAGTGCAGGTACCATTCAGGCTGCCATTGGAGCTGTTTTTTTAGCCGCACTTTTGTTACCGGTAGTTGTTGGATTTTTAATTTACTTCCTCTTCTATACCAGTAAGATGGGTCAAGCTAGAACATTTTCTATATCAGATCAAGAAATTAAAATAGCTTTACCAAATAAACCAGTTTTTCGAATTAATTGGTCTGAATTTACAACAGTTCAGTTATTCAGATTCGCGAAGGGAATCATTATTGATAGACCCGCCTTAAGTCTTAATTTTTTCACTAATGAAGGATCTAAACGAGAGACTTCCATTGAAATAGGTAGAGAGTTTAAAAATAGCACAGTAAAAAAAATAACTTCTCTCATAGAACAATACGCGAATAGATTAAACAAAGAATATATATGGGGTACGAAAAAAAAAAAAAAATAAATAACAAATCCAAATTTCTTTTATTTTATCTAGAACTAAAATACACTTTTTTAAGAAAGATATATAATTTTACTTCTTAAATTACATTAGACATAATAAAATAGGATTTATATGACATTAACTGTTAAGAATGAATGGTTCATTGATGAAAATGGGAGAAGGGTCTTATTAAGAGGTGTTAATTTAGGAGGGAGCTCAAAAGTTCCTACACGTCCTAATGGTGCTACAAATATAAAAACCGATTTTAGAGATCATAGAGAGGTATCATTTGTTGGTAGGCCCTTTCCATTGAAGGAGGCAGATGAGCATTTCACTCGTATAAAGCATTGGGGATTTAATTGTTTAAGATTTCTTGTTACATGGGAGGCTGTAGAACATAAAGGTCCTAAGCAGTATGATAAAGAATATTTAGACTATATTGAGGAAGTATTAAAAACTGCTGATAAGTATAAATTCTATATATTTATTGATCCCCATCAAGATGTTTGGAGTAGAATGACCGGCGGTGATGGAGCTCCCGGTTGGCTATTTGAAAAAGTAGGACTAGACTTTACAAAGTTCGATGAGAGTGAAGCAGCATTTGTTATGCAATATCGATATGACTCAAATAATCCTAAATCATATCCTCCTATGTACTGGGATAATAATAATGTACGATTTGCCAATGCTACCATGTGGACTTTATTTTTCGGTGGAGGGGATTTTGCTCCTTCCTGTAAAATAGATGGTATAAATGTTCAAGATTACCTTCAAGATCACTATATCGGAGCAGTTAAGCAAGTAGCACTTAGAGTGAAAGATCTCTATTACATCGTAGGATTCGATAGCCTAAATGAACCAAAAAAAGGATGGATTGAAGATAAAGTAGATGGAAGTGGAAATAAAGGATT
>Ga0209427_10007764_pt1 | contig 12112 bp, 4 predicted proteins | sample DeeMarSWOR136_30_FD_187465 | JGI IMG/M metagenome (GOLD analysis project Ga0209427, IMG submission 187465) | Marine sediment microbial communities from White Oak River estuary, North Carolina - WOR-1-36_30 (SPAdes) (version 2) | ecosystem: Environmental > Aquatic > Marine > Intertidal zone >... | reverse complement strand
TAACTTATGGTCAAAATTTGTTGATCACTACATTCTTAAACAACAGAACACCACTTGTCGTTACATTTCTATTCAAACTATTATTGGAGCGATTTAAATATGGTTATGATTTCAGGAGCAAAAGCGTTAGCTGAATCCCTGCGCCGAGAAGATGTAAAACATCTTTTCGGAATAACGGGCGGAGCAATAATGAATCTAATGCACAAACTATGGGAATATGGCGAAGCTGAAGAGATACGGATGATAACGTGCAGACATGAGCAATGTGCTGCTCATGCAGCAGAAGGCTACGCTGTAGCTAGTGGTGATGTAGGAGTATGCTTTGCTACCTCAGGCCCAGGTGCTACAAATTTAGTCACAGGCATTGCTGACGCCTTTTTAGACTCAAGACCTATTGTTGCGATTACAGGTCAGGTCCCTACATCTTTAGTTGGGAATGATGCTTTTCAAGAAGCTGATATTATCGGTGCCACTATGCCTATGACCAAAGCGAATTTTCAGTTTCATAGAGTCAAGGATATACCACTACTTACTAAAATGGCCTTTAAAATAGCGAAAACAGGCCGTCCGGGACCAGTTCTTTTAGACTTTCCAAAGAATGTACAGATTGGCGAAGAACATGTCGAATTCCCTGATGGTGAGATTGAAATTCCTGGCTACAATCCTACGTTAAAAGGACATCCACGTCAAATCAAACGGATTGCAAAAGTTTTGAAAAAAGCAGAACGTCCTATTATGATAGCTGGCGGTGGAACGATATCATCTATGGCAAATAATGAAGTCTTAGAATTGGCAGAAATGTTAGGTATTCCCATCATAAATACGTTAATGGGTAAGGGAATTATTCCAGAGACGCATCCTTTGTCATTAGGGATGGCTGGGATGCATGGACACATGTGTGCAAATAGTGTTATGAATCAGGCTGATCTGCTCTTTGCCGTAGGTATGCGTTTTTCTGATCGAATAACAGGGAAACTCGAACATTTTGCGCGAGAGGCAACGATAATCCATTTAGATATTGATTCGGCAGAAATTGGAAAAAACGTTGGAGTACATTATCCTATCGTTGGAGATGCAAGAATTGTGCTCCGTCAAATTGTTGAAGAATTAAAGAAACTAGAAGTAACTAAACCGAATGGCTGGATGCAGAAAATTAAGCAACTCAAAGAAAAATGTCAATGCAATATACCACTAACCGATATTCAACCTATCAAGCCGCAACAAGTCATGAGGATCTTGAGGGAACATATTGACAGCAAGACGATTGTGACAACGGGCGTTGGAAGAAATCAGATGTGGGCAGCTCATTATCTGCGTGTATATGGACCAAGAAAATTTGTAACCTCAGGTGGACTTGGTACAATGGGCTTTGGATTCCCCGCAGCTATCGGAGCGAAAGTAGCAAAACCAGATCATTGGGTAGTTGATGTTGATGGTGATGGTTCATTCTTGATGACACAGCAGGAACTTGCTGCAAGTGTAATAGAGGACATTCCAGTAACGGTGATAATACTAAATGACCAAGCATTGGGCATGGTGAGGCAGTGGCAAAATCTGTTTTTCGAAGAACGTTACGCTGTAACAGATCTCGGTCCCAAGGACTTTAAGAAAAGAGTACCTGACTTTGCAAAACTGGCAGAAGCGTTCGGAGCAAATGGAATTTTGGTAGAGCGTGTTTCAGAGATCGGACCTGCAATTAAAGAAGCTAAAGATTCTGATGTGACAACTGTGATCGATGTACAAATCGACCGAAGTGAGAACATTTATCCACATATGCCATCAGGCGCAAAACTAGAAGAAATAATACCATGTCCATCATGGATGGAGGCGGAATGATATGGCGCGTATAAATTCTGGGAACGGCAAAGAAGCCGGAACAGTGGGCTCTCATATTATAACATTTCTGGTAGAAGACAGACCTGGAGTGTTTGCTAAAGTTACTGGCTTGATCAGACGTAGAAATTTTAACATTGCGAAGATTACTGTGGGCCCAACACACATTGAGAAAGTTACTCGAATGACCTTTCTTATCAAGGCGGATGAAGCAACTCTTGAACAGGTCGTGAAGCAACTAAATAAGATGGTTGAAGTCTTACGTATTACTGAACTTAAGCCAAAAGATTGTGTGATCCGCGAACTCGCTTTAATAAAAATCAACACGAGTGATCAACAGGAACGAAATGAAGCTATGCAATTTTCTAATATTTTTCGAGGAAATATATTGGATTTAAGTCCGACTTCTTTAACAGTTGAAATAACAGGTGACAGTCAAAAAATTGATGCGTTCTTAGAACTTACAAAAAGGTTTGGTATTATAGAAGTCGCTCGTACAGGCGTAACTGCTTTAGCAAGAGGTTCTGATCCACGTCCTCGAGGTGTGGATCTTATGAAGTTGTTAGAATACGAATAAATTAAATATTTGAGCATAAAAGAGATCAATTTATAAAAACGTATCTCTTCGCAAAGAATTGAGGCTAGGTAATTTCGTTCATTCATTTATTTATTTCAAAATATGTAAACCAATTGACTTAGAGTATTTTAACAATATATAAATACTAAAAACACAAACACTGTTTAGATAGTCAAAATACGGAGGGATGTCTATGGGAATTTCTACCAAGATACTGGGGGTTATTTTTTTAATACTAGGAGTACTCTTTGCGTTGTTCTCAGTTTTTAATGTTGTGGTTTATGGATATGTAGATCCTGAACTAGTTGCTCCTGTTGTTATTTGTATACCTATTGGAATTATTTGTGTTTGGAAGGGATGATGAAGGTTTTGGAGAAACAAATACAATATTGTAAATATTAAGAGAATTGATCTGCTTTTGAAAAAGCAGCATAATTCTCGCATATCCCTTTTTATATATACAAGAAATCTACAGTCAAGCTTAATTATTAAGAAGATATTATCCTTTTTATACAACCGTCAAAAAAATCATTTCTATTTTTATGCTCAACGTAATTAAAACAAAAAAAGGGGACATATTATGATACTTCGTGTTTATCTTTTGATATCATCCTAATTATAAGACCAATTTATCCCTATAATCGGTAGAATTATTAACCACAGTACTTCGCGCTCACCCCTTCTTTCTGCATCTTTGTATAGCCAAACTGCAATTAAAATAGCGCAGTTAAAGTTATTAGACATTACCAAATCTGATTTTTAAAACACGAATCTAGAAAAAAATATATATACGACTACTACCAGAACATGTGTATATCCCGAGTAATATACCGCTAGGGAGAGGGTTTTTTGAAAAAAGTCTTAGCCGTCATTATGGTATTTTTCTTCATGACATGCAGCGCAACAATCGCTATCGCTCAAACACATAGTATACCTTACTGGGATAGTGATTTCTTTGTCGCAGGAGATTATGAATACTACGCTTTCGAGTTTCAAGAGGGGACGACCTACAGAATCATATTAAAGGTTCCAAGCGATTCTGACTTTGATTTATACCTCTACGACAAGAATTTCCACCTTCTTGAAGAAAGAGACAGCAGCCAGGAAGGCTTCGATGAAAGAATTAGTTATACTGCGGAGTATACGGGTATACACTGGGTTCTTGTGGATTGCTATTCAGGATGGGGAACCTATGAATTAACGGTCGAGGAACACACAGGTTCTTGTTTAGGCACACTCTTAGTTGCTATATTTTCGATAACCGCTTGTGTTTCATACAGCGCAGTACATTCTCGGAGAAAAAAGAATACATAACTCCCTTTTTTTTTTTCATGTTTTCCTCAGTTTAATCATTTCTTATAAGTTTCTTTTAAAAGAACAAAAAAGACTTCTATAATCTAAAATAACGTCTAACAATTGCTAGGATGACATTTTTATAAGTAAAACTCAGGTTTGAAAAAAGAGGAGAGGGTTAAGAATATTTCTTTAGAGTTTTAGCGTACTAATCCATTCACCTATAAGCGACCAAAGAATAACTATTGGATGCAGCTTCTGAACATTCACAGGCATATATCTATTTAGGTTGAATTAGGGTGCCACAATCTGGACAGAATTTGACATTGAGATTAGATATTGTTCTACCACATTGTTTACACCGATACTCCTTCTCCAAAGTTTGAGTTAATTCTCCCTCAATGATTTCCTCAGGCATCTCTTTAGGAACTTCAGGCGGAAATCGAACTTCTTCTGCTATAACTACACCACAATCAGGGCAAAACTTTGCATCAGGGTCATCTAACAAAATATTTCCACAAGAAGCACATCGCCGTTCCTTCTCAGCAATTGATACTGCTTCTTCTTCTACTAGTATATCGACTATTTCTATAGCTGGTTTCTGTTCTTTATCCTCAATCGGCTCTACCGTTTCTTCTGTTAGAAGTTCTATACTTTTTCTAGGGACTTCAGGTGGAGATATGATTTCATCAGCAATATTTGCACCACAATCAGGGCAAAACTTGGCTTCAGGATCATCGAATAAAATACCTCTACAGTTGGTGCATCGTCTTTCCTTCTCAACAATTGGTATCGCCTCTTCGTCTACAGGCGTTTCGATTATGTCCACAGATGGTATAAATTCTTCTTTTTCCTGCGGCTCTACCGTTTCTTCTATTGCGATTTCTATTTGGTCTTTAGGAACTTCAGGTGGGGCTAAAGCCTCTTCCTCTATGAATGTTCCGCACTCTTGACAATAAAATGTTGGTAAATCATCGGTTAGTGGTGCACCGCAGGATACGCATGTTTTTTCCGCATCCATTACTGTTACTAACTCTTCTCTTCTACGGCGCTTTGTTACGAGATCCGTTTTCATTACTACGACAAGTAAGGCTATTATTGCGCTTGCTATCCCTCCTACCACGACAAAAATAAGCGATGAAGTGCCAGATAGGAAGGTAATCCCTCCAGTTGTTTCTTCTCCGTAAATTACAGTGGAAGAGCCTATATTCACTCCTCCTTCGCCTTCAACTATTCCTGAAAATTCTGCAACGATTTGCATGTCGTTGTCAGTGGAAACAGTCCATGTAGTAACTGCGTTACCATTTTCATCTGTTGTGACCTCAATAGTATCAAGAAGCTCCCAATAACGTACGTCTGCAGTATAAGCCTCGACCTCATTTTGTAGTGAGAGCGAACTGGTGGATGAAGAGGTCTTCCATTCATAGATGTAGACGGTGACCTGTTCATTAACAACAGGATCACCGTTTTCTGTTGTCAAGGTAATAGTGATCGTGACTTGCTCTCCATTCACTAGATTTCCCTGTACATCAAGGCTCATCTGAGTTTCTTCTTCTACAACAAGTAGTTGGCAAGCTGCACTAGCACTCTCCCAAGTTGAATCTCCTGCAAATTTGGCCTTTGCCTCATAAACGCCATAGACATCCGGCGCTGTGACGGTAACTTGAAACTCGCCATTGTTGTCAGTGTAAACCTCATAAGTCGTGCCTTCAAAGGTGATAGTTATGAGTTGCCCGTCTGCGTTTGTACTTATAGTCCCTTTTAGAGTGACTGTTTCACCAGGCTTCGCACTATAAGAACTGGTCAGAAAATCGAGTATGCAACTGAGCAGACTTGATCCACTATCACCGCCCCCGTCGCCATTGCCTGTGTCGCCATCGTCATCTCCACCATCTCCACCATCTCCACCATCTCCATCTCCACCACCTCCACGATCGATGGTGAATGTGTTTGAAGGGTCACTTGAGCCATTTCCATCAGAATCCTTAAAGTAACACCTGACATAATAAGTTCCACTTGATAGTGAGGAGACATCAACATATAATGCGAACCAATCTCCCAAGTAAAGTAGATCTCCAATAATAACTGTTGATCCTCCACTTGTTTTAACTCTGTATTCATGTTGGGTAGCTTCAGTACTATCCAATTCACCGTGAGCAGGATTACTACATGTTGCAACAACCCACATAATACTAATTTCTTCGTTAAGTTCATCATATACAACAAATGGTGTACTTACATCAATCGTTTCAGGCGTGTCATCAAAAGTGAATGTGTTAGATGGCGAACTGGTCCCAGTGGCGTCAGAATCTGCAAAATTGCAACGTACGTAATGATCGCCATTTGAAAGAGAGGAAACATCTATATCAAGTGCCTGCCAGTCGCTGCCAGTCCATGACAAGTCACCATTGACAGATGTAGGAGAACCTCCACTAGTATAAACGGTATAAGTATGAACTGTAGCCTCATTGTTATCTAACTCACCATGAGCAGGATTACTACATGTTGCAGTCACCCCAGTAATGTCAATTGTCTGAGAAGAACTAGAATAAGATACAAATGGTGTGCTGACTGTTATTGAATGAGTCACTGTGAAGGTATTTGAAGGTGAACTGGTGCCTTCGGCGTCAGCATCAGTGAAGTTGCATCTCACATAATAATCACCTACCGAAAGTGAGGAGACATCGACATCAAGCGCTTGCCACTCACTGCCAGTCCAGGATAGATCACCAGTGATACCGGTTGGTGACCCTCCGCTTGTATACACTGTGTAAATGTGTGTTACTGCTTCAGTATCATCCAAAGTACCATGTGCAGAATTACTGCATGTAGCCGTCACACCGGTGATGTCAATTGTATCTGTAACATCATCATATGTAACAGATGGCGTGCTGACCATTATTAAATATCCAATTGTAAAGATGCTTGACGGTGAACTGGTGCCCTCAGCATCAGCATCAGTGAAGTAGCAGGTGACATAATAATTTCCATCTGATAACGAAGACACATCGACATCAAGCGCTTGCCAGTCGCTTCCAGTCCATGTTAGATCGCCAGTGATACCGGTTGGTGATCCACCCTCAGTATAGACAGTGTAAGTGTAGGTTACTGCTTCAGTGTCATCTAAATCGGCATGTGCAGAATTACTGCAAGTAGCAGTCACATCGGTAATGTTAATTGTATCAGAAACATCATCATACGTGACAGATGGCGTGCTAACCGCAATAACATGGACAACTGTGAAGATGCTTGATGGAGAACTAGTGCCTTCGGCATCAGAATCGGTAAAGTAGCAAGTAACGTAATAGTCACCTTCAGATAATGAGGAGACATCGACATCAAATGCCCGCCATTCACTGCCAGTCCAAGACAGATCACCAGTAATACCGGTTGGTGAACCTCCGCTGGTATAGATAGTGTAAGAGTGTGTTGTTGCTTCAATATCATCCAGAGTACCATGTGCGGAATTACTACATGCAGCCGTGACACTTGTAATGTCTATCTCTTGAGTAGTGCCTCCTGTATAAGTCACAGTTGGTGTGTTAACCGTAATAACATGGACAACTGTGAAGATGCTTGATGGAGAACTAGTGTCTTCTGCATCAGAATCGGTAAAGTAGCAAGTAACGTAATAGTCACCTTCAGATAATGAGGAGACATCGACATCAAGCGCTTGCCACTCACTGCCAGTCCAAGACAGATCACCAGTAGTACCGGTTGGTGAACCTCCGCTGGTATAGACGATGTAAGTGTAGGTTACTGCTTCAGTGTCATCTAAATCGGCATGTGCAGAATTACTGCAACTTGCTGTTACACTTGTAATATCAATTTCTTGCGTAGTATCGCCTGTATAAGTCACAGTTGGAGTGCTAACTGTAATAACATGGGCGATAGTAAAGGTAGTTGACGGCGAGCTAGTACCAGCTCCATCAGAATCGGTAAAGTAGCAAGTAACGTAATAGTCGCCTTCTGAAAGTGAGGAGACATCGACATCAAGTGCCTGCCATTCACTGCCAGTCCATGTTAGATCACCAGTGATACCGGTTGGCGATCCACCCTCAGTATAGATAGTATAGGTATGATCGACCGCTTCCGAATCATCTAACTCCCCATGTGCGGGATTGCCACAAATAGCTGTTACACCTGTAATATCGATTTCTTGTGTAGTATCACCTGTATAGGTTACAGTCGGTGTGCTGACCGTTATTACATAGCCGATTGTAAATGTGTTTGACGGGGAACTGGTGCCTTCGGCATCCGAATCAGTGAAGTAGCAGGTAACATAATAAATACCATTCGAAAGTGAGGAGACATCGACATCGAGTGCCTGCCATTCACTGCCAGTCCAGGACAGATCACCAGTGATACCGGTTGGTGAACCTCCGCTGGTATAGACGGTGTAAGTGTAGGTTACTGCTTCAGTGTCATCTAAATCGGCATGTGCAGAATTACTGCATGTAGCCGTCACACCGGTGATGTCAATTGTATCAGAAACATCATCATACGTGACAGATGGCGTGCTGACCGTAATAATATGGACAATCGTGAAGGTGCTTGATGAAGAACTAGTGCCTTCTGCATCGGAATCGGTAAAGTAGCAGGTCACGTAATAGTCGCCTTCTGATAGTGAGGAGACATCGACATCGAGTGCCTGCCAGTCGCTGCCAGTCCATGTTAGATCACCAGTGATACCGGTTGGTGAACCTCCGCTGGTATAGACAGTATAAGTATGATCAACTGCTTCCGAATCATCTAATTCCCCGTGCGCAGGATTGCTACAGGTGGCTGTCACGCCTGTAATATCGATTTCTTGTGTAGTATCATCTGTATAAGTCACTATTGGTGTGCTGACGTCAATTGTTGGAGTAGCTCCTACTACAGTAAACTCATTTGTTAGAGTACTGGTCGCGATCTTAATATGAATTCCATCGGCATAAAAATAATCACCGGTATTTCCTACGCCACTACTAATGTGCCAAAACATATCAACAACCGTGTCAGAGTCGCTCATACCACCATTAAAATTATGTTCATCCATCATTGCTTTAGTTATCGTATATTGCACCCATGTGTCTGCTGGTTGACTCCCGATATTGATCGATTCATGCTGACCTGGTTGCAGTATACTATGAGATCTTAGAAACCCGAGTTTTATAGAAGCTGTCGGATCAGTAAATTGTCCACTAGGTCTATATATCCATACTGTACAAGAGATAAAGTCACCCCACAAAAAGGTAGTCGGCAAAGGACGATATGCTCCACAATGCCATCCAGAAGTAAGAGTTTTTCTTACTCTTAATGCTTGAGTGCCAACAGTGTTAGAGCCTGGATCTGTATCTGTAACTGTCATGCCCTGCCAAGTCGAATATTGTCCTGCATTGCCTTCTGTTCCTTCGTCAATGAATAACAGAATATTGCCACTAGTACCACTTCCATCAGAATCTTCAAAGTAACATAAAACGTAATAATCGCCATCAGGCAGTGAGGAAACACTAACATCAAGCGCTTGCCAGCCGCTTCCAGTCCATACCAAATCACCAGTGACACTTGTTGGTGATCCTCCACTTGTATATACAGTATATGTGTGAACTGTTGCCTCAGTATCATCAAGCAAGTCATGAGCAGAATTGCTACATATTGCATTCACATTAGTGATATCAATAGTCTGCGAAGAACTTTCATAAGTTACTTGAGGCATATTTATGTTAATTTGGTAGCCTGCACTCGTAATAGTAAAATTATTTGTAGGAGTGCTCGTGGAGAGTTTTAAGTTCAATCCATCGAAATACACTACATCATTGGGGTCTTGGTCATTCATAGTCATATAAAATGCGTGATGAGTAACTAAATCGCTATCAATTAATCCGCCGTAAGCAGATATAGAGTCATCTTTTGCTAGTGTATATTTCTGCCAAGTATTGAGGGGTTGACTGGAGATATCGATGAGAAAGGTTTCTTGATTGTCGTAAATATCGCCACTCTTAATGTATTTAGTCTCAAAACGTTCATTAGTGGCGCTGGTACGATATACCCAAACTTCCAATGAGATAAAATCGCCCCATTTAAAGTATGAAGAGACTTCTCTAAGTGCCGAAAAATGTGCATTTATAGTGGTACAGTTCAATGATTGAGAACTAGTGTAAACGATAGAGCTTTCATCCTCAACTATACCATCAAATCCGCCTGTAAAGGCGTATTCAGCAGCATTACCTTCCGTGCCTTCATCTTCAAGTAAAATAAACCCGGTTTCACTTGTTCCAGTTGCATCGGAATCTTCAAAATGACACTTAACATAATACGTGCCTTCTGGTAAACCTGAGACATCAACATCAAGGGATTTCCATTCAGAGCCAGTCCATTCGAGGTCACCAGTGACGCTAGTCGCAATTCCCGCATTGTTATAGACGGTATATGTATGGACTATTGCTTCATTGTCATCCAATGCGTCATGCGCTAGGTTACTACAGATTGCTGTCACACCTGTAATATCAATAGTTTGCGTTGAACTTTCATAAGTAACAAGAGACACATTCACTGTAATGTATTCAAGTGAGTAGATGTAAACCTTTCCTAGAGCAGATCCTCCTGGATAAAACATGGCACTGATAACTATTTCATCATGACCGTCACTATTCAGGTCCCCTGCCTCATTCACTGCATAGCCAAACTCATCACCAGCAGTTTCTCCTGTAAGAATAATATCAGATGTATTGTCCATAGGAGCGCCACCATAGAAAATGTATACACGCCCAGCATCGGTGCCTCCAGCATCGTTTCGTCTGGCACCTACAATCACATCATCATAGCCGTCATTATTGATATCTCCCGCTCCACTTACTCTCTCACTAAAACGAATGTCAGAGACTTCACCAGAAAGTGTAACGTTAGCATCTGTAGCATCAATAGCGCTCGGTAACGAATCACTTCCATAGAAAATATATGCACGCTCTGGTCCTGATGTCCATAACTTTGGTGCACCAACGATCACATCGTCGTAACCGTCATTATTTACATCTCCAGCATCACTTAGTGACACACCAAAATGACCTTGAGTAATTTCGCCAGTAAGAGTAACATCCGCTAAATTGTCCATGGATGCTCCTCCATAGAAAATATAGGCGCGCCCGGCGTCTGTCCCACCAGCATCATGCAAATATGCGCCGACAATTACATCATCATAGCCGTCATTATTTACATCTCCTGCCCAACTGACTGAATCGCCAAACTGGATATTAGTAGCATCGCCGGTAATAATCACATCAGTTGTATTGTCCATGGGATCTCCACCGTAGAGAATATAGGCACGCCCTGCCCGATAACCTCCAGCAGCATTCAAAGGTGCACCGACAATTACATCATCATACCCGTCGTTGTTTACATCCCCTGCAGTACTAATTGCAAGCAATTCATCACCAGCGGCTTCACCAGTAAAGACGACATCGGCATTCGAAGCATCAATAGAACTTGGCAGTGAACTACTGCCATAGAAAATATATACACGTCCTGCATCAGTTCCTCCAACATCGTTATAACGTGCACTTATGCCCACATCGTCATATCCATCGTTGTCTACATCTCCTAGCGCACTTATTATGTAGCCAAACATATCTCCATCCGTTTCGCCAGTGATAACAACATCGGAGGTATTGTCCATTGAACTTCCTCCATAGTATATGTAGACACACCCGGCATTCGTCCCTGATGCATCATTCTTAGTCTCACTGACTATTAGATCATCATATCCGTCATTGTTTACATCCCCAGCACACCCCACTTGACAACTAAAATCATCATCGGAAGTTTCGCCAATTAATGTGAAACCATGCTTGATTGTGTAGATATAGACCTTTCCTGGACCTGTACCTCCTTGATAGTGATCTGCACTCATTACTAAATCAAGAAACCCGTCATTGTTCACATCTCCTGCCCCGCTCACTGACTGGCCTAAATTATCACCACCGGTTTCACCAATGAAAACAAAGTCAGAAACGTTGTCCATTGGATCTCCGCCATAGAAAACATACACACGCCCAGTATCTGTCCCATGATCTTGACTGGATTTGGCTGAGATAATTACGTCATCATAGCCATCATGATTCAAGTCCCCAGCGGCACCTAAGTGTTGACCAAATCGATCGTCAGTCACTAAACCAGTAAGTGTAACATTAGCATCCGTAGCATCAATAGCGCTCGGTAATGAATCACTTCCATAGAAAATGTATGCATGTCCCATGATACTCGGTTCATACTGCGCAGGAGCACCTACGATCATATCGTCATACCCATCATTATTTACATCACCCAATCCGCACACATCGATACCAAGCCTACCATTTAGTTCTGACCCAGTAAGTATAACGTCCGCATCTGCGGCGGATAAAGAAGCAGTCCATACATCAGCACCATAGA
>Ga0209427_10007761_pt1 | contig 12115 bp, 12 predicted proteins | sample DeeMarSWOR136_30_FD_187465 | JGI IMG/M metagenome (GOLD analysis project Ga0209427, IMG submission 187465) | Marine sediment microbial communities from White Oak River estuary, North Carolina - WOR-1-36_30 (SPAdes) (version 2) | ecosystem: Environmental > Aquatic > Marine > Intertidal zone >... | reverse complement strand
CGTTCACCTCGAAGTTTCAATCCCTTTTCCCCTTTTCCTCGAAGATTTGTTCATCCACCATACATTATTGACTTAGAAAAGCTAGCTCCGCGTGAGTTTGAAAATCTCTGTTTTGAACTAATCGCCCAAATGGGGTTTCGAAAGGTTGAGTGGGGAAAAGAATTTCGGGAAATTGATGTCGTGGCTACATTGCCTAAGAAAGACCCAGATGGATATGAATATCAAGAGCTATGGCTTATTTCAATGGGGCGTCGTGCCCCAGTTGAGGCAATGCTGCACATGGCTGTAATGGATCCGGAGCACTTTTTACATCGTATGTTACGCTATCCTGAAGGTCTCGAAGAATTATTTTCTAAATATAAAATCCGCTACGATGTTCCAATAACTATCTTGTTCATTTTGCGAGAAGAAGAAACGCCACCAGAGCTCTTTGAACAAGAATTAAGAAAAATGGAAAGACGGTCAAAAGACCGACCTTATCCCTTTACTATTCGGGTTAGATGGTGGGATCATTCCTATTTGACAAATTTGATTCAGCAATATCCACAAATAGCATTTAAGTATTTCTCTGAGGATGCACAAGTCAAGTCGAAATACCGCAAAACACTTGAAGAGGTATATAAAGAAAATGTCACGCTAACTGAACGCCTTCAAAACAGCAATAATGCTCTTAAAGAAGAAAAAAAGAGGCGGTTCATCGCTGAAAGAGATGCTGCGTGGAAAGATATTGCTTTCAAGGTTGCCCATAAATTAGGCAATCCAATAGATGCAGTCGACACTTTTCTTCAAAGTTTGAAAAAAAGATTACAAAACAACAAGTGTGATGAAGCTATTCCCATAACAGAGGATATGGAAATTTCTATCGAAGAATCTAAAAGAGTAATTGCACAATTCAAGTCGCTTACGAAAGCACAAGAGATTACTCCACGTCTTATTGACATACTTCCAATAATACGGCATGCATGTAAGACAGCCGAAGAAAATGGCGTAATAGTTAGCGTGCAGGCGATAGAAAATTGCCCACAAGTTATGATTGACTCCGACAGAATCACCGAATGTTTCAATGAATTAGTAGCCAATGCGCTTCATTGGTTCAATAAACCAGATAAAAAGATTGCAGTAGATATAGTTAAACCATCGAAAAAGGATTTGCCCGAAATCTTAGATAAAACGCGAGGATATTTGAAAATTCATTTTGAGGATAATGGAAGTGGTGTCCCAGTAGGGTATAAGGAAAAAATATTTGCACCATTCATCACGACATATCCCCATGGAACAGGACTTGGACTTTCGTTGGTAAAATCGATTATTGAAAGTCATGGAGGTTATATTTATGAGAACGGAAAACCCAATGAGGGAGCTTCTTTCGAGATATATCTTCCTATTTTAAAAAAACAAATAGAAAATAAATATGGCAAACATACTCATCGTTGATGATAAGGAAGAAAATCTAAAAGCATATAAGTTGGCGTTAGAAGATGCTGGTTTGGGCTGGAATATTTTGACGGCTATGAATGAAGATGAAGCTCAAAAAATTCTCGCGAAGACACAACCAATCGATGTAATTATAACAGACCTTGTTATGCTTACTGAACAAAGTGGTATGGAGGTTCTTCGTTTAGCGAAGCAAAAAGATCCATTAGTAATGGTTATTATTCTAACCGCCTTTGAACAAAAGCTTGACCGTTACAAAGCATTTGAAATGGGTGCGTTTGATTGTCTTTCGAAAGGAGTTCCAGATGTAAAAACAGCACAAGAGATTATAATTAAAACCAAGACTGCCCTAAGTTTTAGGGAGCTAGCTCTTAATCAGATAGAGTACCAAAAGAAACTTGCTTTTTTGAAACGATATTTTGATCCTAAAGTATTTGGGGCAATCAATAGGAATCCTGAGTTATTGAATCTTCAAAGTAAGACTTTGACAGTGGTTTTTTGGGATATTAGGAGTTTTTCTGCTCTCAGTGAGACCCTTAAAGCACATCCGACCCTAATCGCTGGTTTTCTCCGAGAATATTTTAAAGTAGCATCAGAGGTTATTTTTAGACATCAAGGAATATTGGATAAATTTATTGGAGACGGCGTAATGGCAATCTTTGGAGCCATAAATGGTAAGGATCCAGAAGGTCGGCAAGATGCTATTAATGCGACTAGGGCAGCTGTTGAAATGAAAAAATGTTTTGAAAAATTGCTGAAAAATTGGATGGAACAATGGGTATTATATACTCCACAAACTATCGATATTGGTCTGGGATGTGGAATACATACTGGAGAGAGTTTAGTTGGAAATGTAGGCACGGAGAATCGCGATCATTTTACAGCCATTGGACCCCATGTGAATTTTGCTCAGAGAATAGAAAGCCGAGCAAATAAAGGACAAATTCTTATTTCAGCAAGTACAAATGCCCGAATTTCTGACCATTTTGAACTGAAAAAGATAGACATGATTAGCGATGTGAAAAATATAACCGGGAGTTTCGATATTTTTGAGGTCATTAAACCTAATTCGGTTGGAGATGGAAAATGCAACAACCGCAGATAACACCACATAAAAGGTTCGCCCTTCGGGCTCACCAAAATTTTTGCTTCGCAAAAACTTATTTTATGCGGAAAACTTTATCTAAAACCCCCTAACCCAACCCCCAATCAATCAAAACCAACAAATAACACAAAACCAAATAACACAAACAATTTTTAATAAATTCCCATAATTTTAATTTTACTATATCCACCCGGATTTAATTTTATAATTGATTTTCGCCTGATTTATTATGACATCAACTATATGTTTCTATTAATTAATTGTTTTAAATTTAAATTAATTATTATGGAAGAAAATAATAACGAGGTTATAGACCTTGAGTCATTAAGTACCGACCGCTACGAGCGGCAGAAAAGAATCCCGTGGTGGCACCAGGAGATTTTAAAAAATGCAAAAGTACTTGTTGTCGGGACAGGAACTGTCGGTAATGAAATATGCAAAAATCTTTCCCTTATCGGGGTTGGCGAAATCTGGATTATAGACAATGATACGGTTGAGATTGCAAACCTGAACCGCTCGGTTTTAATGAGAGGTGAAGACATAGGAAGAGACAAGGTGGATGCCGTTGCAGAGCATATTAAAGAACTGAATCCCGATGTTAATGCGGTCCCTGTTAATGCAAATGCCGTCTGGGACATCGGTGCCGGGTTTTACAGGAATTTTGATGTTGTGTTCAGCGGGCTTGATAACCGGGAGGCAAGAATTTATGTAAATAAATACTGCTACATGACAAAAACCCCTTTTATTGATTCCGGCATTGAGGCACTGCGAGGAAGGGTAATGGTAATTAAGCCGCCGGACTCATCATGCTATGAGTGTACATTTTCCGAGAAGGACTACATGCTTTTGAGCATTAAATACTCATGTCCCGGGCTTCCGATTGAGGAACTGATTGAAGGCAAGGTCCCGATGGTTGCGACAACCTCATCAGTTATCGCAGGTATCCAGGTCCAGGAAGCAATTGAACTTTTGCACGACAGGAAGTCATCTCTTGAAGGGCGCGAATTATATTTTAACGGGGATTTAAATGAAATTTCAATTAATACGATAAAGAAGCGCGACGGATGCATGGGGCATTTTTACATTGACGAATTCATAAAAGTTCCAATAACCGTAAAAAACACACTAAAAGAGTTGAAAAAGGAAATTAAAAATAAAATTAATATTAAGGACTTTGTTGTGATGCACGACCGGGAAATTGCGTATCAGGCAATATGCAAAAATTGCAGTTCTAAAAAAGAAATTTTAAAGCCCGTCGGGAGAATTACCGAAAAGGAGGCATACTGCGAAAAATGCGGCGAGAGATTTTCATTTGAAACCTCGTCTGAATTAAAGCATGATAATTTAACCCTGAAAGAACACCATGTTCCGCCGATGCATATATTAACCGTTCAAAATAATGATGAAATTTATTATGTTGAGTTATCCGATAAAATGGAGGATATGGTATCTTTTTACATCCGGGAAATTTTATGAAAATGAGAATCCGACTTTTTTGCGCGGGAAAATTGAAGGAGAGTTTTTACAGGGAAGCGTGCGAAGAGTTTATGAAACGGCTCTCGCGAGAGAGAATTGAAATTATTGAAATCCGCGATTCAACGCCTGGAAAAGAGGCAGAAGAAATAAAAAGAAAATTAAAAAATGAATTTCTTGTGGTACTTGATGAAAGCGGAATCGTGAAGACATCAGGGGAATTCGCTGAATTTATTAAAAATTTTCAGGGAGATTTAGCGTTTGTAATCGGCGGACCCAACGGAATTTCAAAGGACTTAAAGGAAAAAGCGGATATGCTTCTTTCAATGTCAAGGATGACATTCCCGCATGAACTTGCACGGGTCATTCTTCTTGAACAGATTTACCGGGCGTTTATGATAAATCAGAATAAGGTGTATCACAGGTGAATGAATAATTTAAATAATTTATGATTAACGAAAAGGTGGTTGTCTCTAACAATCTTTCGGGCGTCTTCATAGAACTTCTCCATATTTTCACCATGCGACATAACCTTTTTGTCAGATATTGCTGTCACTTCTCCCCCGTATTTTAAATTTTTAATTTAATTTATCTTAACAAATTCAATTATTCCTTCGTCCTGTTTAAATTTTATATGAAAATTATCAAAGATATCATGTCTTCCAAGCAGCGGCGGGACTTCCTCTATCAATGCCCACGCCACCTTTACTTTAAACTCATAATTTTCAATTTTGACATCAATTTGCTTGAATATTACCGGGACGCCTCTTCCTCCGACACCATATAATTCTTCTATTTCATCCTCTACTATATCAAACCCGAGTAATTTACCAAATGACAGGGGAACCAAAGTAATGTCTGCCCCGGAATCTATGTACAGGTGATCTTCAATCCATTCACTATTTTCTGCTTTAAATTCAATATCTGCAACCGGACGATATACAGTACCTCCTCTTCTGCTTTCTTCCTTTCTGTATTTAAATATTATCATCTTATCTGTTACTCAATATCAACATTTCTCCGCTTGGAACTTTTGCTATTGATAATTTCTTACCGGGGCACTCTTCTTTTGCTCGCCTATAGACATCCTTGGCATCCCTTCCGCTTGCAACGACTTTCTCATCTGCAATCACCACCCATTTACCTACATATTCGCTCAGGTCGGATTTCACATACCATTCATAATTTTTTGATGTCATTTTTAAGTTAGTTGCCTGTAAAACAATTATATTCCGGTTTAATTAAATTCCAATTTTTATAATAATTATCACGCTTTCTTACTTCAAAAAAGGTATTCCGATTTTATTCCCTCGTTGCACTGGAAAATATAATTATATATCCTGTTATCGTTCATAAGCAGTAATCCTTTTCGCGTTGATGTAAAAACAGTGGTGTTAAACGGTCCCCCGTAGTGCATGGAAGATAAATGAAAGGTATATCCGACTCCAAAGAAATAAAATTCATCATTTACAATAAGCGTGCATCCGGAGTAGTCATAACTGTTCCTGTTTGTAAAGGTAAGTTCTTTCCCGTCCTCGCATGAGACCTCAACATTAAATTCCTCATCCTCGGGACTTATTCCGGTTTCGTTGGTTAATGTTTCGGTTTTGTTATCGGCAACGGTTTCATTGGCTTCTTTTATCCCGGTTTCGTTTTTGGCATCTGTTTTTGTTTCCTCCGGGGCGCCTGTCCCTGTATTGTTTTCGTTTTCTGTTTCCTGTTCTGTCCCTGTTTCCTGCTTCGTTTCCTGCCCGGTTTTTGTATCGTTTTTGCCTGCTGTTTTATTGTCCTGTTCCTGTTCAATTCCGGGTTTATCTTCCGGCAGGTTTTCTGTCTCTTTATCTGCACCCGAAGGACTTTCCTGCGTATTATTCATGCAGCCGGTTGTTAAAACAATAAATAATATCCCGATAATTCCGATACCGATTAAAATTTTGCCTTTCATTTTAAATTATTAGATTTTTTAAAAAAAGAATCCCGGTTAATTAATTATCCTTAATTTGTCGTAAAAATCACATTTTCTCTCGTTAACAATTTCATCAATCAAATTATTTATAAATTCCCCCGCACCCTTAATCTTCACTTTTTCAAAAAGAAGGGTTCTCTGCCCGAAGTCAATGCCTGACTTTTGTATTTTAAAGGCGGCTTTCCTGTAAGAACTGCCCCCTTTACCTTCCATGTCCAGGTAATAGCCGATATGTGCAAGGATCACTGCAACTTCATATTTCAGTTCAATTTTGTCCTTGAATATTTCATAAGGGATGCGAACAGGCATCTTATAGTTTTTGCAGATTTTATAATTCAATTTATTTAAATCAAACCCATTAATTTTATTGTAATATTTCACATCCGGGTTTCCCCACTGCCCGCTGTTTTTATACAGCATTTCATAATTTTCAACAAAACCCGGGAATTTTTCTTTAATTATTTTCATGAAATGTTTTTTCTGCCGTCCTTCTTTAAGCGTCATTCCCGCGGGAAGAATAAAGCCCGCCCCTGCTTTTTTTGAAGCGGAAACGACATCTGTGATTGACTTTTCATTATCGGAAATAAACGGGATCTGCGGCATGAACATAACTCCCGTTGAAATGCCTGCACCCGAGAATTTTTTCAGCGCAGAAAGCCGTTTATCGGGTGATGAAGCATCCGGCTCAAAAATTTTTGCAATTTTTTCCTCAATCGTTGATAAACTGAAAGAAACAATCGCCCCGCTCTTTTCATTAATCTCTCTTATAATATCAAAATCCCTTTCAATAAGATGCGACTTCGTTAATATATGAATGGGAAAATTAAATTTTTTCAATAATTCAAGAACCTGCGAGGTTAAATTAAATTTTAATTCAGCCCGCTGGTATGAATCACCGACACCGCCGCCGACAAAGATAATTGCCTTTTCCCTGATTTTAGGCAGTTCTTTTTTAAGAAGTTCAACTGCATTCGTTTTCACATAAATATCCTCGCCGAAAGTTCCCTCTACTCTGTATTTTTCCGCTCTCCCGTCGCAGTACGCGCAAGAATGCTCGCACCCCCTGTAGATGTTCATCCCGTATTTTGAAATGAACCAGTCGTCCGTGTACCTGTGCTTTGTAAGGATGGTTTTTGATTTTGTCGGAATGTAGTTTACCATTTTAAATAAATTAATTTTTAATTCTAAAACTAATTTATAATTACAGAATTCAATTAAATGAGCGGGGGTGGCCAAGCCCGGTCAGGCGTCCGGCTGCAGACCGGAGAACGGGGGTTCGAATCCCTCCCCCCGCTTCCGATTCATTATTCAAAGCGGATATTTTATTAACTTTAAATCCTAATAAATAAAAGGAGTGCCACCCGTCCTGTCCGAATCCCGTATAAAAATACGGGAAAATGAAAAAAATAGATATACATAACAGGGAAAGAACAAACAGAACACTTAAAAAGAGATTAGAAAATGCAGATATTTGCAGCGAGAATAAATACCTGATTAAAAAATTTATAAAATATAAAATAGAAGAGAGTGAAATAAGCGTTTTGAGGCAGAACAAATATTTTTCTACTCTCCGGATTATTGCGGAAAAGTTTAAAGAATGCTATAAAGATAAATTGTTTAAAGAATCCACAAAAGAGGATTTTAATTCACTTCTAAAATATATTTTTTCTATAAAGATAAGACATGGTGGATCCGATAAAAAACCAACATTAAAGCCGATGAGCCCGGCGACCCGGGAGGATTATGCTATTCAGTTAAAGACATTTCTAACCTGGATGGATGAGAACGGGTATCCGGTAAAAGGGGAATGGATTAAAGTTCCAAGAAGAGAGAAGCCAAAAAGATTAAGACCTGATGAACTCTTAACATGGGAAGATATTGTTAAATTAAGCAGGGCGGCGATGAACACGCGAGACAGGGCATTGGTGCAGGTATTGTTTGAGTCGGGGGGGCGTATAGGTGAGGTTTTAACGATGTTTTTATGTGATGTTGAGGTTAGGCATGACGGAAGCGCCTTAATCCTGCATCTCCGGGAATCTAAAACAGATATTAGGGGGCTTTGTATTATAAAATCGGCTCCGGCTCTTGTTGAGTGGATGGAAAAGCACCCGATAAAAGACAACCCTGATGCACCTTTATTTTGCACATTGGATAAAAATAATAGGTATATAGAATACAACAGTATTAATAAGGTATTGAGGGATTTAAGAGCCCGCTGCCCGGATATGAAAAATAAAAAAGTCAATCCGCACCATTTTCGGAAATCAGCCGCTTCATACTTCTCACATGTCGGTTTAACTGAATTTGAAGTAAAAAAACGCTTCGGGTGGGTTATGAGTTCAAAAATGTTTGATATTTATGTTCACCCGGACGAAAACCGTATCAATGATAAACTAATGGAGATGAACGGACTTATACAAAAAACGCCGGAGCAAAAACAAAAAGAGGATGAAAAATCAAACCCCTGGAAATGCGGCTGGTGTGCGCATCTCAACCCTGCAGGAACGGATTTTTGCTCAACCTGTAAAAGAGCGAGGAAATTTAATAAAGAAGGTTATAAGGAAAATCTGAATCCGGATGAGACAAAGTTAATTCAGGAACTTAAAGCATACATAGACGAGCAGATTTTATCGGCTTTGAATAATCAAACAAAAAATCAAATTTAAAAAATAATTATAAACACATTTATAAAGGATTAAAGAAAATCTTTAATTATTTAAATATGTAAATCTATATTACATTATGGAACTGCTTACATTAAAATTAGATGAGGAGATATTGAACGCGTTTAAGCACTTTAAGGAATGGACTGCTTTAAGCAGCATCGCTGAGGCGCTTAAACTTACACACCCCACCGTAGAAAAGATATCCTGGAATTTAACAGGTAAGGGTATTATTTTATGGAAGCCGGGAAAAGGAAGAGAGCAGTTATTTAAGTATAATGCAAGGTACGGAAATAAAAAAGAAACTAATCTGCTCCCGGAGATAAATAAACTGTTAGGCAGGGATTATTACATAACCGGCGAAACAGCACTGTTTATGCACGGCTTAACTGACCATGCAATGTACCAGAGAGTAATAGAAATCGCTCTCCCGAAAAATAAATACCGGGAACTTGCAGGGGAATTGGTTGAAAGTTTAAACGAGTATGCTACAATTTTACCGGATACTATCCCAAAGCACTGCAAAAATACGGTAACTGATGCTTTAGGCAGAGGTGATGTCATAGTTTTAAAAAAAGCAGAGCATAATCCCCGGAGATTGAAATTTCACGGCGATTTTAATTTACCTGGCATGGAGATTATTTTAGAAGAACTTGAACTGCCAGATACGGAATTATTTGAGTACACATTAAAAGCCATTGATTTAAATCTCACGGATAAAGAATTTGAAAAACTATGCAAGAGAAAGCATAATCTAATTTATCTGAAAAAATATCTTGAAGGGGATAAAAACACACCCATAAATATTTTAAATACAATAAAAGAAGCCGAGAGAAATGTCAGAGGATATTAATTCATTATTCTGGATAAAGGAAGCGTTTAACGGAGCAAAAATAAGGGAGTACTCTAAAAAAGAGGGAGTAAGCCCAAGGGACTTTGAGAAACAAATATGGGCTTATGACACCTTATTCATTCTAAAAGAATTCTCCTGTATGGATTTATTTTTTAAGGGAGGCACCTGCATCCAATCAATCCTGCCGTTTAATTTCCAGAGGTTTTCAATAGACCTGGACTTCAACATAGAAACCGAATACAGGACAGCAGAGTTCCTTCTGAAATGCTTTGATAAATTAAACAATAAATTAGAGAAAAAAAACCTGCTGATTCCCGCATTCAGGACAAAACACAAAAGCAGGAGTTCAGGAAACTTAATTTACGGAAAATTCTATCCCCTGTATTCAGACGAAATTTCAGGCACAGTAACTTTTGCAAGAGTTTTTATGTCAAGGATTGCTGCAAGAAACATGAAACTTGTTTACAGAGATGATTTAACCCGGAAGAATCATTTAGACGGCATTTACAACCACATATTAGTGCAGGTGAATATAAAACACAAGCCGCCTGCTTTAAAGTGGGATATACGGGACATTAAACTGAAAATCAGTAAATATCGGGAGTACAGAAAGGAAATGAAATTCAAGTGCCTGTCATTGGGTGATTTATTCGCAGATAAATTAATTGCATTCCTGAACAGAAAGGAATTTAAGGATTTATATGACCTCGGCATGATGACAAAAATCATTCAGGACCCTGATATTAAGGTTTGCGGTGAGAAAATAACGAGGTTACTTGGTGATAAGACATTAATCCCTGATGTTGTGAAATCAATAGAAATCTCCCTTAAAAACAAGGAATACGGGAAATACATGCACGCATTACCCCGGGAAGCCGTCCCGTTAATCCGGGACCGGATGTTTTACACCCGGCTGATTGAGGTTATTGATGGAATTTAATAAGGTGATTACAATTAATGTGATGAAAATATATAAATTTAATGATTATTATGATAGGAAATGAAAAAACCCGATTTTATACGGATCAGGAAATATAACAATGATTTAACCGATTACCAGGTAAGTTTCGGGAAGGTTCGCGAACGCCCGGCGCATTATAAGGTAACGAAGCATAAAAAGACAGAAGTGGTTGAAATCATAGAATTAGAGAAAATCTAAAATCTAAAGGTTACTTTATTCAGGAGTCCTGATGCCGTTAAAAGTTACTTTAAAGACCCTGCAAGAGCGAATGCTTAAAGGCACTTTAGAAAAATTTGTTATTTTCCCGCAATTTTCTCAAGAAGCCCGATAACTATCTTCTGGTCTTTCTGGTTGCGTTCTAAAATTTCTTTCATATCTTTCAACAAACCAGTATGTTCATGTAACACAACAGTATCTTCCTTTACACTCTCTACTGCATGTCCAACTGCTTTTATTGCATCAACTCCTTTGTCAAGTTTCCTGCCGAAATCTTCCATTGTATCTGTTTGGATTCTATTAAAAGTTTTCGGAATTGGAGAGACATCTTCAATCTCATTTTTAAATATATTTTCTACAAAAATGTCCTCTTCATGCAGAGTTATAACATCTGTAAAGTCATCAATACGCTCCTTTGCACCGGCACACACAAGTTTAACAGTGCCGTCAGTATCATTGAAAACATAGCCCTTTAGTCGTCGTTCTCTGGCTCGCTCCTCAATAAAGCCCCTATAACCTGCATTCTGCACTTTTCCTTTAATAGTTAATGCACACCTCATATTAATTATAAGGATTCAATCTTTAAATTTAAAATTAAATTTTAAATGCACTTTGATTTAATTCCGGATAAAATTTAATCAGACCCGTAATGAACACAGGGAACGTTTAAATTTGGTCAATGCAGCGGTATAAATGGTTATATATGATAAGACACCTGCTTTTTTGTATAATGATATGGGAATTGAGGAGAAAGTCGCAGGAAAGCCCTGAAATTAAGTTCTGCTATGCGGGAACGGTATAAATATATAATAAATAATACAATACACGCCCAGCACCCGTCTTTTAATCATTAAAGTATATTTTATAACAATGTTATATTAGAGAAAATCTAAAGGTTACTTTATCCAGGAGTCCTGATGCCGTTAAAAGTTACTTTAAGACCCTGCAAGAGCGAATGCTTAAAGGCACTTTATAATTTTCATTACTTAAATAAAACCAAAAGTAAATATATAATTATACAAAAATGTATAAAAATAAATATACATATTTGTATTATACAAAAATGTATAATAAAATAATAAACTAAAAAATGAAAAATCCGTTCGTGTTTGGAATAGAAGTATCGGGAAAGCAGTTCACCGACAGGAAAGATGAGATAAGTGAAATAAAAAGCGATTTACTAAGCGGGCAGAGCGTTATAGTTTACTCGCCGCGCAGGTACGGTAAAACCTCTCTTGTAAAAAAGATTCTCGGGGAACTTAAAAATGAAGCAGTAACCGCATATATAGATATTTATCCCATTACATCAAAGGAAGGGCTTGCTGAAACATTTGCAGGTAAGGTTACATCATCGGCGTTTACGAAAATAGATGAAATGATTAATGCGGCAAGAGAAATACTGCCGGATGTTTCACCAAAGATTTCAGTAAAATACGAACCCGCT
>Ga0209427_10007760_pt1 | contig 12116 bp, 12 predicted proteins | sample DeeMarSWOR136_30_FD_187465 | JGI IMG/M metagenome (GOLD analysis project Ga0209427, IMG submission 187465) | Marine sediment microbial communities from White Oak River estuary, North Carolina - WOR-1-36_30 (SPAdes) (version 2) | ecosystem: Environmental > Aquatic > Marine > Intertidal zone >... | reverse complement strand
GATGGAAATATACAAACTAAGGTGTAAACTTAATTGTCTATTAGAAGAACAGAGATACAAAAATTAAAAACTGGACAATATATCATGGTTGATGAAGAACCATGTATTATAAAAAGCACTGAACGATCTAAAAGTGGAAAACACGGTCATGCTAAAGTTAGAGTCGTATGTGTTGGTATATTCGATAATAACAAGCGATCATTAACATTTCCAAGTGGTTCAATGGTCGATGTTCCGGAAATCGCGAAAGGAAATGCTCAGATTAACTTTATTGAGGATTTATCAATCAATATTATGGATTTAGAGTCATATGAATCTTTTGACGTGGCGTGGCCTCAAGATGAGGAAATAAAGAATAAATTGAGGGAACTTCAAGCAGATCCTAGAAAAATATCAACTGCTCAAGTAGAATATTGGCAACTAGCGGGGAAAACACTTATTAATAGAGTTTTCAGTAATTAATATTGAGTTCATATATGCTATTAAATTAATCATCAATTATTTTTTTTTGAATATATCAAAATTAAATTATAATTCCTAATAGAAAATCCTGTGTTATGGAGAAAAAACCAATAGCTTTAGCGTGTAGATTGGATTCAGAAAGAGCAATTAAATTAACAAGGAGAATCTTTGAATTCTTAGTTCAAAAAGGTGAAGTAGTTCATTTAGAAACAAGAATAGCCCCCAAAATTTTTCCACACAATAGTATGGATTTAGGTGAAATGAACGCTGAGAATATAAAATTCATCGTGATTGTTGGTGGAGATGGTTCAATATTAAGAGTTGCGAGTACAATATCTCAACAAAATCCTCCTCCTATTTTAGGAGTAAATATAGGCTCAGTTGGGTTTCTTGATGAATCCAATGGAAGAACAATATTTAAAGATTTAACAAAGATTTTAAAAGGTGAATTTACCTTAGAAAAATGTTCTAAAATTACAGCTTATATAGCTAAAAATTCTGGGGAGATTAAATTGAATAATGCATTAAACGAAGTTTTAATAGTTTCTACTAAAAGTTCAAAAGTTTTACAAGTTTCAATCAGAGTTGACGGAATATTTCTAAATAGAAGTTATTTAGATGGAGTAATAATTTCAACACCTACAGGGTCCACAGCTTATAATTTAAGTGCTGGGGGTGCAATAGTTAATCCTAATATAGAAATTATGCAAATAACACCTTTAAATAGTTATGCAGGATCGGGTTTGAAACCAATAGTAGTACCAATTGATTCTGAAATTGAAATTCAGCTACTAAGACCAAGATTAGATGCAAAAATTGTAATAGATGGACAACAAATAATCAGAAGAATTGCACCTAATTCTAAAATCAGAATACGTAAAGCAAATTCTCACAATGAATTTATTAGATTTAATGGAAGTTATTATACCAGACTAAGAAAGAAAATTATTGGTACTATTAGAAGAGTCCCAATTGATGATTCTCCAGAAGTATAATTTGTGAAGAAAGTGTTAATAGAATATACCAGATAATGCTTAACTGAACATGAATAAAAATATGAAAGAAACAGCTTCTATTTATATTTTTGATACTAATATTTTCCTAACTGGAATTGATTTTAATTTAATTGAAGGATATATTTATACAACGCCCTCTATCATTGAGGAATTAAATGATAATAGATATAAAGAAAAAAATAGAAATATTTTAAGTAAAATTAATGCTGCTATTGAGACAAGAAAATTAAAAATAAAAGTTCCTCAAGTTAAATATGTGACTAAAATAAATGAAATATCTAAAATCACAGGAGATTTTAATGCATTATCAGATGCTGATAAGGGACTTTTAGCAATAAGTTTAGAGTTAATAGAAGCACATGGAAAAGCTTTAAGAATCTATAGTAATGACTATTCCATCGAAAATGTATGCTCTGAGTTAAACATACCTTTTTCTTCATTATATAAAGATGGTATTGAATCCAAGATAATCTGGGAAATTTATTGCCCCCATTGCAAAAGAATTTATAAAGCAGAAGATTTAGATAAAATTTGTACGATATGTGGATTAAAATTAAAAAGACGCTCAAAGAAATAAAATAATATAATAGTAGTAATTATATAAGTTGTATTTTAAATAAATATAGAAAATAGGATTCAATAAAGAAATGGGCGTAAAAATAAATGAGTTAGTAAAAGAAGTTAAAAGAACAATCACTTTTGAAAATCTCTTTAAAAAAAGCATTGCTATTGACACATTTAACACAATTTATCAATTTTTAGCAATAATAAGACAGAAAGACGGAACTTCTTTAAAAGATTATCAAGGAAATGTAACATCACATTTATCTGGACTTTTTTATAGATCAATCAATTTTTTAGAAAACAATATTAAACCAATTTATGTTTTTGATGGCGTTCCCTCCGAATTGAAACTGGATACAATCAAAGAAAGGAAAAAAATAAAAAGTGAAGCGAAGGAGAAAATGATTAAAGCTCAAGATGATGAGGATTTTGAAGAGGCTAAAAAATTTGCCCAATTTACATCCACTTTAGATGCTGGAATGATTGAGGAGAGCAAAAAATTGATAGAATTTATGGGAATGCCAATAATTCAAGCTAATTCTGAGGGAGAGGCTCAATCAGCATATTTAGTTGAAAAAGGAGATGCATGGGCATGTGCTTCCCAGGATTATGATACTTTACTATTTGGAGGAGAACGATTATTAAGAAATTTTGCTGTAAGTCGAAGTAGGAAATTAAGAGATACAACTGTTACATTAGATATAGAATATGTGTCATTAAATAAGTTTTTAAATAATCTTGGAATAACTAGAGAGCAATTAATTGAGATGGGGATAATGATTGGGACTGATTTTTTTGAAGGTGTTAAAGGGATTGGTCAAAAAACTGCATTAGAATTGATTCGAAAATATGATACTATAGAAAATATATTAAAAAATCAAGTTAAAATAGGAGGAAGGGAGATTATATTAGACTTAGAACTAGTCACTCAAATAAAAGAGATATTTTTAAATCCGAATGTTAAAAAAGACTATGAGATGCCAAAACCAAAAAAAATCGACTTTGAGAAATTGGAAGAACTGTTAATAGAACAACATAATTTTTCACGGCAAAGGGTAGAAAATGCTTTAGAAAGATTGAGGAAATTCGATTCTTCAAAGGTTCAAGTTTCATTAGATGATTTTTTTAAATAATTATAAAAAATCTTAATCAAAAAAAGCAAAAATTTTTACGAAATTAATATTTTACTATATAAGAATAATAAAATCATTGAAAAATCAAATTATCATGTCATCAAAAGGGAATAATAGTAAGGAGAATGATGATGATAACCCTAGTGTAACCTTACGTGTTCAAAAGGCTAAAAAAAGGGATATTGGGCGCAATATTATAAGAATTGATCCAAAAACTATGGAAAAATTAAATATTCAAATTGGTGATGTTATCTCTATTAATGGTAAAAAAGAAAGCGCTGGAATTGCATGGCCAAGTTATCCGCAAGATAATGGATTAGGCATTGTACGCGTTGATTCTAGACTTCAGAAAAATACAGGTTCTAGAATCGATGAAACTATTGAAATTCGAAAAGTGAAAGCTGAAATTGCCCAACATGTTGTTTTAGCTCCTTCAAATTTTTCGATAAAAATCGATCCTAGACTTGAAAGTTTTGTAAAAAGGAAATTAAATAATTATCCAATCACAATGGATGATTACATTTTTATTTCTATAGGTATTAGCAGAGAAATCACTTTTAAGGTTATTAATATGAGACCTAAAGGAGTATGTGTTATTAAGCAAGAAACTATACTTAATTTAAGCGAAAGAATCATTGAAGAAGAAGAAAGGGGATATAATTATATAACATATGAAGATATTGGGGGCTTAGATAAAGAGATGCAACGTGTAAGAGAAATGGTGGAATTACCCTTAAGACATCCATCATTGTTTAAGCGTTTAGGAATTGATCCCCCAAAGGGAGTACTTTTAAGAGGACCGCCTGGTTGTGGAAAGACACTATTAGCTAGAGCTGTCGCCAATGAAAGTGAGGCTCATTTTATCTCGATAAATGGACCAGAAATTATGAGTAAATTTTATGGGGAATCTGAAAAAAAGCTGAGGAAACTTTTTATTGAAGCAGAAGAAAAGAGTCCTGCTATTATTTTTATAGATGAAATTGATGCTATTGCCCCAAAGAGAGAAAATGTTACTGGGGAAGTGGAACGCAGAGTTGTTGCACAGCTACTGGCATTAATGGATGGTTTGCATGGAAGGGGAAAAGTAATAGTAATAGGTGCAACTAACAGACCAAATAGTCTGGATCCCGCGTTAAGACGTCCAGGAAGATTTGATCGTGAAATTGAGATAAAAGTTCCAAATGAAAAAGGTAGAAGAGAAATATTTCAAATACATACTCGAAATATGCCCTTAGATAAGAAGATTTCACTGAAAGAATATTCATTAATAACCCACGGGTTTGTAGGGGCGGATATTTCAGCTGTTTGCCGAGAAGCAGCAATGTCAGCTTTAAGGAGATATTTACCAAAAATTGATTTAGAATCAGAGATAATTGATCCAGAATTATTGGAACAAATAGAAGTTACTAAAGAAGATTTTAATGATGCTTTAAAAGAAATTTTACCGTCTGGAATAAGAGAAGTTTTTGTAGAGGTTCCAAATGTACCATGGAGTCAAGTAGGTGGTTTGGATGATTTAAAGCAACAATTAATTGAAGCGGTAGAATGGCCAATATCAAATCCTCAAATATTTAGTCGTATGGGAATAACACCGCCAAAAGGAATCCTACTTTATGGTCCACCCGGTTGTGGAAAGACATTATTAGCTAGAGCTGTTGCAACTGAAAGTAAAGCAAATTTTATTTCAATAAAAGGTCCAGAGCTCTTATCTAAATGGGTAGGAGAATCGGAAAAAGCTATTAGAGAAATATTTCGAAAAGCTAAAATGGCATCTCCTTGCATTATCTTTTTTGATGAATTTGATTCAATAGCACCAAGTAGAGGCAGACATACATCAGATTCTGGAGTAACAGAAAAAGTTTTATCTCAATTTTTAACAGAATTAGACGGATTAGAAGTTATGAAGGATATTGTCGTGATTGCGGCAACAAATCGTCCTGATATCTTAGATCCAGCATTAATAAGACCTGGTAGGATTGATAGAATATTATTAGTTCCCCAACCAGATGAAAAAGGGCGGTTAGAAATTCTAAAAATTTTTACTAAAGATATGCCTTTAACTAGCAACATAACGTTAGAGAATTTAAATAATATGATTGAAGGTTTTTCTGGGGCGGATATTGAGACATGGTGTCGTGAAGCAGCTATGATAGCGTTAAGAGAAAATATAAGAGCCCGTAAAGTATCATTAGAACATTTTAAAGAAGCGAGGAAAATTGTTAATCCTACTCTAACACCTGAAATAATTGAATGGTATGTAAAATTTGGTGATAAGTTAAAAAGCAGAAGAATTGAAGAATCTAAAGAAGACAGATTGTTTGTATGAAATCCATAAAATTAATTATATAGTAGAGATATTCTATACTAAATCTCTACTAAAATACAAAGATGGTCCTAAGAAGATGGAAGCACATAGATGGAATCAGAAACCAATAATAAATTCTATAATTGATATATTAATTAAAAATAAAGGGGAAATTTTAGATAAAAGGTTAGAAGAACTTCTGAGAAAAGAATTTCCTTTTACAAATTCATTATCATTAGAAGAAATCTTTATGAAATTAGAAAGCATGGGGATTATTAATGTTTTCCGGGTTTCAAAAAATAAGAAAATGATAGTTCTTAATAAAAATAGTTCAGCAATAAAAGAAGAATTATTTTCTGAATCAGTTTAATTATTTATTTTGCCAATTTAAGCAAAATTGGGCTAAAGATACTTCTTCGCTTTTTGATTTGAATTTTCTTTCCCTAACATCAATGAATACAGGATAATTTACTGCATTTCCCATTAATAACATCTCTCCTACTCCTAAACTAGAGATCATGTTAGCGTATTCTTTAGTAATTGCTTCTGAACTATCCATCAAATGCTTTAAATCATATGGATTTTTAATATTTAAAATGAGTTTAGAATTACATTGCGATAAAGCAGTAGTACTTAATTTCTTTGGTCTCTGACTAATTAAGCATAAAGATGCCATAAATTTCCTTCCTTCTCTAGCAATTGTTTCAATTATGGGTTTTGAAATTGCATTTGCATGAGCAGCTTCAGGACAAAATTGATGTGCTTCTTCCACAATAAGTAAGAATGGAGGAATTATATTCAATCTTCGAAGTTCAAATAATCGATTGCAAATATAATCAACAATTATTTGTTTTTTTCTAATGCTAATTTCTTTTTGAAAGTTAAAAATAGTCAACTGTTGTTTATTTACAATGTTGTTTATGGTTGGATTTTCTTGAGAGCCAAATAAATTTAATCGTTTTAATTCTGATAACCAGCCTACTAGAGCTTGTTTTGTATTTCGATTTCCGTCATTATCATTTTCGATCTGTTGAATTATGTCAGTTAAAGTATAATGATTCTTTATATTTTTGTCTTTTTTCAATTTTTTTATGTATTTTGAAAGTTCTCGTATTTGAACAAATGAAATTTGTTCTTGATATTTCTTATAAGTATAAGCTGACAATTTTGGGACTCCAATTTGAAAATATGAAACGTTTTGTATTTTTATTTTATTTTTTAATTCAAGAACATCTTTTAAATAAGTGTATTCTCCATGAACGTCTAATAATATGATAGCTGGGCTACCAAAATCCTCATTTTTAGATAAAAGCTCTTCAATAAGAACTGAAGTGAGATAACTCTTTCCACCTCCTGATATTGAAAGAATAGCAAAATGCTTGTTTAGCAATCTGTTCATATCAACTTTAACTTCGGAATTGGCAACTTTTATTTTTCCAAGATTTAACCCATAATCAGTATCAAATCCAAGAAATTTGAAAAGAATATCTTCCTCTACGACATAAACATCTTTTCCAGGACTAGCTGGGTAAGTCATTCTATGAACTTTCTCAATCTCGTTTAATTTGCTATCTTTGAATTTAATTAGCCCCAAGCTTTTAACCATAGCAATCGCAAATTCAAAATCCTCACTTGGAAAAAGGCCTTTTAATATGTTTGGATTATTGTTATTATTATAAGCTTTAATTGTTAAAGCATCAGTAAAGTACTCATTTAACAAGATAATTTCTTCGATCACACCTATTAAAAAGCCCTCATTTGATTTTGTATATACAAATAATCCTTTTTGAATTAAAATATTGTCTTGTCTTTTATTTATAACAAAAGGGAATTTAGATACATTAGGCAATTGTAAATAATTAAAAACAGTTCCAACTTTAATAGCCATATTTTCAATTTGGCATTATTACATTGAGTATAGATATACTTTGAACTTAAAAAAGAAAATAATAATATAAAAAAAATAAAAGAGCATAAGATTTCTAATTTAATCAAAAAAAATTGGGTTGATTATATATTTAAAGATTGCTAGCTATCGCTAATCTTTTCCAACTTACCCATGATGCGGAGAATAAGATAATATCCATTCTTCCAGAAATAGATCATAAATAAAATTACACCTACTATGAGAAAGAGTCCAATTCCAATAAATAACACTCGAGGTCCCGTACTCCCTAATAGGGTTAAAATAGTAGATGGATCTCCTGAATCACCGGTAAAAATATCTAAAATAATTGCAATAATCACTCCACCAATAATAGCAATTAAACTAATTAATAATCCCCACGCTGCAACTTTAACATCTATACGATTTTTATATTTCTCTTCGAGCTCCCTCTTTTTATAAATAAAATGAATTAACGACCGTGAAGTCTTTTTGAATAATCCAAAGAAGAAGACCAGTAAAAAGAATAAACCCGCTAAAAGTCCAGCAATGATAGCTATTTGATATCCCAAATTTAGATCTAAAAATGCGTCCCATTTTCCCGTAGTACCGATGAAAATATCTGCAAAAGTCCAAACGACACCCCCTAAAGTAACTAAGCTGGCAATAACAATTATTATAAAAAAGATTAAAGCTATAACTCTCTGACCTTTACTATATTCTTTTGCTAAATTTGAAGATTCATATTCCATTTGATTCACTTTTTTCTTTTTCTTCTCTACAAGTAGTTTTAATTATAGAAAAAATAACAATTTATATATATAAAATTGATTATTATGAAAAAATTTCTCTTCTTAAGCAAAATCTCTATTTTGAGTTATCTTATCGAATTTCTTGTACATATTTCTGCTATTAATTAATTCATACATATCAGAAGAGAATCTATAAAATTTTTCATATAATTTATGTCTTTCATCGTTAGGAAGCCATTTCTTGTCGATTTTGCATAAACTATTAGCTGCTTTTGCTATATCTGGAAAAATTCCTGCTCCTGAAGCTGCTAATATCGCAGCACCCAAGGATGTTGATTCCTCAATAACATTTCTAACACATGTAATTCCTAATACATCAGCATAAATCTGATTCCAGACATCAGAACGAGATCCTCCTCCTGTTAGCATCAGTTCTTTCGGTTCAATTCCTAATTCCTTGAAAACTTCAATGTTTTTTCGTATCTCGTAAGCAACACCCTCAAGAACTGCTCTGTAAAGATCCTTACGTTCATGACCTAAAGATAATCCAAAAATAATCCCTTTTGCATGTGGATTCCAATGTGGTGCTCCAGAACCAACAAAATGGGGAATTAAAAGCAATCCATTCGCCCCAATAGATGAATTTTTAGCCTTATCAGTGATTAAATCATATGGATCTTGACCTTCTTGTACTGCTAGGCATTCTGCATATCCTATCTCATCCCTAAACCATCTTAATACTGCTCCACTAGTAAAAATACTTGCCTCCTGTACCCATGTACCTGGAACAGCATGACAACTACATAATACTCGCTTCATGGGATCAAATTTTGGTTCTAGTAAATAAGCTAAAATGAAACTCCCTGTTCCTGTTGTACATTTTATCTCACCAGGAGATACCACTCCAACACCTAATGCTGCTGATTGCTGATCTCCTGCACCAGTTATGACTAGAGTTTTCTTATCAAATAATGTTTCATCTGTTTCAATTTCACCAATATCAACACCACTTTCTAATGTATCTGGCATTTTATCCAAATCTAATTCCAATTCAGATGCAATTTCATCAGAATATTTTAATTTATTTATATCAAATAACATTGTACGCGAAGCATTTGAAAAATCTGTGTAGTACTGAGCCGTTAATTTGTGTATAATAAAATCTGAAACAAGCAAAAATTTGTGAGTTTTTTTATAAATCTCTGGTTTCTCGTCTTTGAACCAAAGAATTTTTGTCGCGGAGAAATAAGGATCTATAGTCAATCCTGTCGTTTCATAAATTTTATCTGAACCAATCTTACTTTTAATACACTCTACTTGATCTATTGTCCTTCTATCTTGCCAAACTAACGCATTATGGAGTGGGTTTCCATCTTTATCGACTGGTACAATAGTTTCTCTTTGATTTGTTACAGAAAGACTTACAATATCCGTCTTATCAATATTACTTTTTTTAATTGCGTTTTCTATAGTTATTTTAATAGATTTCCACCAAACATTTGCATCTTGCTCTACAAATGATGGAGAAGGATAGAAACTTTGCCATTCTTGATAATCACTAGCGATTATTGTACCTGATAAATCAAAAATATAAGTTCTGCATCCTGTAGTTCCTAAATCTAAAGCTGCAACGAACATGATTTTGATATAACCTATTAATATTAGTTTTGTTAATAAGATATATATCAAATTATTTAATAAAAATCATTAGAAAGAATTTTAATAAAATTATCCACTTTAATTAGTTTTTTCATATCCACACTTTGTACACATTAATTTACCGAATCCTACATTATAATCCTTGAATTCTGTTAACATTTCACCACAAATAGGACATTTAGTTTCAAATATAGGAAACCATTGTCCTTTAATATTTGGCATTTGCTTGAACATATTATTAAATTTCATTTTTTCTAAATCGTTTTTACTTATTTGGAACATTTGCGGTTCTTCAACAATGGATTTTCCTTTGGATACTAAAACCATTAGAAATTTCATTCTATTAGGATCATTTAATAATGATAAAGTTCTTAATATAGCTTCTTTTTTATATTGTGTAAACAATTTCGCTAATTCTGGAGGGGCTAAAGCGGCTAAAATTGCTTTATCTTCTATTTTTTGCATAAGCAATTGGTAGATTCTCTTATCATTATCCATTCCCCAGAAGAAATTCCATGACTTTATATCATAATCTTCAGCATTAGGACCAACTATCCTTCTAATACTTTCAACCAAAGAATAATGCTTGAAATTATATAAATTTGAGAGCAAATCGTCAAAAAACTCTGGTTCAATTACGGGGAATGATTTAAATACATTTTTCAATGAATATAATTTCACTTCTGTTAGAACTTTTGATTTTAGTGAATCCCAAGGGGTTAAAGTATAGATTTTGAAAAAATTACTCATATAATATCAATAGAATTTATGTTTAAATACTATTTTTATATTTTAAATTAATAATTTTTAAAAGTCGCTTTCAATATATAATCTCGTATGACCTCAATTTGGGATACTAAAGCTGATGCGATTCAAAAAGGAGATAATCTTAGAGAGATCTCTCCTTTGCCAGAAAAAAGCAAAATAGATGAAAATGGATTTTCTCATTATGTATTCACTAAGATTATGTTTATTAATCCCTGGTATAAAATACCCGATGATGATTTTGAATTATTCAAAAAATATTTATTTGGAGGATCGCGAGCATATCCCTCTGATGGCCAAATTCCCTGCGATATTGTTGCAGGAGAGGCTAGGAAAATCCTTAATAGAATTGTAGAAATATCAAAAGATCCTAAACATACCTATTACAATGATGCAAGTGAAGCACTTCGAGATGGTAAATTTTCTCTAATTCGAGGGACTATAAAATTATATTTAGGAAAATATACTTCAAGAGATTGGAGGAGGAAACGTTTTACAGATGATTTAGATTTCTGGGTTTTCAAAGTGCATCTATTAGATCATGTTTTAAGAGAAATGGGGTGGATAAAAAATAAGGAAACGGGAGAATACGAAAAATCAGTTCAATGGACTAATCCGGATACAGGAGAAATAAGGCATGAAGCACTTTGTGCGGCAAATAATTTAAATCAATTACTTGATTTTGGTGCAGGAAGTTATCTTGAAGGAACCAAGCTTAAAGAGATTTTTAATAAAAAATTGAAACGTGGTCATGATGTTGATCTTAGTGATTTAATGAATGTAGCCTTACATAATAAGGACCTGGTGAAAGATACTTGGGAGTCATTTGAAGCGGCAACTAATACAAGGAACTCTAGAATTACTTCGAATCTAATTAGTTTATGTAGATATTCATTAGGTACTGTTGATTATTTGGAAAGAGTTAGTAATGCTATTGGTAAATATCATAAAAGAATTCTTAATGTAAATGAGTATCCTGATGAGATTATAGAAAAAATATGTAAAATGTCGATTCATTGGATGAATTATCTTAAAGAAAATGGATCTAATGATACGAGAAATATGATACATGAATTTTTAATTAAGCAAATAGAGGAAAAGCAAATTCAGGCAAAAAATTTGAGGAAATTTGCTAATAGAGTTTTGAAATTACTTAATTTAAAATATTCACTTTCGAAAAATATACATAAAAATTTGATATATGAAAAGTTGTTATTGATATTTCCAAATATTGGTTTAATACCCGAATAAAAGTTGCTTTCGAGTATTCCAGAGTATTTTTGGTCCTGGATAGAAGCAACTTTGGAATTTCTGGACACAATATTAGCAATCCACGTAGTACCTGATCTTGGCCTACCAAGAATGAAAATGGGGATTTTATTCATTTCATTATATTTGGTTTCAGATATCGTTCTTTTATTTTTTATCATATTAATTTATCTCTGTCTGATATTTTTTAAAAGAAATTTTTTTATTTTGGTTTTAGAATAATTTTTAGAATTTTTATTACTCCGTAATTTTTCATTTTTTATTTTCTTCTGCCAAAAAAATAATTGAATTTAATATAACTAATAA
>Ga0209427_10007757_pt1 | contig 12120 bp, 7 predicted proteins | sample DeeMarSWOR136_30_FD_187465 | JGI IMG/M metagenome (GOLD analysis project Ga0209427, IMG submission 187465) | Marine sediment microbial communities from White Oak River estuary, North Carolina - WOR-1-36_30 (SPAdes) (version 2) | ecosystem: Environmental > Aquatic > Marine > Intertidal zone >... | reverse complement strand
ATCTTATCCATTATTCCATTATTCCATCATTCCACTCTTCCAAAATCGCAGCTAAAATTTGCCTGTCTCACCTAGATAGGCTTTGATGACTTCAGGGTGGTTTTGGATTTCCTCCGGAGTGCCTTCAGCAATTCTTTCTCCGAAATTGAGAACCATAATCCGCTGGGAGATACTCATCACCACGGACATGTCATGTTCCACCAAAATGATGGTCTGGCCCCAAGCCGAATTCAACTCGAGTAAGAATCGAACCATATCCTCTTTTTCCTCGAGCGTCATCCCGGCAAAGGGCTCATCAAGGACCAGAAGCTTTGGTTCCAAAGCTAAAGCTCGGCCCAACTCAACCCTCTTCCGCAACCCATAGGGTAACGACCCAACGGGTTTCTTGCGAATGGGCTGCATTTCCAGGAAGTCGATGAGTTCCTCCAAAACCTGGCGGTGATAGACCTCCTTTTTCCGAACGGATGAGGAGAAGAGGGCGGCTTTGCCAATCCCATAGTCGCAGTAAAGGTGTCTCGCCAGTAGCATGTTGGCTAATACGGTGATACCCGGAAAGAGTTCGATGTTCTGATAGGTCCTCCCAATCCCCTTCTTTGTGATCTCATGGGGGTGGTGACCTGTAACCTCTTCTCCGTTGAACAAGATCTGACCTTTTTGGGGGTGATAATAGCCTGTGATACAGTTGAGCAGGCTCGTCTTCCCTGCCCCGTTGGGACCGATCACACTCACAAATTCTCCTGTATGAACGGTGAGATCAACGTCGTGAAGGGCCATGACACCCCCGAAGCTCAGAAAAATTTTTTTCACCTCCAACTCAGCCCGCCGACCGACGGACTGAGTGGAGGTGAAGATACTGGGTTGACTTCGAAATGCCTTCATCTATTTCCCCGTGAGTGTCTTCAAAATTTTCGGTTTCTCTTTTCCTGGAACGAAGAAATTAGTCATGGGTGTATATGTCATATCCTCATGAATCTGCACGATTCTTCCCCTGAACGAAGCCTCATGATTGTCTTTGCTGAAGCTCACATTGGGAACGAGGCCACCAAAGTCTTCGTTTCTAAAGGTTTCCATAGCTTTATCGATCGTCTCCGCATTGATCTTTCCATACAGCCCAGAAGCTCTATGCATGGCCCTTTCCATAACCATGGCGACCACTACACCTTCCCAGTAAGAGGTTTCAAAGAAATCCACAGTCTTGTACTTCGCCCATAAAGTCTCTAATAAGACAATTCCGGGCATCTTCTCTCCTTTAGGCGTTTTATCCCCTGGGAGCACACCACAGAATTGCATAGCAACTCGATTGCGGATTAGACCTTTTCCAAGTTTGAAGAAATCTGGGTCTGTGGATGTCCATGTCCCTATAAAAGGCGCATCATAATTAATTTTATCAGCAGATTTTAGGGCCACGTAAACCTTATCTGGAAGGATTTGCATGAAGATGTATTCTGCTCCTTTTGCTTTCAGACGAAGAAGTTCAGTGGTTAGGTCTACAGCATCCGGGGGGAATGCTTCGATGCTTACGATGTTGATATTATTTTTCGCCGCATATTCCTTGGCTGGACCATGGACAGCTTTTCCATAAGGGTTATTGGAAGTCAGTAGACCGACTTTGGGAGCATCCTTTCCCTTATGAATAGATCGGAAATACTCCATGACAGCGTACGAGTCTAAAATATAACTCCCAAATGCGATATACATGTAATCTCTTGGTGCCTTGTTTAAACCCTGATATGTTGAATAGTTTATGGTTGGTATTTTATATTCCTGAATGATAGGTTTTGCTTGGAGACCTGCGCCAGCATCCCAGGTGGCGATCATGTCCACTTTCTCTTCACACAGCATTTTGACGAACTTATTTGACTCAGGAACTCTATAAGCATGGTCAAGAACTTTTAAATCGATTTTTCTACCACCAACACCCCCTTTTACCTCGTTGACATAACGAAAATAATCTTGGTGACCTTTTGCGTGGTATTGCCCCCAAGAGGAGGATGGACCTGTGAGATTGATGACTGCCCCTACTTTTATGGGTTGAGCCTCTCCGCTCACTGACCAGCCCATACAGAACATTCCTAAAATGAGTGCAAAAATAGATAGTTTTTTCATGATTTTCCCTCCCAATTCTCTTTTTTTCGGGAATAGACTCCCAAACATGATTGAAAACCTTTACAAAACTCCAGTTACAATATAGCTTTTTAGATCTAATCTCCCACCTCCTTTCATCTGTTTTTTCGATTAGATAAAGGATTCCCCGAAACAGCCAGACTTATTTTACGTGTTTAAAAAAATATTGCAAGTAAAAAATCTCAATATGCGAAACACAGATTTTTCGCAAATCGATGAATTACGACAACTGTAAAACGTCATGAAAATATTAATTTAATTCAACCGGACGGAGACAACTTTTGAAACCCCTGGGGTCTCCATGGTAATTCCGTAGAGGGTGTTGGCTGTTTCCATGGTCTTCTTGTTGTGTGTAATAATGAGGAATTGAGAAGTCTTAGAAAATTCCTTAACCAGGTCGATGAAACGATTGATGTTGGCATCGTCGAGCGGGGCGTCCACCTCGTCGAGCAGACAGAAAGGCGTGGGTTTAATCATAAAGAGGCCAAAGAGCAGTGCCGTTGCGACCAGGGCCTTTTCCCCACCTGAAAGGAGATCAATATTCTGGAGTTTCTTTCCAGGGGGTTGGGCCATGATATCGACGCCTGTCGTGGCAGGGTCTTGCTCGTCCAGGAGGATAAGACTGGCTTGCCCTCCTTTAAAAAGCCTCGTGAAGACCTCTTTGAATTTCTCATTTACCAGCTGGAAGGTCTCCAGAAACCGTTTGGTCGTTGTCCGATTGATCCGGGTGATTGCCTTTCTTAATGTATCCAGAGCCTGTTGGAGATCGGTCTGCTGTTCGGTGAGGAAGTCATGCCGCTTCTTGAGGTCCTGATATTCTTCCAGGGCCATCAGGTTGACTTCGCCAAATCCTTCGAGGGCTGTCCTCAGCTCAGCCAACCGTTTCGACATTTCCTCCCTTTGGGACTCTGAGAGGTCACCCCCGAGGGAGGTGGAAAGGGTCGTGCCATATCGCTCTCTTATCGAATCCTGGAGATGCTGAAGCTTCAATTGGTATTCAGACACCCTGATCTCTTCCTCATGGATCTTCTGACGGAGATCCTCCAGTTCCTGTCTTAGAAATCGGGTGGAAGCCTCTGCCTCTTTCCATTCATTCGAGAGAGCCTCCACCTTCTCCCTCTGAACCGTAAGGGTTTCTTCATTCCTCCGATGCTTTCCAATCTGTTCTTCCAGTTCCTTCTCCCTCTGGTCGATTCGTTCGCGGAGGGAGAAACTTTCTTCTCGGCATCCTCGAATTCCCTTCACCCTTTTGAGGATCTGTTCACGCAATGTTCTTAAATTGTCAGAGAGATGGAGCAGTTGACTTTCCATCCCCTTCTGCTTCTCCTCGAGGGAGGCAAGAAAGACCTTTTTCTCCGTAATCTTTCCCCCCAGTTCCTCGGTCCCTTCCCTGACCTCATCCACCGTCTTCTTCAAGGACTGAAGTTCTCCTTCCCTGTCCTTCTTAACCGCCTCCTCTTTCTCCATTTGAGATAAGACCGATCTCTTCTCCTCTTCGATCTCCTGTTCCTCCTCTTGGAGTTCCAGTCCCTCGAACTGGAGGACTTCCATCTTCTGCTGGAATTGAGAGAGCTCCTTTCTCAATCCTTCCAGATCCCTTTGCTGATGGAGGAGTTCAATCTCCTTCTCCTGAATCTCTCTCTTCCTTTTCTCCAACAGACTTTCCTTCTCTGATATCTCTTTCCGGAGACGCTCCGCTTCTTCGTTGGCCTTTCGACAGGTTTCTTCCTCCTCAACAATCTTCTTCTCTAATTCTTTGATGACCCTTCTCCTCTCCAAGATGCTCAACCCCTGATCGAGGCTACCTCCCGTCAGAACGCCGGACCGCTCCACCACCTCCCCTTGGAGAGTGACGAGGGTTACAAAGGCCTCCTCCTGTTTGATCCACTGGAGGGCTTCTTCCAAATGGTCTGCGACACCCACCCTTCCGATCAGGAATTCGGCGAGGGGGGCAAAGCCTTCCTTAACACGGACAAACTGGAGAAGAGGTAAAGGTCCTCTTTTCTCCGCTGTCTGTGAAGACCGGTCGCGATTTCCATCCCCCTTCACTCCGATGGGGATAAAACTTCCTCTACCCAGAGACTCTTCTTTGAGGAGGGCGATTGCCTCCGTAGCCTCTTTTTCACCTTCTACAATCAGGTATTGCAATCGCTGTCCTAAAACAGCCTCTAAAGGAACTTCGTATTGGGGCTCCGGTTCGAAAAGATCGGCCACCACTCCCAAGATTCTTGCCCATCTTTCCTGGTCCTCCCTCTTCCTGAGGAGAATGGACTTGACCCCTTTTTCAAAGCCCTCATAATTTTCTTGGAGTTCTTTTAAGGAAAGAAAACGAGACCGATCCTGCCTTAACATTTCCTCCAGGATGGATTGCTCCGTCTGTTTCGTACGCAGTACCTCTTTCAGTTTTTCGATCTCCCCTTCCCATCTCTCCTTCTCTTCCTGGAGTGTCAATCGAAGAGCCTCTGTGAGTTCTTTCTCTTTCTCGATTCTTGATAAGCCCTCGTTCACCTGGGCAAGGCCGCTCCTTGCCTCTTCAGATTCCTTTTCCTGAGAGCGAATCCTCTTCTGGAGATCTTCTTTTCTCTCCTCGAGATGGGATTGCCGATTCTTGAGAGAGGTGAGTTGGGTGAGGGTGTCGATCAACTGACTCTTCTCTGCTTCCAACTGGTCTGAAACCTCCTGGTAGGTTGCCCTAAAATCGTTGAAAAGGGTCTCCCATTCCTTCATGATCTCTTCATTCTCACGCCGTTCTCCCTTCCATTCCAGCCTAGCCTGTTCAATTCTCCTCCGCTCCCTCTGAGCTGCTCTCCAGGTCTTCAGTCCCTCCCTCACCTCTTCGATCATCTGGGCCTCTTGCTTTTGAAGGCTTTCCCTTTCCCTCCTGAAGAATTCAACCTCGTTCTCCATCTTTTGAATCCTTTGGCCCAGCCCGTAGGCCTCCTGTTGCAGAGAATGAAGTTTCTCTTCCTCCTCCATATTTCTCAGCCTCACCCCTTCGACCAAGGCCTCCCTCTCCGCCATCTGGGTAGAGATCTTCATCTCCCTTTCCCGAAGGGCCTTGAGGTAGCCTCTTGCGGCTTCTCCCTTCTCAGAAAGCTCCGCATATTCCTGAAGGGCAAAACGGATTTCGATCTCCTTGACCTCCTTCCGGATGGCTTTGTATTCTTCTGCCCGCTTCACTTGCCGTTCCAAAGTGACGATCTGACGCTTCACCTCAGCGATGATATCTTGAATTCGCAGGAGGTTCTGTTGCGTCGCCTCCATCTTCATCAGAGCCAGCCTCTTTCGCTCCTTATATTTAGCAATGCCTGCAGCTTCTTCAATCAAGAAACGCCGATCTTGGGGATTCGCATTGATGAGATGCTCCACCCGGCCCTGTTCCACAATGGAATAACCATTCACTCCAATACCTGTATCTAAAAAGAGGTCGGTGATGTCGCGTAATCGACAGGGCACCTTATTGATCAGAAATTCGCTCTCTCCTGACCGGTAGAGTCTGCGGGTAATGGTGATTTCACTACATTGCTCATATCCTTTTGGAGAGGATCCATCCTCATTGGTGAAGGTCAGGTTTACTTCCGCCATCCCCAACGGTTTCCTGCCGTCTGTGCCGTTAAAGATGACATCTTCCATCAGTCGCCCCCGTAAATGCTTTGCACTCCTTTCACCAATGGCCCAGAGCACCGCATCGACGACATTCGACTTGCCACACCCATTGGGACCCACGATCGTCGTGATTCCCTCCGGAATGTGGAGATGGAGGCGGTCCACAAAGGATTTGAAGCCAATCACCTCGAGTCCCTTAAGTTTCATGAAATCCCTCTCTATGAATTGAACATAGAAAATTGAAAAATGCAAATTGCAAAATGCAAAATCATTATCTTCAGAAATTTTTTACTTTACATTTTTCAATTTGCATTTTGCACTTTACATTGGCCTTCAATATATCCAATGGCTCTTCGGAGCCTCTGAACCACCACATTCTTTCCCAGAATCCCCATCACCTCATCAATCGGAGGGCTGACGGTCTTGCCGGTCAAAGCCACACGAAGGGGTTGAGCTACCTTAACCAGTGGTACTCCCCGGGTTTCAGCCAATTGTTGAATCAGGCCATGGCACCTCTCCTTATCCAAAGCGGCCTCTTTCAATACAGCGTCGACGATCTGCTTCAGAACGGACATGGAATCCTTGTTTAAGAATTTCTCCGCTGCCTTCTCCTCATAGCCGATCTCCTGACTGAAGTAGAATTCTCCAAGCTCAGCCATCTCTACCAAAGTTTTGACCCTCTCTCGCAAAGAGAGGACCACCTTTTTCAGGAGATTGAGATCGGTGATGGGATACCCCCTGGCTTCGATAAAAGGTCGAAACATCTCAACCAAAACGTCCACATCTGTTCTCTTGATATACTGAGAGTTCAGCCAATCCAGTTTTCCTGGATTGATAGCAGCTGCTGATTTTCCTACCGCTTCGAGGCTGAACTTCTCGATCAACTCCTCTCGGGTGAACTCCTCCTGGTCTCCATAGGACCATCCCAGGCGGACCAAATAATTGACCACTGCCTGCGGAAGATAACCCATCCTTTTATACTCCATGACCGATTGTGCCCCATGTCTTTTCGAAAGCTTCTTCTTGTCCGGGCCCAAGATCATGGAGACATGGCCGAAAGCTGGCAAGGGGTATTCCAACGCTTGATAGATCTGAATCTGGCGGGGGGTGTTGTTCAGATGATCATTTCCCCGGATGACATGGGTGATGTCCATGGTTGCATCATCCACCACGACCGAAAAATTATAAGTTGGAAATCCATCACTTCTCAAGATAATCAAATCATCCAGTTCCGCATTATCAAACTCAACTCTGCCTTGAATGAGATCTTCCACCACGGTCTTCCCTTCATCCGGAGAGAGAAAACGAATCGCAGAGGGGGCATCTGGACGGGGTGCCTTCCTGTGAAGACAGGTTCGATCGTATTTGGGCTTGAGACCCGCCTTCAGGGCTGCCTCCCGTTTTGAATCCAATTCGTCAGGCGTGCAGTAACAACGGTAAGCCCTCCCTGTTCTCAAAAGCCTCTCCGCTGCCTCCCGATAGAGATGGGTCCGCTCGGTCTGGTAAAAGGGGCCTTCATCCCAATCCATCCCCAGCCAAGTCATGGCATCTAAAATCACCTGAATCGATTCCTGGGTCGATCGGGCTACATCCGTGTCTTCAATGCGGAGAACAAAAAGCCCTTTTTGATGGCGTGCAAAAAGCCAATTGAAAAGTGCAGTCCGTGCCCCTCCAATATGAAGGTCCCCCGTGGGACTGGGTGCAAACCGGGTTCTCACTTTTGCCATTCTAACGTTAATCCTTACAAACCTTAGTTCTTTGAAAGAGCGCGATGCCGGCCAGAGGTGCTGGAGAAGCTTTAGAGCGGAAACCTTTTTCCGTGGACCTTCGGGGCCTCAACTCATGGGTCACGTTTCTTGAAATCATCACATCTGTTTCCCATAACGATGAAAGACCGCATTCTAAAGCTTCGGAAGCATTCCTGGCCGGCGGATCCTTAACGTTCATCTCTCAAAGAGCGAAAGTGTTACTCGTCCTCAACGAATAACAAAAAATCCCCCTCGCCCCCCCTCCTGCCACCCGTAGGCAAGTTCTGAAGGGGGTGGGGGGATTATGGGTCACACGCAACTCATTAAATGAGATCGTCAATCGCCTTGAGTGCCTCGTCCAGTTTCTCAAGGTCCGTTCCCCCGGCCTGGGCAAAATCAGGACGTCCTCCTCCTGTTCCTCCAATATGGAGGGCAATCTTCTTGATCAAATCGTTGGCTTTAAACCGCCGCGTGAGATCATCGGTCACCCCCAAAATTAAGGATGCTTTGTGCTCACTGCGGCCTCCCAGGAGGATGATTCCAGAACCAATTTTCATCTTCAATTGGTCCACAAAATCCCTCATTCGCTTTGGATCCTTCCCATCCACCTTTGCACAGAGGACCTTCACCCCTTTCACCTCTCTGACGGAACCGAGAAGGTCCAGAACCTCCTGATGAGATGACTTGTCCCTGAAGGAGAGCAGCTCCCTCTCCAATTCCTTCTGTTTTTCAAAGAATCGCTCCAGTCTGGAGGAAAGCTCTCCAGGAACTGATTTGAGGGCAGAGGCAATCTCCCAGAGTTCTCTTTCCTCTTCTTTGATAAATCGGTAGGCCTCTTCACCCGTCAGGGCTTCGATCCTCCTCACCCCTGCGGCAACTCCGGTCTCATTGACGATTTTGAGAAGGCCGATATCTCCCGTTCTCGAAGCATGGGTCCCTCCGCAAAGTTCAATGCTGAAATCAGAAACCATCACCACTCTGACCCTCTCGCCATATTTTTCTCCGAAGAGGGCCATGGCTCCCATTTGAAGCGCCTCTTCCACGGCCATAATCTTCGTCTCAACCTTGAGATTCTCCCGGATCTTCTGATTGACTAAGAACTCCACCTGTTCAAGATTCCTCTTTTCAACCGAAGCGAAGTGGGTAAAATCGAACCTCAACCGATCGGGTGCCACCAGGGAGCCTGCTTGATGAACGTGGGTTCCCAGGACTTCCCTCAATACGGCCTGAAGCAGATGGGTGCCGGTGTGATTCAGGGTAATAGCTCGTCGCCGGTCTGGATCGACCTTGAGGCTGGCTCTCATCCCTTCCCTTACCGTGCCCCTCTTCACTTTCCCTTTATGGACGATCAAATCTTCGATGGGCTTAAGGGTCTCCTCCACCTGCAAGGAAAAGTCTTCATGGAAGATCACTCCCTGATCACCCACCTGACCACCGGCTTCGCCATAGAACGGGGTCTTCTCCATCACGACCTCTACGGCGTCTCCTTCTGAAGCCATCGAGACGACTTCATCGCCTTTCACCAATTTCACAATTCTGGATTCGGTCTCCGTCTCCTCATAACCGGTGAAGATTATCTTGATCCCTTCAGTCATTAGACGCCGGTAGATCTCCTTCGTCTTCCCCTCTCCAAGTCCCTGCCAGGCCTGTTTGCTCTTCTGCCTCTGCTCTTCCATCTGGGCCCTGAACCCACCTTCATCGAACGTCATGCCTTCGTCTTGGAGAATCTCCGTGGTCAGGTCGAGAGGAAATCCAAAGGTGTCATAGAGGCGGAAGGCCACCTCTCCAGGAAGGACCTTCTCTCTTTTCTTGTGGAGTCTTTCCAATTCTTCTCGAAGGATCTTCAAACCAGAATCGAGGGTCTCGGAGAACCGCTCCTCCTCATTCCGGATGACTTCCGAGACAAAGGCCTCCGATTCTCTAAGCTCCGGATAGGCCTCTTTCATCAAGTCCACTGCTTTAGCGGAGGTTCGATGGAGAAAAGGCTCTTTGATTCCCAGGATCTTTCCATGCCGCATCGCCCTTCTCATAATCCGACGAAGGACATACCCCCTTCCTTCATTGGAGGGGAGGACGCCATCATTGATGAGGAAGGTCGACGCTCGGCTGTGATCCGCAATGACCCGCATCGAGACGTCCGATCTGGGATCTTTGCCATAGGGAACACGGCTGATCGTTGCGATCTCTTCAAAGATGGGCTTGAAAAGATCGGTGTCATAGTTACTCTGGACACTTTGGAGGATGGCGGAGACCCGTTCCAGGCCCATTCCTGTATCAATACAGGGTTTAGCGAGAGGATGCATTTTCCCCTCTCCATCTCGATTGAATTGCATAAAGACTAGGTTCCAGAGTTCCAAAAACCGATCGCAATCACATCCGACTCGGCAATCGGGACGCCCGCAACCTACCCCTTCTCCCTGATCGATTACCAATTCCGAACAGGGGCCGCAAGGCCCAGTCTCTCCCATGGCCCAGAAATTATCCTTCTCTCCCATCCGGATGATCCGTTCTGCTGGAATGCCGATCTTTCTCCAGAGATGGAACGCATCATCGTCCTCGAGATAGATGGTGATCCACATCTTCTCAGCGGGAAGCCCCCATTGGTGGATGAGAAGGTCCCAGGCCATCTCAGTGGCCTCTTTCTTAAAATAGTCCCCAAAGGAGAAGTTTCCCAACATCTCAAAGAAGGTATGGTGCCGAGCCGTTTTTCCCACAATCTCCAGGTCGTTATGTTTCCCTCCGGCACGGACACACTTCTGCGAGGTAACGGCTCGTTTGTAATCCCGTGTCTCCTCCGTCAAAAAGACCCCTTTGAATTGGACCATCCCGGCATTGGTGAAGAGCAATGTCGGATCGTTCTTGGGGACCAAGGAGGAGCTCCGGACAACCCGATGCTCCCTCTCTTCAAAATATTTAAGAAAGGCCTTGCGAATTTCAGCAGAGGTCATCGTTTCAAGCCCGTTCCTCCTCCCTCACCTATTCTCGGGTCCACCGGTTTTGCGAATTTCTCCTTCTTCTCATCCACTTTGGCTTGCTCCTTCTCTTTTTCGAGATGCTCAAAGTCTTCCCAGGTGACATCGCTGCTGGCCAGAATACCCTTCACCCTTAGAGCAAAATCATCCGGATTGGTGCAATGTTTGAGAGCCTCTTCATAGGTGATCAAGTTTTCCTGCATCAAGAACATGAGGGACTGGTCGAAGGACTGCATCCCGTAACTAGTAAACCCCCTTGAGATTGCATCATTGATCTCATGGGTCTTGTCCTTTTCGATAATACACTCCTTCACCCTGGCGGTTGAGACCAAAACCTCCACTGCTGGCACGCGTCCGATGCCATCTGCCTTCGGCACCAATCGTTGGGAGACCACCCCTTTGATCACGCCTGACAGCTGAAGGCGAACCTGTTTCTGATGGTAAGGAGGGAAGACCGAGATGATACGGTTGATCGTCTCGGTGGCATTCAAGGTATGGAGGGTAGACATGACCAGATGCCCGGTCTCCGCAGCGGTCAGGGCTGTTTCAATCGTCTCGAAGTCCCTCATCTCACCCACCAAAATCACATCCGGATCCTGACGAAGGGCCACTCGCAAGGCACTTGAAAAGGTGTTCGTATCCGAACCAATCTCCCTCTGGTCCACGATCGACTTCTTGTCTTCATGGATGAATTCGATGGGGTCTTCAATGGTGATGATGTGACAATTCCGATCATTATTAACGATATCGATCATCGATGCCAAGGTGGTCGACTTTCCGCTTCCAGTCGTCCCTGTAACAAGGATGAGGCCTCGATGCTCGAGTGAAATATCTCTGAGCACCTTGGGCAGATGAAGCTCCTCCAAGCCCTTTATTTGATACGGGACGATCCGGAGGGCGATCCTAATTTTGCCCCTTTGCTGAAAGACATTGACTCGAAACCGGCCGAGGCCATAGACCTCGTACCCCATATCGACCTCCCGGTTCTTGATAAATCGTTCCTTCTGCCAGTCGTTCATGAGACCGAAGGCGATCTTCGACACATCATTCGAATCGAAGGGTTTCATCTTACTCCAAGCTCTCAGGGCTCCATTCACCCGGAAGATGGGAGGCGTCCCCACCTTGATGTGAACGTCAGAAGCTTCCTGAGCAAGGGCCTCTAATAAGATCTGGTTTAAATCCATTTTTTTCCTCCTCTGTCTTATGTCGTCGATCCGGTTTTGGCGACACGATATTGTTCAAGAATCTCCTTCTCCATTTCTTCTTGCATCTTGGGATTCTCTTTCAGAAAGACCTTGGCATTCTCTCTCCCCTGACCTATCCTTTTATCTTTATACGTATACCAGGTCCCGCTCTTCTCAACAATATTCTTATCCACCGCCAGATCGAGAAGATCGCCCTCCCTTGAAATGCCTTCTCCATGGATGAGATCGAACTCCACCTCTCTGAAGGGAGGCGCAACCTTGTTCTTAACCACACGGACCCTGGTCCGGCTTCCGGTCACATCCTGGCCCTGCTTGATGGAAGCGATGCGCCGGATATCGAGCCGGACAGAGGAATAGAATTTAAGGGCATTGCCCCCCGTGGTGGTCTCCGGATTTCCAAACATGATCCCAATCTTCATCCGGATCTGGTTGACAAAGATCACCGTCGTGTGCGATTTGCTGATG
>Ga0209427_10007756_pt1 | contig 12121 bp, 11 predicted proteins | sample DeeMarSWOR136_30_FD_187465 | JGI IMG/M metagenome (GOLD analysis project Ga0209427, IMG submission 187465) | Marine sediment microbial communities from White Oak River estuary, North Carolina - WOR-1-36_30 (SPAdes) (version 2) | ecosystem: Environmental > Aquatic > Marine > Intertidal zone >... | reverse complement strand
TTTCGTTCATTTAGGCGGAAATCCCCTGAGTGATGAATCGATTAATGTCTATATTCCCCAACTTCTGGAGAGGGGAGTAAACGTTGAGCGGTGATTTGCGGTCGCGGCATAGCAGCGACTTATTCCTGTAGATACTTCTGACATCATTGAGCTTCTGCACCTGTTTTAGTACCACATCTCTATTGACCTTCTCCCTATACGACTATATCTTAGTGTGGAAATCTCATAATTAATCTAATTGTGTGGTCTGATATTATAAGGGAGTTGGTACAGATAGATAACCTATGATAATGGGATATTTACAATAGCATTCTAGTATGCTATTGTAACGTGGAAACTCTGTAAGTGGGGGTAGTGACCATGAGTCTTAGAACCAAGTTCTGTGGTAAAGAATTACGTGCACCTTTTGGCAGTGCCGCATTAGCTATGAGTTCGCCGTCAGCGGCATCAGCACAAGATTACGCTGGTAGACTGCTCAAGTGGATTGACTACGGAGCTGGAATTGTATCCACCCTCTTTGTCTTAAACGAGTCACTCAAGGATTATCCAGCTGAAAAAGAACCGACCTTTCTTTGGGGGCGCTGCCGCAGGGAAGAACACAACTTCCTCTACGTGCAAGCGGATATGAATAACATCGTTGGCCGTCTGGAGGAGGGCCTAGAGATAATCAGAATCGTCAAAGAAAAGAGTCCACCTGATGTTCTGGTACAGGCTAATATAATTGCCAAGAGTACCAACCCTGATATCTGGGCTGAGCATGCTAAGTTATTTGAAGAAGCTGGCGCCGACGTGATTGAACTGGACACTTCCTGCTCGATCTGGATAGCTGGCGATATCTGCTTGCTATCGGACCGACCAGAGGAATTGTCCGCAGTAATCAAGGGGATTACTAAAAGCGTGAAAATACCGGTTGGTATAAAAATGACCCCAGAAACTGGCTTTCCACGTTTCATCCAGGTAGCCAAAGCAGTACATGACGCCGGTGGTAAATTCGTTAGTTGTGCCAACGCTGCCATCGGAGTAAACCCGATTGACATTTACAATGGAGGACGGCCTGATAAAGGGGCGTACCCAATGACGAAGAATCAGTTTGTCGCTTTGATTGGTGCCAGTCGGCAGATGGCCCGCAAACAGGTCGCCGGGATTAAGCTAAACATCCCAGATTTAGAGGTGGTGGGTATTACTGGCATTGTAAAGCCTGAAGATGTAATCGACTATATTATGCTCGGAGCGCAGATTACCGAGATATCATCCGGATTAATGTTCTATGGCGGAAAGTATATCAAGAAAGTCAAAGATTTCCTCGAGAAATTCATGGCGGAACAGGGATATGACTCCATCGAGAGCTTCCGTGGCTTGGCACTGAAGGAATTCGAGGTGGATTCAGCCAACATTGACTACGGTTTTGGCCAGAGGGTAGCGGTTACCGACGAGGTTAAGTGTACTGGTTGTGGATTCTGTGTGGAAAGCCAGTGCTACGCTTCATATTTACAGGATGGCATCGCGGTAGTAAACCCCGATGAGTGTACCGGTTGTGGTTTATGTGTCCACATCTGCCCACAGGAGGCACGCACCATGGTCATGAGGGATAAGCCCAGACGCGTTGGTATCAACCTAGCTTAAACAATATATCCCCCTGTTTTCAGGAAACTGCTTGTTACTGACGGAGTTATGAAGATTTCCGTAACGCGAAATACATTTTGAGGGGCGATTATCTAGAGCGAAAACTAGTTCAGTAAGAGATATAGTTAAGCGTATACTGAGGCACGAAAACGCCGTATTGGTTAGTGTAATTTTGTGCCAAAGACTAGCACAAGAATGTAAGTCATTGCACTTATATAACTAATACTCAATCACTTTGCGTAATTATCAATGGGTTATCATCAGAAGTATCTAGCGAGAGGTGGGAAAATGAAATTATTCGAACCTGGCAAAATAGGCAACCTTACGATAAAGAATCGCATAGCTATGGCTCCAATGCTAAACCTACTTCCTGAGCCAGTAGAAGACGGACGAGCCTCAAAACGGGAGATAGATTTCTTTGCGGAACGGGCCAAAGGCGGAACTGGGCAGATTATCACGACAGTTATGCGTCCGAACCATAAATTTGAGGATTCTATCGGCGAAAATGTGGTTAATAGTCGCACATGTATCCGCTGGCTCAATGACTTGGCTGAAGCGTGCCATGATTATGGAGCTAAGGTCTGTATCCAGTTGGGTCCGGGCATTTCACGCCAGCAACCCCCATTCCCTGGTGCCAGAATGGTAGCGCCATCTCCATTACCCAACTTCTGGGACCCCAGCTATACCTGCCGTGAACTAACCATAGAAGAAATAGAAGAGATGGTGAGGGACTTTGAGTATAGCTGTAACATAATTGCTGCTTCCGATATCGACGCCATAGAGATTCATGCCCATCAGGGGTATCTCATTGACCTCTTTGTCACCTCGTTCTTTAATAAGAGACACGATAAATATGGAGGCAGTCTTGAAAACAGACTGAGATTTCCGATGGAACTAATTGCGGCAGCTAGAAAGGGTGCCGGGGAGGGATTTCCCATAACCTATCGTTATGGACTCACTCAATATTTAGAAGGCGGCAGGACTATTGAAGAGGGACTCGAGATAGCCAAGCTGGTTGAGGCCGCTGGAGTAGACGGTTTACATATTGACTGTGGCTGTTATGAGACAAACAATTGGGCTCAACCACCGACAACTCAACCACCAGGACTAAACCTATATCTTGCTGAGAAGGTCAAAAAGTTAGTGAAAGTTCCAGTACTGACGGTGGGTAAGTTGCAGTACCCAGACTTGGCCGAGGAGGCGCTACAGAAAGGGATGTGTGACTTCATTTCTTTGGGTAGACCCTTGCTTGCCGACCCAGAATGGGCTAATAAGGTCAGAGAGGGTAGGCCCGAAGATATTGTCTCTTGTTTAGGGTGCCATGACGGCTGTCTCAGGAGAGTGCTCTCGGGTAAAACCATAAGTTGTGCCGTAAATCCCGCCTGTAGTCGAGAGAAGGACCTAACCATAACGCCGACGGAAAAGAAAAAGAAGGTGGTGGTTGTTGGCGGGGGCCCCGGCGGTATGGAGGTAGCTAGGATTGCTAAGCTGAGAGGCCATGATGTTACCCTCATTGAAAAGGATTCTGTGCTTGGAGGCAATCTGATACTCGCTGCAATACCCGAGTTCAAGCTTGATTACAAGCTTTTCCTGGAATACCTAATTACCCAGACCAGGAAAGTTGGGGTAACGGTGAAATTGGCTGACCAAGCCACACCTGACAAGATTAAAGAAATGAATCCTGATGTAGTTGTTATTGCTACTGGCGCCTCACTGATTAACCCAGACTATCCCGGGGTTCAAGATGGTCTGAAAACGGATAGGGTAATTACGGCCGTTGACGCCCTGTTAGGTAAGAAGAAACTCGGTAACACAATAGTTATTGTTGGTGGTGGTTCAGCGGGCTGTGAAATAGCGCTCTGGCTTGCCAAGCAGGGTAAGAATGTAACCGTCATCGCCAGACACGAAGCCATGCGTGACTTGTACTGGATCAACGCTAAAGACATAAGAGAAAAGCTCGACGAAACTGGTACGGCAAAAATATTGACCTTCACTAATATTACTGAAATCAATAAGGACGGAGTGGCGGTCATTGATGAGCAGGGCAACAAGAATACGCTAACAGCAGATACGGTCATACTGGCAGTAGGCTTCAAATCCAATACGAAGCTAATCGAAGAGCTGTCCGGCGAGATGCCTTTCGAGGTCCATGCGATTGGTGATTGCGTTGAGCCACGAAGGATTTTTGACACAATGAAGGAGGCATTCCGCATAGGCCGTATTATTTAGGCTATCGCTTATACAGTCTCAGTTTTAGCCCACCCTTCATCATAAGGGGCAATGAAATTGAGCCGGGCAGTCACTTTCTGAAATTTCCACTATTTTACAGTTCATGGCTGCTTTTTCCCTAATCAAATGGCTAAATGCAATAATTACAGCACCTTAACTGTAGTTAAGGTGCAATTTTATGTCTTAGGTAGAGTTTACGCTATCTACTAATCAGTTAAACGGGCGTACCAGTTACACCCCTTAGAATTAAAGTCGATTAGCTCGATGATAACACCACCACCAGTTTTTTGGGCATCGAAGTAGGCCCAACCGCAGCCTTTCGGGCAGGCGCTGATCAGCATTGGCATACCCTTGGACACCATGTAGGCGGCGGCTTCATCGAAGTTGGGGGCGCTGAAGCCGATATGATGAACCCCCTCTCCCTTGTTCTGGAAAAATTCCTTGTAGGTGGATTCTCCACTAATTACCTGGCCGAGCTCGACTGGGATTGCACCAATCTGCCCCAGTCGCCACCTAGTGTCAAAGTTGGGATCAGCTGGTTTGCCATAATAACTCAACTCCGGGCAGGTATTGATGTCAAAATGGAAGCTCTTATTATCGAATGTGGCGATGCCTGTAGATAGCCAGAAGCTCACCGCCCTATCAAGGTCTTCGACTATTATCCCTACATGAAGTAGCTTCCAGTCTTTCATGATTGGGTCTAGTTCTTTGAGTATCATACCCTCACGAAATTCTCTCCAATCTTCAATCATGTTAAAACTCCTTTCTAGATGGTTATTGGGTCTTTCAATGAAACCCATGGATAGAGTTAATATTATCTCCATTCGGCATTCCTGTCAATATGAAACAATGTGGACAGCTACACGTAAGCTCTCAATACTGCGCTTAGGACAGCAGGTTCCCCATTGAACGAAACAAGCTTTTAGTACCCAAGATAACATGCTGAGATAGCATCCTGATAGCCTGAGGCCCCCTGTGATTCAGTTTGAGGCGCTACATTAACACTAGTGACCTGCGGGAAGCCATCCTTCTTTGGCTAGGATTTGTGCGGTCATCATGGTGCTAGGTGCATCACCCCGGGAGACATTTATGGTGACTCCTTCACCAAGGACGCTTCGAATCTTGGCTACCCCTTCATGTGAGAAACCAGGGCAGAGGTTTATCGATTGTACTCCCTCTTTTTCAACCAACTCTTTACATACTTGGGCAGCCTTATCAAAGTTAAATATCGGGATTACTACCGTGTTGTATTCAAATTGGTCACCCTTGATCTTGGCTCGGTGCTGCTGAGGGTCTGCATTCGGTGCCATAATGATGTTTGCTGCTTTAAACATAGTACCTGCCTCCTTTGTTAGGCTAAGTTTAAACTTGAGGCTTCGGCTAGTCAATAGGTTTCTGTATCTCGAAATGATCGTGCCGATGATACTGAGCTATTGGTTGCTACCCCACCCCCGGCTTTTAGGGCATGTTAGCAAAAATTTACTAACCGATCTTGTGCATACCGACACGGAGGTACTTGGCTGTAAGGTCAATATAATATTGTTTTCCCAGACTCCAGCGTTTATCATCCCTTGACGATGCCTGTCTAATTACACGCGCTGGGTTTCCAGTCGCCACCATATGAGGAGTAATACTTGCCTTAAGGGTAACGACAGCGCCTTCTCCTATTATGGAACGCTCTCCTATTTCACTCCAGAGGCTTAGTATAGAACCCATGCCGACGACAGCGAAATCTCCTATGGACTTGCAGTGTACTATAGCTCCGTGACCAATGGTCACCATTTTCCCTATGTGGCATGTTTCTCCAGGCGGTGAGTGTAACACCGCACCCTCTTCTACTGCTGACCCATCGCCAATTATTATAGTGCCGTAGTCCCCGCGCAGTATAACTCCATGTCCGATGTAACACGTTTTCCCAATCTGCACGTCGCCAATAACCAGTGCTGTGTCACTAACATAGGTGCCTTCTCCAATAATCGGCTCTCTGCCGTCAAATCTATAAAGCATAGATTTCTCCTCCCGAACTAAAACTTAGAATCTTCAAGCATTACCTCCTAGGTAAATCATCATGCTTCAGATAATTCTATATATAGTATTGCTGACTGTTCGTCTTGACGTTTTCGCCACATCCTACTGTATCATCTCGTGCAAATCTAAGCGAAGAGAAGTAGGGGTCCAAATCCAGCCGCTGCCATTTCTCTTTATAACGGCTTAGATATCATTTCATCTGTCGAACGTGGGTGAGCCGCCAAGCTGTGTTAATCCAGAGGTAATCAGTGCCTAGGGACTAGAAGCGAATATCTTTATTCGTGTGGCTCAAGTGACAGTAGTACCGAACCTGAAGAGCTGGCCCGATGTCTTTTACCAGCTTCAATTACCAACAGGTCTCCGTTTTTCAAATTATAATTTTTATCTTCAATGGAGAACTCAACGGTTCCCCGAAGACACACGAAGAACTCGTCCCGGTCTTCAACGTGCCACTCAACATCACGGTCAAAATAAAATAACTTGAGATGGTCTCCATTCACCATTTGTAGTGGCAAATCCTTTTTGGTTTCCATTACTCGCTCAGTGAGTTCCCCCAGTACGTAATACCCCATGCCACTTACCTCCTAGGGATTTTTTACTTAAAGCTCATTTCGGTTATTAGTAGTCGGTTTAGCCTAAACCCTTGGTCGCTGGTTCAAATCCAGCCGCTGCTAGTTCTTCGTCAGTTTCTTCTGGATGAAGTTTGCCACGGGTGTCATTAGGTAGCTTAATGCTGGATATACTTTATCTTGGTATTTACCACGGATAAAAGCTGGTTACACATTCAGCCATCTTATCACAGCTTAGATGTGAATTCATGGTAATGTCTACTGCCCTTAGGTAATCGGCTATCCTGTCAACAATTAGGAAGTGTTTCTGTACATACCTCCGGCCTCTCTTACCTATTCTTTCAGCAGCGGGTGCATTATCTAAAAAGTATATTATTCTCTGGGCAGTTTTTCTCGGGTTTTCGTAGAAATAGCCAGTATTACCTTTCCTGATCTGGAAGGATATACCGCCAACATTACTTGCTATAACTGGTTTGCCTTTCCAAAGTGCTTCGGTAACCACGAGGCCGAACCCCTCTCTGATAGACGGTTGCATTATCACGCTGGCGGCACGCTGGAGGGCGTTTACCTCTAAGTAGTTTTCAAGGCGGTTGGATAGAGAAAGATTGAGTATGTGAATGTCTTTATCGTGCTTTGTCTTTGAAAGAATGTTGTCTAAAATCTTAGTGCCTTCTGGGTCATCGCTGGCCAGTCCCCCAGCTATTATGAGTTGGCACTTCCTTTCTTGTTTTACGGCACGGTAAGTAGCAATTGTCCTATCTAATCCTTTCCATGGGTCGAATCTTCCAATTTGGGCAATTATGGGAACCCTGGGGTCTATCTGGTACTTAGCGAGAACACCAGATATCTCTCCCTGACTTAGCTCTCGGTTCTTCTCGGAAAAGGGATCAATAAAGGGGGGGATAATAAACTTGGGTATCAGCCAAGGCGGGAAGACGTAGCGAGCGGCCGAGAATATGGCTGCATCATAATCGGCGATCCAATCTTTGAGCAGATTTGATAGACCATTGCGTGACCTTACTGCCGGTTCTATGTCTATGTGACATCTCCAGAGCCAGCTTTGCCCGTCTTTTTTCAAGTACCGGCATAATAACATCGGCTGAGGATCATGTATCATCACTACATCTGGGGAATAATCAATGATGTTATCGCTAACGCACTCCAGCAATTGGTTGAGGTAAATTTGCTTAAGTTCGCGGGTGAAAGAGCCCTTCATCCCCTGTAGTAAATTGTGCAGCTTTTTGGTACATTCGAAGTAGCTTTCACGTCCATTAACGATCTTCCATTCTACCTCTATGCCCATATTGTTTAGGAATGGAATCGAGCTGTAGAGCATCTCGGCAACGCCGCCACCCTGAGCAGTAGAATTTAGCTCCAATATCTTCAGACATTTGAGCCGCTGAGCTAAACACTGTAGTTTTTCTATTCTTTCTTCATCTACGATAGAGGCATATTTTTCCAAGGGGTGGGCGGAAAAAGGGCAAAAATTCTTTCTCTTACTATAAACGGTTCCGTCGGCTAGGACCCGAGCGTCCTTCATTCTAAAAACATCCTGAGCTGATCTCCTTCAAGTACGTCTTCTAGTAGTTCTTGAAGTTTCTCCATGGCAAGTGGTGATGGGCGTGTCTTCCCCGCTTCCCATCTCTGTACAGTGTTCAGTGAGACACCAATGTTTCTAGCAAGCTGTTCTTGTGTCCAGCCTTTAAGCTTGCGACATTGTCTGATCTTATTGGCTAACTTGCTCATACTGAATGTTCTATAACATATGTGACAGCATTTGTCAAGTGTTTATAGCATTATCTTGGTGATTAATCTTTGGGATTACTGTCCTTGATCATTCAGGATAGCATCAACATCTAGTTTTAGGATATTATTAATTACACGGCGCTAACTCAAACATATTGTAAAGAGTAATTGGCGAGTGTATGATACAATAACTGATTGATGAATAATAAGGGAGTTTAACAGATGAGAAACAGACTCAAGAAGAGGTTACAGGGTGGTGAATTACTTATTGGAACTCTCGTAGGGTTGGGACATATGGACGTTGCGGAGATACTCTCCAGACTCGGGTTTGACTGGCTTTTCTTGGATGCTGAGCATAGTCCACTAAGCTTTGAGACCATGCAACAGATGATGCAAGTTATGAGTACCACTGACTGTGTTCCTGTTGTGCGGCCACAGTGGAATGACCCGGTACAGATCAAGCGGATATTGGATATCGGTGCGTACGGTGTTATGGTACCTTGGGTAAATACTAGAGAGGAGGCTGAAAGTGCGGTCAGTGCCTGCAAATATCCACCGGAAGGCATAAGAGGTTTTGGACCGCGTCGTGCCGCTAGGTTTGATCCAGATTATTTTAGAACTGCTAACCAAGAAATTCTAGTAGTTGTGCTGATAGAGACTGAGCTTGCGCTAAGTAACCTAGACGAAATATTATCAGTGCCCGGAGTCGATGCTTGCTTTATCGGACCGTATGACCTCTCCTGCAATTTAGGTTTTGGTGTACCCCCAAAATGGGACAATCCTGACTATCTAGCTGCTATTGACAAAGTCCTGGAAATATCCAGAAAACATGAAAAGCCAGCTGGTATATATGCTACCCTCGACATCCTTGAATGGGCAATTGATAAGGGTTTCCGATTCCTTGCCGTGTGTGATGCGGACAGCTTTCTTATAAGTGGTGCCAAAGCTGCGCTCGCCAAAGCTAGAGGCTGTGTCGAATAGAGGATTGTCATCTCTACCAGATGAGCGATGCGAGGGAATCGTTACCCGGTGGGTAACACCTCCGGCATCACTGACTTCTTCCTAGTCGGAATGCTGATTATTTATAGGGATAAACGCCGGGTACTTCTTTATCTATGTTTTTATTCTCCGCGATTCTCTGTTCTCTCTGCTCAGCGGTTTTATTTGCGAATTTTTCTATCCATGTTTTATTGACCATATCTTCAAACACTTTGTCGAATTCTTCCATAAGCTCACGGTTTCGGCTCATATCCCTTCGGAGATTAAACATGTCTCTATTATAGGCGAGCCATTCGTCAACAGCCTCTTTTAATTCGGGACTGTTTGTTGACCTTCTTTTCTCTAGCCAGTAGTCCCTCTCCGAAAAATAAGAGCATGCCGGGAGTACCATGCGCTTGCCGGCCCCGATTACCTGCATCATGTGATGATAAAGGGTGCAGGCCAGACAATTCCCCTTATGCGGGCAATCCCAATTTGGACAGGGACAATCCTTCCTGATATATAAATCATCTAGCCCTCGCTTCTTCGCAGCCTTGATGACATCTCTATATTTACCTGGCGGACTCTCCCTCTCGACGGCAATGGGCACTTTCTGCTTATCTCTAGCTGACATAAACCAATCTCCTCCTTTTCATGGTAACAGTTAACTAATCTAATTGCCTCCTCAAAGGCTAAACCCTTCTTACAGCAGATACTTTGTCCCCACACTATTCAGTACAAACGCATCTGGCATCTCCGTGGCAAATTTATTTGCGGCTTTCCATCCCGTACAATGCGTAGGAACCACAATCTCTGGGGCAAACTTTTTCATTTCGGCTACCGTACGGTCAATTAGTGGTTCAAACAGAGGCCCGGTCAAATGAAATCCTCCCATTACGAAATACACTTTGGTCTCCCGGGTAAGTTTTTGGGCGTATAAAATGATGTTGATTATTCCTGCATGGCCACACGAGCTTAGGATGACTAATCCCTTATCTTTAACATTGAGCACCACAGCTTGCTCGTCGATGACCATAGTATCTGGTTTCATTTCCCCGTTTTCAAATTTGCGTCCTAGGGGGAATCCCTTTTCAAAATCGGTAACCCGCTCAATTTCCCCGGTAACCAAGGTCAGACCTGAAGCCAGAAGCAGAGGCCCTTTTGTTTCTTGAATTTTAACTCCGAGATGATTCAAGGGGGTCTTGGTCAGTTGGGGTAATCGGGCCGTTCGGCCATCCGGGAAGGCAATAGAGCGCTGGCTAAAGGCATCAGGGTGAACAATAAGAGGAACCTTTCTAGGAATTATGCGTTCCTTATAAAGCGTTATTAGTCCTCCAAAGTGATCAGTATGACCATGACCGAGTACTACAGCCTCCAAATTATCTAAGCTTATCCCCAAGGTTTCTAGGTTAAAAGACACCGGAATATCGACCCAACCGGTATCAAAAAGAATCTGGTGGTGCTCTGAATCTTGGAATACATCTAGCAACAAGGAGAAGCCATGGTCAGCGAGCAAGCCTCGGCTAACATTTCCGTCTGGTGCCAAAGGGGCTCTTTGTACCTTATCGGTGCTGGTTAAAAATACATCGGTATAGTTGTCCACTAAAGTGGTAACCTCAACCCGGTCTGCTTTTTTAAGCTGCAACTCTTTTGGCATGTTCCCCTCCATTTTTCAATCTACTATAATTTAGCTGCCCATTCCTTCAATCTAGCCCTGGCCTCATCATCAAAGTATTTATCGCACCTATATCCCTTTTGGATAATTTGTGCACCAGCAGATTTTAAAGATTTCTCAAGAATGATGACAGCATAACAATACTTTTTATAGGCTGAATCACCCACCCCGAATGCTGCTGCCCTTTTTGATTTTAGATCCATGTTTTGGAGAGAATCATTTACTGGGATCATATCCATTTGCAGATGGCCCACACCCCAAGTAGATGATCCCAAAAGTAAGACATCCGCATTCTCTAAGTCTTGAGGCATAGCATCGAGAGCATCAATTAACCTCACCTCATACTTGTTTTCAATCTCTTTGGCAAGCGTATATGCAATCTCTTCATTCAAACCTGTCACCGAGCCGTAAACAATCACTGCTTTTTCCATGAGCACCTCCTTTCTCTCAATACCTTAGCCTAAGCTAAGGTCGTAAGTACCTCCCGGTCAAGAATCTCGTCCCTGAGTTTACCGTTGAAAGATTCTATGTACCCGTTCTCCCCCGGGCTCCCTGTACCACCATTACGCCCGCTTAATCGAGATGCTTAATTATGCGGAAAAGATAAAATCACTCCTTCTGGATGAAACTGTCTGCGGCCAGGACATATGTGTTGACTCTAACCGTATCAACGAAGAGGCGATTGGCGTTATTGAAGCCCCCACTATTTTGAGGATGATGGTGGGCCACTCTGGACTCGAACCAGAGACCCCAGTCTTATCAGGACTGTGCTCTAACCAACTGAGCTAGTGGCCCATAGAATGTTTAATTTTACTTCAGAAATTCAGGATAAATCAAGTAAGAGACTGTTTATCACCCCACCCCAATGTTATCTTTCCCCGCCCGCCGCCCTTTAAAGAAGAAGAGGGGCTAGCGCACCTCTTAAACACCCCAGAAAATAGAAAGCGCCTTAGCGACTGGATAGCGGAAGGAAGGAATTACACCGGTTGTTAAGCCGGTGACCGACCTAGGAGATAATGGGTTTTCACACCCGTTACACTCCCTAGAAAGGAGGTGATCCAGCCGCAGCTTCCGCTACGGCTACCTTGTTACGACTTCGTCCCAATCGCCGGTCCCACCCTCGGCGACTGCCTCCCAGTAAACTAGGTTAGCCCATCGACTTCAGGTGTTACCAACTTTCATGACGTGACGGGCGGTGTGTACAAGGCCCGAGAACGTATTCACCGCACCATGCTGATATGCGGTTACTAGCAACTCCAACTTCATGCAGGCG
>Ga0209427_10007755_pt1 | contig 12122 bp, 7 predicted proteins | sample DeeMarSWOR136_30_FD_187465 | JGI IMG/M metagenome (GOLD analysis project Ga0209427, IMG submission 187465) | Marine sediment microbial communities from White Oak River estuary, North Carolina - WOR-1-36_30 (SPAdes) (version 2) | ecosystem: Environmental > Aquatic > Marine > Intertidal zone >... | reverse complement strand
CAGTCCCGCTACCCGTCGCAGCCTTGGTGAGCCATTACCTCACCAACAAGCTGATAGGAGATAGGCCGCTCCTGTGCCGATAAATCTTTGATCATCGGCCTATCGACCGATGATATTATTCGGTATTACCGTCCCTTTCGGTAGTTCGCCCGAAGGCGAACGACGCTATTCCGAAGCCCGGGGTACGTTACCTATCCATTACTCACCCTTACGCCACTGACCATCCTCTCGATTACTCAATTGGATGGTCCGTTCGACTTGCATGTCTTAGCCACGCCGCCAGCGTTCGTTCTGAGCCAGGATCAAACCCTTCAAATTGTATCATCGAAACCGTCCGAAGACGGTATTCGTCAATAAAGGCTCAACACGTTGGCAGGGTTCCCACATATAGATTTTGTGGGACCCTATACGCACCGAAAGTGCTGAAAAAAATTTAAGTTTAAGCCCATTGCGATAAAGCGTAATTTTTACCGCAAAGGCTGCACTTTCACTGCTTTTTTGGCTTAACTGTTAACTTGTTAAAGAGCGAAGTACGTATCTTGTTTGTTGAGGGCAACAAAGTTGGCGTTCTTTATAAGAACCAGCGGCCAGGCATCGGTGTAAAGTCGTTGCCTGACCACTCCACCTATATTTTAACCCGAATAATGGTATCGTCAATAGATAATATAAAAAAAAGTGTTTTTTTTAATTTTTTTTAGGCTTTATTGCGTTGTTTGCCGCTGTTATGGCTGTTAAAATGCATTGCTGTCGTCTGGATTCGCAGGTGATAAACTTATGCAATATACCCATTTAGAGGGTTTTGGTCACGTTTGTCAAAGATGGCAGATACCTCCCGGATGCTGGTGGCGAACTAATCGCGGCGGTTATGCTCTTCTGTTGATGCTTTTGCTTACTTTTGTAATAGTTGCTGTTATTTGGCTTGGCCTATTAGGGCCTGAGCCCATCGGCGATCCCAATTTACCTTGGAACCAAGAGGAACGACTGGTAGAAGCTGACGAGCCGGTGTTGCCTCCAACTGAGGAGCAGCCGAAACTTACAAGATTTCTCGAGTTTGCCGCGATTCCGTTTCGCGGCGAGCCCGGTGAAGTGGATGCTTTCAGCGATTCCCGTGGCCGAATAGAAATGACAATAAGCCCGGACGGCAGAATAAAAGGTGGCTGGAGCGCCGACTACAACCCCACTGATGAAGTCAATTACTCAGTGATAGGTGCTGGTTTTAGTGGTAATATCGACTCCTCGAATGTTTACAGCGATGAAAACGGCCAAGATCCTTCGAGGCTTTACTTCATAGCCAAGGGCCAGTTATCAATACTGAAAACCAACCTCAAAAGTAACAGGGTCAGCAGGCTCGGCGGGTATATCTATGTGACCGGGTGGCTGGACCACCAGTACAACATAGTGGGTGACCTGACAGTTACTTCAGACAAAAGAACGTATCAGTTCTTTCTCTGGACTGCCGGGCCGTTGCATTAGTTGGAATGGTGGGCACAGCCCACCCTGCAATCCTGTGCTTAGCCTTTTTTATCTGCCTCAATGAGCTTTGTTCCATCGACCTTTCGGACGCTGTCACGGAAGCCGGTAATCTGGCCGGTAAGTTTTCCGCCTGCCAGTTTGCCTTTGAATTCGATATCGAAAGTTCTCTCACCGAAGCCCATTACCAGCTTGAAACTTACCTGGTCGTCTTCAAGATTGACCTTATCGATAGCGGTCGAACCGTACATTCCGCTCATATCGCCATTGACATGCAGTATCTGTTTGCGCTGGCCGCGTTCCGATGCGATTGTAAGCTCCCATTTCCCGATAAGGTCGGCACCGACAAGCTTTCCCTCTACTTCGGCCTGACCTCTGGCTGTTGTTACTGTGCCGGAAAGTGTACCCGCTTTGACCGTTAACTCGTAGGTCGATTCCCACTGCCGCTCGTTATATGTACTTTTGCGTTTGAAGGTCAGTTTTCCGTCACTGAAGTTAATGTCTGTAATCTGGCTTTCACCCCGCCTGCCCTGCCATTGCGCAGTGAGTTTACCATCTTTGTCGGCCTTGACTGTGAGTGTGGCTGTGGTTTCCCTCTGGGCTCTTTTTGTTTTTATCTGCCAGTTTCCAGCCGCCGCCGGCATCGGCTTAACTTTCATTCCATCTACAGTAGACTGGCCTCTGCTGCCTGATAAAGTTCCCGAGAGCCTGCCGTCTTTGATGGTGCCGGTAAAGTTTGAAGTGGATTCGGTTTCGCGGAAACGATTTATCCGCACAAAGCTCAGTTTGCCCTCTTCGTACTTAATATCGCTGAGCTTGCTAACGCCCCAGCCACTGATCCAGTCGGCTGTGAGCTTGCCATCTGCGTCCTTGGTAAACGAGAGAATCGCTTCCATCTGTCGCCCGTTAAAATCCAGTTTAACCTTCCAGTCGCCTGTAATGCATTGATTTACCGGCTTATCCTGTGCCGGCACCTGGGCCGCCAGTGTCAACAAAAGCATTGTGACGAGCAATCCCGCTGTCCTGTGAAATTTTACCTGTTTCATTGCACTTGCCTCCTGATAGTTAGAGAGTAGTGGTTTCCTGTATGTTCCTGCTCAGCTACGCTGCCAAGCCGCATTTCCGGTAAAATATCAAATCTGTCTTAGTTGAAACGGTGGGCATAGCCCACTCTATCGAGGTTAAAACTATTCTCTATGATTATAGCATCGGCCGGTAAACTATCAACTGAGATTTGCTCGGTTGGAAAATCTGCCACGCAGGGCGACAGGCCGCTGCATTATCGCATTATACGATTTTCGACATTGTACCGCCGGGGCTATCGTAGTGCTTTTGATATTCCGGTTTAGCACACTGTTGGTCATTTTTGCTATTACTTCACTAATCGAGTAACGCCCTTTTGGAGTTTACAATAAATAGTTATTAAGCCGTTTTCGTCTGTTTTTGACGGTGAGAGGCCATCCGCAAATTCAATATTTTTCGCCAGTTTTTCCGGCATTCGGAAACTCCAGCTTATCGTACTTTCAGAAAAAGCCGTTAATTCCACAATTTTGCCATTGCTAACTTCTCCTGAAACGGCAACGCCATTATGTGCCAGCAGTCGGTCAAACCGTGCGTTTTTCACACTTGAAGGCAGTGCAGGAAAAATAATGGCCCCTCTCTCATCAATCACCTGTACGAACATAGCGTTCATCGCATAGACATAAGCTCCTGAGCCGGTAGTAAACCAGGGTAGAAAGGCACCTCCTTTGCTGCGATAATGTTCATTAGGTGCCATAAAAGGTCCCACGGATTTCGGGGTTTGATTGAGTGCTTCATACCCTTTATCCGCGAGGCCCTGATAAAAGCATATCGTTGCCAAACGACCAAGGGCCCAAATCCAATTATAAGACGAAACCTTTTCACTGGTCGCCAGCTCCTTATTTTTCTGATATATCCGCCAGGCGTCCTTCGTGGTGTTCTCTGCATATTCACTGTGAATATCGATTGCAAACGGATAAACCATTGCTAAATGGGCGGTTTCGGTCGGGATGTTCGTATCATCGGCGTAGTGATATATCTTTTGCTTTTCATCCTTCGGAAGGTTCTGGCGAAGCTGCGATGCCAGTTCTCGCCAGTGTTTGATTTTTGTTTTGTCCTTTTCCAGTAATTCAGCGGCGCGTGCGGCATTTTCCAAACTGCGCACGGTCGCACAGGCGACGAAAATACTGTTTTGGGCGGAAATGACATGTTCGCTCATATCAGCAATGGTGCGTGCTTTTAACCGTCCGTTTTCATCCCTTATTAATACGTCGTGTATCATCCAGTCGGCGCAGCCTTTCAGCACCGGGTAAAATCGTTCCAAATCTTCGAGATTGCCGGTATGTAAATAATAACGCCATGCCTGTTCCGATATTTGGCCATGGCGAAATTGTTCGTCGACCCAGTGGCCGTAGGGAGCGCTTTCTTCGCCAGTTTCGGTAACTTCCCAGCCGAAGTTTGCGCCTCGGCCGGCACTGCGAATAACAGCGTGCGGCAGCGTTAACAAACGCCAGTTCGGGACACGTTCGGCCAGTTCAACGTAATTGCTCGATATCATTCCCATAAACGGATAAAATTCATCGTGAAAGACGCGTCCTTCCCAATGTGTGCTGAGATAGCCCGGCGGAATTGTCCAGGGAGATGCGTTGCAGCGGAGCGTATAAAGACAGGTTTTACGTATTACCTCAAGCTGAGGATTTCCCAGCTCGACATGGCTGGTGTTCCAGAAATCGGCCCAGCTTTTTTGGTGTGCCTTGAGCTTTTCTTTCATTGCCTCGAAATCCATGAAATGTGCATACTTCAAACGGTCGCTCAATGTAGCCCAGAACCACAATTCAGTCGAATCTCCACTTTCCAGGCTGATTTGGTGAATGAAACGTCCGCCGTTTTCAGTATCCTTTATCACTCCGAGAGGATACCGGCCTATGCGCACCTCGCCGAGATGTCTTTCAAGTTCATACTGAACACTTAAATTTTCGAGTATATGGGGCGGCCGATGCTCCAGATCCGTCTCCAACGAACGTGCTCCTTCCACATCCCCGAAACCAAGGTCTTCAGGATGAGGCCGTCGAATATGGAGGCGTGTTCCCGTAGCCATCAAACCTTCAGCATCACCGAATTCGTAAGTTAAAATAAACTCTATCTTTTTTGATTCTTCGCTATGGTTTTCAAGCCGGGTATGAAAGACAATCATATTATAATTCAAACATACCAGACTTTTCGTTTGTTCGATAATCGGGCCGTGTTTTAACGTTGAGATAACGACGCCCTGGTCACAATCGACAGTTTGTTCCCAATTCCGGTCTTTGGTTTCTACTCCGTCAATTTTAAGCGTTCGCAAAAATCTGCCATAACGAACGAGCGGGATGGTAGCACCAATCAATTCTTCCGGGGGTACGCGGGGGATTCGTATTTTTGCGGTTCTGGCATCGTGCATACGCCGTCCCGCCCAGAAAATGGTGCGGTTAACATATTCACCGGATGGGCAAAATCCATTATGATATCCCGTCGGTCCAATCATCGTTACCACTTCTCCGTTACCAATCACCGGAGAATTGTACTCCGTATCCGTACTTAGTACAGTGAGCATATCGACTTTACTTTTTCCCCCGGCTTCAGAAGCATTTGTTTGATTTGCTATTAAAAAATTGTTTGAAAAAATAATGAAGACGCTCAGTGTTATTGAAAGTAAATTTTTCCGTGTCATGATAATGTCTCCTATATATACTGCTCTCGATTGAAAAACCCGCATCTTTCAATCAGAAGGCTCCTTGTGTACGATAAATGATATATGTGAAGGATTATACGCTGTCAAAAGAAAAATCCGGCGATGACACATTTTGGCAGGTTACCACTCATCACTACAAAAAATGGGGTATTACGAGAGATTTATATGGGAAATCCGGGCTATAAATCGTCTTGTATAAAACAGATTTCTGCTTTATCATACCTGTATGGTTGAGACGAAAAAGATAGAGGTTCAGACGGAAGGTAATTGTGATATCGTTGATATTACTGAGCAGGTCGGCAAGGCCATCAGGCAGTCTGGAATAGTGTCCGGAATTGTTACGGTTTTCAACGTAGGCTCGACGGCGGGGATTACTACGACCGAGTATGAGCCGGGCCTGGTCAATTACGACATAGCAGCGGCTTTTGAAAGAATTGCGCCGCAGAGCGGTCGATATGAACACGAGGAAACATGGCACGACGATAACGGCCATTCCCACGTACGAGCTTCCATTTTGGGGCCGTCTTTGAGCGTTCCGGTGGTTAAGGGGCAAATGACACTTGGGACCTGGCAGCAGATTATCTTGGTGGATTTCGACACCCGGGCGAGAACGAGAACGGTTATCTGTCAGATAGTCGGCCAGTAAATAATTGACTATTGTTTATGTGCTGTTTAGTATTTTGTAACTGATTGAATTACAGCAATTCCCAGTTAGTGGAGGGATTTTGATATGGCGGATTTTAGCAGAAACTCACTGATACTGGTCATATGCTTTTTGATGGCCGGCTGTGGCGGCGGCAGAGGTGCAGGAGAGCTTGTCCCACAAGTGGATTTGGGTCCTACCATAGGTTCTTTGGCGGAGGTTCTTCTGCCTGAATTTATCCCTGTCAGGGGATATGGCGTGGTAGGGGGATTAGGTACGAGTGGTTCGTCGGAGTGTCCTCCCCAGATTAGGGCGTATCTGGAGCAGTATATCCTGAAGCGGCTTCCCGAGCACAGGATGGATATTGAGGGATTTATCAGTAGTCTCGACACTGCTGTAGTAATGGTTGAGGCAATGATGCCGACGATGGCAGCAGAGCGGTACTTTGATGTAATGGTTACAGCGCTTCCCGGCACGCAAACGAGGTCATTGGCAAACGGTGTGCTGTACCCTGCTGAGCTTAAGGTAGCTGGCGGCCTGGTCTTGACTATGAAAGTTTTAGCCGAGGCAGAAGGCCCTGTGTTCATAGATAAAATCGGCTCTGTTGCGCCAGATACACGGAGCGGCTATGTTCTGGGCGGTGGAACTGTCCAGCGTGAATACGAAATAAGCCTTGTGCTTCGGCAGCCAGATTACAAGATCGCCAATCTAATTGGCAATCGTTTAAACGAACGTTTCGGCAAGGACATTGCGAGGGCGGTTTCTGACAGCCAAATCAGATTAAAGATACCGGCCCGATACAGGAGGCAAAAGCGCCGGTTCATCTCGATAGTTAAGGCGATGTACCTTACCGAGCCGCCGGGACTTATCGAAGAGAGGATAAAGACATTTGTCAGAACCCTTGCCGTTTCGCAGGGCAAGGATGCCAGTGAGATTGCCCTTGAGGCAATAGGCAGTGCCAGTTTGGGCAAGCTGGCAGTTCTGCTGAAGTTGTCCGACGAGCAGGTTCGTTTAGCGGCGGGGCGATGTATGCTTAATTTGGGCAGTGACGGAGGTTTGGAGACTCTTCGTCAGATAGCGATGGACCGAGCTTCTGCTTATAGGCTGGAGGCATTGGAGGCGATTACGGCGGCAGCTGATCGTAATGATGCCAGCGCGATATCGCGAACGTTGCTTCGTGACGATGATTTTGACATCAGGTTGGCTGCGTACGAACAATTGCGAGTCTTAAGTGATATCACGGTGGTCCAGAATGTGATAGGTGGTAATTTTTATCTCGAGCAGATTTCCCAGACGCCGCACAAGGCGATTTTTGTATCTCGCAGCGGTTTTCCGAGCATTGTATTGTTTGGTGCTCCGCTGTACTGCCGAGACAATATTTTTGTGCAGTCAGGTGACGGCACTATGACAATAAACGCCGGTGCCGGTCAAAAGTATGTCTCGATAATGCGTAAGCACCCCGGGCGGCCCAATGTGGTAGTTCAGCTGAAAAGCAGTTTTGAAGTTGGTGATATTATTCGAACGCTGTGCGAAGAGCCGCTTAAGGAAACTGAGCCTGGATTAAATGTTTCGTACTCCGATGCTATAGCCCTTTTGAAGCAGATGTGTGAGAAGGGAGCGGTTCAGGCCGAGTTTCATGCCGGTGGCCTGCCAAAAATCGGCCCAATTGTCAAGAAATGACAGTGGCTCAGCCGATATACACGTAGTGCCGGTAATTGGTAACTGGTGAAGGGTGATTATTTAACACTTAACTATTTGGCCGATTACCACCGACAGGAAATAAGATGAGACTTGAAAGAATAGTACTTGACGGCTTTAAGAGTTTTGCCGACAAAACGGAATTTGCATTTGATGCGTCTGTTACGGCCATTGTGGGTCCGAATGGGTGCGGCAAAAGTAACATTGTTGATGCGGTAAAGTGGGTGTTGGGGGAGCAGAGCGTCAAAAGTCTTCGAAGCGGCCAGATGTCTGACGTGATATTCGGCGGCAGCAGCAGCAGGAAGGCCGTCGGTACCGCTGAGGTGTCGCTGTTTATTTCTGGCACCGCGGGTAGTATGCCGATAGAAACCGATGAGGTTCAGATATCCCGGCGGATATACAAAAGCGGGGAAAGTGAATATCGGATAAACAATAAAATTTGCCGACTGAAGGACATCCGTGAGTTGTTTATGGACACAGGTGTTGGCAGCAAGGCTTACTCGATTATTGAACAGGGCCAAATTGAGCAGTTGTTAAGTGCCTCCAAATCCGACCGCAGGGCCATATTCGAAGAAGCAGCCGGTATAAGCAAGTATAAGTCTCACAAGAAGGAAGCTGTTCGGAAGCTGGAACGTACGGAGCAGAATCTGTTACGTCTTGCAGATATTTTGGGAGAGGTGACCAAGCGACTTCGCAGCGTCAAGCTTGCGGCCGGCAAAGCCAGAAGTTACCTGCAATACAGCGAGCGCCTTAAAGAACTGCAGGTCAATTATTCTCTGTCAGAGTTTGCCAAGATAAAGGCATCCGATGCCGAGAAAGTGCGTAGTCTTGAGGGTGTCAATGAGCAGTTTGCAGCGGTTGCAGCGGAGGTTGCCAAGAACGATACTTTGCTGAGCGAACTTGGCCGGCAGATAATAGAGACGGAAAACGAGTTGAACCGTATGGACAATTCGGTTGTTTCTGTAGAGAGCAAAATTGCCCAGCAGCTTCAGCGGATTGAATTTTTGCGTGCCCGGATTACGGAACTCCAGCATCGCAAGTGCGGAGCGGCCGAGAGGATCGAGAAACTACAGCAGCAGGAGAAGCAGTTTTTGACGGATTTGTCCCAATATAAAGCTGAGCAGTCAGGGTGTGAACAGGCCCTTGTGGAGAAGAATGGCGCGGTTGAGGAACTCGAAGAGACTGTGCAGCAAATAAACGCCGAATGCAATAGTCTTCAGGCCGATTTGGAAGATGAAAAATCCGGGATTATTGATATCGTTAGAACAACGGCTCAGCTTCATAACGAGATTCAGAGCATATCTGTTTATCGAGATAATTTATCGGGTCAGAAGGAGCGTTTAACCTGCCGTGCCCAGCGCAGCGGTGCCGAACTTGAACAACTTTTAACTGAAAAGGCCCAGCACAAGGCCCGGCTGAGTGATATTGAAAAGGTTTTAGTCGAGCTGCAGGAGAATCTGGATTCGAAGCGCAGAGAAATGGGGCAGATAGAGACGTTGGTTTCGGCTGGTGCCAGGCGTCTGGCTCACAGCAAAGAGACACGAAGTGCGCTCAGTGGAGAGTTGTCGATATTGAAGGATATGGAGTGTCGGCGGGAAGGGCTCAATGCAGCCGTTAAAAATATTCTGGAAGGTCACCTGACCGAAAGCAGCAGGCTCGGTTATATCGAAGGGATACTTGCGGACATCGTTGTGGCCGACATCGAATATGCAAGTGCTGTCGAGGCTGCTCTGGAGGGGCAGACCGATGCGGTTGTAGTTTCCAGCGCAACTGAATTGCTGTCGGATACGGAAACAATTGAAAAGCTTGACGGCAGAGTAAATTTCTTATGTATGGACAAGACAGAGCCATTTGTGGACAGTAAGAACCTTTCTTGTCTTAGCGGCGTAGAAGGCAGGGCGGTTGAGTTTGTAACCTACGAGAGTCAATACGCGCCACTGGTTTGGAAATTGCTTGGCAAGACAATAATAGTTGACTACATTGCTACGGCTGTTCAGTTATCCTCTGAGCTTGGGGCCGATTACAAATTTGTTACTCGTCAAGGTGGTTTTCTATGTTCTGAGGGGTCGATAAAGCTGGGGCCTCTGGGCAAAACGACCGGTCTAATATCTCGCAAAAGCCGCCTTCGCCAGTTGGAAGGTACCATTGCCGGTGTTACATCTGAGATTACTCATATCGAAGCAGAAATTGAGGAACACGAGGGCCGGAAAGTACATCTGGACAAGTTATGCAAGGACCTTCGGACGGCTGTTTACGAAGCCAATACAGAAAAGATGCAGGTAAGCTCACAGCTTGCGGTCATAGAGCAAAATATAAGCCGTCTGACCGAGGAGCAGCCTTTGATAACCGGAGAAATCGAGGTTCTCGAGTCTCAGATAGAGCAGTCTGTTCAGAAGCAATACAGTTCAAAACAAAAGCTGGAAGAGCTGGAGGCGGTGAACAGTCAGCGGTCGGCGCGTATAGAGGAGCTTGAAACAAGATACGCCGAACAAAAGGACAAACAGCAGACGCTGCTGAACCAACTCACCGATTTGAAGGTAGCCATAGGCCAGGTTACGGAACATCAGCAGGCTCTGTTGCAGGTCATAGAGAGCATTGGCAGCCAGATGCGTGAAAACCTTGCCTCTTCCAAGAGTGCGCAGGCGGAAGTGGAAAACTGCGACCAGCAGTTGCGTCAGGCTCAAATTGACATTCTGGATTGTGAATCGGCCGTCTCAGAGCTGTTTGTTGACAAGGAAAAGAAACAGCAGGGCAGCAGTCTGCTGCACACGAGGGTTGAAGAGCTTCTGGAAAAACAAAAACAGACCGAACAACTCGTTGTACAAAAGCGCGCCGAGGAAGATGAAATTGAGCAGAAGATAAATGGTCTTAAGATAGAGCTTGGCCAGTTGGAGGTGAAACAGCAGGACCTTATTGAAAGGGTTCGTGACGAGCTTGGTATTGATTTGGTCAGCGCTTATGAGGATTACGAGGACCAGCAGGTTGATTGGGAGGGTGTTCGTGAAGAGATAATTCAGCTTCGGGGCAGGATTGAGCGATTGGGTAATGTTAATGTGGACGCGATAGCCGAGCAAGAGACTCTTGAGAAGCGAAATTCATTTTTAAGCAGTCAAGTTGAGGACCTGAACAGCAGCCGGCGTCAGCTTCAGCAGTTGATAAGCCGTCTTAATGGAATCTGCAGGGACAAATTCAGGACCACTTTCGAGGAAATCCGAGGTCATTTTCAGCAGATTTTCCGCAAGCTGTTTGGCGGCGGCAAGGCCGACATACTTCTCGGTGACCCTGAAGATAGTGATGACATTCTGGAAGCCGGCATAGAGATAATCGCGCGTCCTCCCGGCAAAGAGACGAGGAGTATATCGCTTCTGTCCGGCGGCGAGAAGGCGATGACGGCCATTGCCTTATTGTTTGCGGTTTTCAAGGCAAAGCCGTCGCCGTTCTGTTTTCTTGACGAGGTTGATGCCGCTCTTGATGAGGCAAATAACGAGCGCTTCAATTTACTGCTGCGTGAATTTCAAAAGGATTCCCAGTTTATAATAATCACTCACGCCAAGCGTACGATGAGCATAGCTGATATGCTCTACGGGATAACGATGCAGATTCGTGGGGTCAGCAAGAAGATAAGCGTTCGGTTTGATGAATATGACCATGAGGACGCCGCCGCCGTGGCGTAAGGGGGGCAATCTCAATTTAATTTCGCCGGCGGGTTGTTATTGCAAGGCGCAAAAGCTTTAATATTTGGCCCCACGTTTCAGGTGGGGTTTTTCACTCAATGCACAATACGCACTCCACAGTCCCGGGGGCTCCTGCATGACGGCGGAAACACTACCCAAAATTCGCAGTTGAAGCCGGCCTGATTTATTGGTAAAATCCATTTTTCTTTTATGGAACGAGCAGCGAAAAGGAATTCTGAATGAGAAGTAGTTTGATAATCGTGGTTTTGCCGGTTGTCTGGTTATGCTGCCAGAGCTGTGAGTCGTTTCCTTCGGCCTGTGGTCCATCGAGTGAAAAAGGTGTTAGTGTAAGGCTGGCTGAATTGGGGATTATTCTGCCTGAAGTGACCAGGCCGGTGGCTGCATATACGCACGTGGTCGAATCCGGAAAGTTAATCTTCGTTTCCGGCCAGCTTCCTATTCGTGACGGCAAAGTTGTATTCACCGGCAAATTAGGCCATGACGTTGAATTGCCCGAGGCGCAAAAAGCGGCCCGTCTGTGCGCTATCAATGGGCTGGCGGCCATAAAAGTACACCTCGGTTCGCTCGAACAGGTCAGTCGAATCGTTCGCGTGGAGGTTTTTGTCAATAGTTCGGCAGGTTTTACTGAACAGTCACAGGTTGCCAACGGAGCATCGTTACTATTGCAGCAGGTATTCGGCGATGCGGGCAGACACACGCGGATGGCAGTGGGAGTGGCGGAATTGCCTCTCGGTGCCGTGGTGGAGGTATCAATGATTGTTGAAAAGAAGTAGCCGTGGAAAACAGCGGACGGAGTTTCAAGAAGTCAGGGAAAATATAAATAATGGAACAGCTTGATCCATAGCCATACTACTATCTCTAAATGGCA
>Ga0209427_10007753_pt1 | contig 12123 bp, 12 predicted proteins | sample DeeMarSWOR136_30_FD_187465 | JGI IMG/M metagenome (GOLD analysis project Ga0209427, IMG submission 187465) | Marine sediment microbial communities from White Oak River estuary, North Carolina - WOR-1-36_30 (SPAdes) (version 2) | ecosystem: Environmental > Aquatic > Marine > Intertidal zone >... | reverse complement strand
CTCCCGTACTGTACATAAGATCTTCACGAGAATACTCAATATCATGTCTAGTCTTAAACCATTTAATAATTTCATCATAATATTCTGCTTTAACTAAAGTATAACCGTAAATTCCGTGATTTGCTCTCTCTTTTATTGCTTCTATGATCAGTGGGGGGCACTCAAAATCCATTTCTGCGTGATTAAAAGGAAGGAGATCTGTACGATTATACCTTTCGATCATATAATCGGGGTCCCATTTCACTGACCACGTGTGAGTTCTATCAACAATTTTATCAAATTGTTTCGGATCAAATTCCATATATACGAAATTTTAAGAAAGAAAAAAAAATTTGCGATTTAAAAGAATATGATGTTGAAAAGGCTTTAAGTATCAGAAAATTTACTACATTAAAAGAAAAAAATGTGAAAAGCCATGGATTCAATTCGAATTGATGAGTTAACGTGGGTGGATATAAAAGAAAAAATAGAAAACGGCTATAAGACCGTTGTTTTTGGAGTTGGATCTACCGAACAACACGGGCCCTCCTTGCCTGAAAAAACTGATGCCTTGCAAGCAGATCGATTTGCTAATATCCTTGCTTTAGAATTAGGGAATACATTACAAGCGCCCACGATATCTGTTGGCTACTCTGAATATCATCTCCCGTTTCCCGGAACAATTTCTTTGCGAAAATCGACCCTTGCTGCTATAGTTGAAGATTATATTGATAGCCTTGCGAGACACGGATTTGAAAATATCATTATATTCATTTCACATGGAGGGAATGAAGAACCTATACAAGAAATCCTCCCAAAAATGTGTGAAAAATATCCTGATAAAAAAATTTTTTATTATTATATTCAAGAAATATTACCCGCAATTAGAGAAATGGGTCAAAAATATGGATTAACATTAGGAGAAATTGGGTCCCACGCGGGAGATATGGAAGCTTCGATAATGCTTCACTTTGCACCGGATTTAGTCAGAAAAGAAAGATTTGTAAAAGGATATATAAAAGTTATTACATCAAGAGTCCGTAAAAAATACAGAGCTGAAGGTTTTCAAGTTATGACCGAAAACGGTGTTGTGGGTGATCAAACGAAGGCTTCAGCCGAAAAAGGTAAGGATTATATTGATTCCTTTAAAAAGATTGTAGTAAATTATGTAAAAAAAAAACTTTAATTTTATTTTTCGAGTTTTGAAATCCTTTCATCTAAACTATTGATTTTTCTAAGTATATCATTAAGTTTCTCATCTAACATAAGACGGAAGTGTTCGTAAATATCTGTAATGCCTTTTTCTCGTTCTTTTTTACCCATTAGATCTATTTCGCGCTTAAAATTTTCAATATATTTGTACAAATCCTTGCAGAATGCGTCAAAGTTATCATTATTAAATTCAAGTCCTAATTCACGTGAGAGTTTCTTTTCAGCTAAATCTTGCCAACTTACCTCATAAGCTTTTACGGGAATGACAGGGATTGAAAATTTATCTGCAAGCTGGAGTTCATTAGCACAATCCGCTGATTCAAATACTGATTTCTTAGTGGCAATGAATAATATCAATTGACATTTTTGCACAGTATCCAACATCCACTGATCAATGTTTCCCGCAAGATCCTCTTCGCAAAAAAACACTTGAGATATTTCTTTTTGCTTTTCTAAATAATTTACAAGACTTCCTATATGATATGGCTCGAAATCTATCACCGCGTGAGAGATAAATATTTTTATGGTTGCTTTCTTTCTGAGGTATTCTCTGATTAAATCTGGAACCTTTTGTGAAATGATCATATCTTCTGGGTTAAAAGGATTGTTACTTAAATTTAAATCCGTTAACTCTTGAAGAGCCCATAACTGGGTAGGTATCTCAATGAGTTGATTATTACTTAGATTTAAATTTTTTATAGAGATCAAATTAACAAAAGATTCTGGCAAAGATTTTAGTTTATTATTTGACAAGTCGAGATATTCCAATTTTTTTAATGCTCCAAAGGATTCTGGTAACAATTCTATCTGAGTGCGAGAAATAATTAAGGTCCTTAAATTATTAAATGTTCCAAAATTTTCAGGTAAAGAATCAATGTTATATTCAAATAATTTCCATTCAATAACATTTCCATCTTCTATTTTTACGTTAATTGGATTAACATATTCTCCTGCTTTTTCCTTTTCAGTGTTTTTTTTTTCAAGCTCACGAATAATTTCGATCTGTTCGGTTGGAAGGTTGTGATACGCTTGGAAACTTAATAATCTTGGAGCTGTTATATTCCCATTTCTTTCACAAATCTTTCTTAAAATACCAAGATTAATCTCGTTCCATTCAAGATTGTTTCTTTTCAATTTAAGGGTCTCTAATTTATTTAAAGTTCCGAGCCAATCGGGTAATATTTCTAAATGGTTAAATTCCAAATTTAAATAGATAAGATTCTGGAATTCTTTCATCCATTCAGGTAACGATTTTAAATTATTATTCTGCACATTTAGGGTTTTTAAATTCTTAAAATTACTTATGAATTCTGGAATTTCGTTATTCTTGTTATATATGATACTCAATCCTTTAATATTTTCCAATTTACACATAGAATCTTCAATATTTTTTAGTACTTTATCTTCTAAATTTAATTTCATTAAATCTAACCCAATATATATTACATTTTCTCCCTGAATAGCATAACGATAATCAGAATTATCTCTATTGTTATCAAGAAACTTGGAATCAAAATCTTTAAATTCTTTTCCCGTTAATTTTGAAAGCTCCTTAATTACTTTCATATCATTACTCATTTAATTATCACTTTAAATAGTTTTTCTTGAAATACTTATATTAGGATATAATTATTTTAATTTGATTTTATTTAATTGTTCTTAGGAATAATCAAATTAAAATGACGATTCAAAAAAATTTGAGTCTCATAAAATAATCTTAAATATTTTTAAAAAGATATAATTTATAAGACAATGATGTAATCAACTGGAAATGCGAATCCCATTTTGCGAGGTTTTGAAATTTTTTGAGTTTATTGAGTTTAGATGTTAGAATACTAGAAAATGTTTTGAAGAATATTAAAATGATTATGTCAGAATCAAAAATTATAAAACGATCAAAAAGACATGAATTTTTTCAAAATGGAATGTTTAAATTTTTTCACAGAGAGGGATTTGTAGTTGAAAAAGATTATAAATTAAAATTTCTTTTACGTTATCGTTCTGGAAAAAAGAAAGAAAATGTTAGTTTATCTAGCGGATTTATTGATATTTATGCGGCTCCTTATGATATAGCAATTGAATGTGATTCAGGTAAATTGGTAAAATGGAAAAGCTTAGAAAAATTGATGCAATGTAATGCTGATTACTGTTTTGTGATTGTATTTGGCTCTAAAAATGAAGATCAAAATTTTAAAAGATGTCTTGAAAGAATAAAACAAATCTCGCAGGAAACTTTAAACACTAAAAAAAATATAGAATTTTTTAGAGAAAGGATAAAAAATATAAAAATCTTCTTAGGTATAATAACTCTTGATTTTTTGAAACAAGTAAATTTAGAGAAATTATTAACACATATTTTAGAAGATTCAAATGTCAACCAGTTCTTTTATGAGCATCTTACGCTCTGTAAAAACAAATATCGTTAGAACCACCATGAAAATTAATTTACTACTCCTATGATCCAATCATTTTGAAAATATTATCTTATAGATTTATTTGAACATTTAATTGTTATTCGAGATTAGCTATTTAAAAAAATTTAAATTTCATTTTAAAGCATTTCTAGATAACTCTGGGGGGATTTGAACCCCCGATAATCAGCTCCGGAGGCTGACGCCCTATCCTGGCTAGGCAACAGAGTTTCTAAAAATTAGATAATTTTTTAAATTCTTATATTTTTAAATATATTTTTACTAAATATTCGAAGAATGCCATACTTGATTAGATTCTAACAAAAAGTAATCTCTTATAAAAATTAAATTTCTAGATTAATCCTGTTAGAAGAGGATTATTTGAGCTTAACTATTTTATATAGAAAATATTTTTAAATATGTTAGATGTATTTCTCCACAATAAAGGTTCCCAATGTCCTGCCATAATCATTGAAACTAAAAGCATTTGGAAAGCCCACATAGCATCAGTCCAGAAGAAAATGATGAATTGAAATGACCAAGAAATCGCAAATACAAGGAATAGATATATTAACAATGAAAAATTGGATTTTTCGTTTTTCTCAATAATTTCTTTTCTATAGTCATTTTTTTTAATTTTATTTTATATGACATTTTTTTGTTTTTTCAATAAATGATAAAAAAAAATAGATTTTTTTTTTAGATGAAATCTAGTCGGGATAGGCCTGTTTATTGATTAAGTTCATTTTTCTTTGTTTTCACAGGTTTTTCCTTAGGCATACGAGTTAAACTTTGCGGCCCGTAGACTATAATTACTATTCCAGCTATAATTGTGGTCCAAAGTACTTTATAAATATGATATATGGAAATAAGAGCTAAGAATTCTCCCGTAAAATTCATGATAAAATGATATAAAGTCGCTGAAAGAGTGCTGCGTTTTGTATTATTATATATCCATGTCATCAGTATAGTGTTAACTACAATGCCTAAACAATAATCTATCCAAAAACGCAGAGATCCTATTGGTTGTTGACCACTCTGATACGTGCCTACCATAAAAAACATGGGCCAATGCCAAATTCCCCATAAGATGGCTAATATTATACTTGAATGTAACGCGTTCCATTTCTTCTGTAATCGGTCGAGTGCATATCCACGCCATCCAAATTCCTCCGGAAACGGACCATAAATAAATGAAAAAAACACATAAAAGATAAACCAAGCGGGATCAGAAAGAAGCTCCTGCGCAGTTTCAAAGGAAGGATAAACACCATTAATCAAAATTCCAGTAATTATACCAAGCCCGCAGAAAATTGGTGCACTGAGTAGTATGACAGCCATCCACACAATACCAATCCGTTTAACATCAATTGATCTCTTCCAAAAATCATGCCACACTTCCCTGTCTTCTTTAAAATAAGTTAACAAGATCGCAACGATGGGAGGTCCAAGTCCGCCTAGTCCAAGCAATAAAAAATATGGGAAGATAAATACGTTTTTTCCTAATAACACGGCTGGGATCCAAAAACTCCAACTCCAAGCATATGTTAATATGAAATATAACCAAGGACTTTGACGTATTTTACTGACTATAAGATCATCTGATTCCATTAGCTAACACCTTTTTAGAAATTTTTGTTTGAAACTAATTTATCTTATAAATTATTTAAGTTTAGATCTTCTTTGTTTTAAGCAATTGCTGTTGCCTTTTAAAATAGAGAGCCAAGATTAATATCGATCCTGAAGCTGTAATCATCCATGGTGAGCCTAATAGGAGTAACGCAATGGAGAAAGTCGGATAAAAATACACCAGTGAAATTATGGGGGTCATTATAGCATGAGCTAAGAAAAACCTTCTAACCCACCTTTCGAATCCCTGCTTGGCAAACACGGGCACCGCAAATAAAGCCGCTAGACCCATAAATATATACCCTAATGCGTCAACATCCCAGAAAAGAGAATGTGGTGTTTGATCTAGAAGTTTAATCTCATCATAATTACCGCTTAGGATCATAGGCATTACAGTTGCCAACTGAACAACATAGTTCAGAATGACATAAGTTGCATATATAGCGGAAAAAAGAACAGCTGCATGAGCCCAAATCTTCTTATCTTCGGGTGCTGAATGATAAAGCGCAAGCATAGCAAGTATAAAGGGTACAGGAATTCCAAGAGAAAATCCATAAATCAGAATCCAATCTAAAGGAAATTTAATAGTACCTAGAAGTTGTAGAATTTGTGCTATATCAAAGCCCACACTTGCTATAAAAGCCACAAGTGCCGACCAATAACCAATCTTGTAAATGTTTTCATCCATTTTTTAATTATTTTAATTTGTATGTTTTTATTATATTTCATCCAATTTTTTAAAAAATTTTTGAATATTATTTAATAGAGTTATATCAAATTTAAATCTTTTGTTTCCTATCCAATGAATTTAGTTCTCTATTGGAGATTATCTAATAAAATAAGGTATAATCTAGGAAATATATAAAGAATCGAGAATCCCTTAAATTATATACAAAAGGTTTAAATTTTCAAAAATTATTATTTAATTATGGACGATTTGGATCATCAAATTATTGAGAAATTACGGGAAAACGATAAATTATCGTATAAAAAAATCGGTAAAGCTTTAAAAAAACCAGCAAGCACCATCCATTTTAGAGTTAAAAAGATGATTGATGAAGAAATAATTGTTAAATTTAGTGCAATCATAGATATGGAAAAATTAGGTTATAATACAGTAGGATGGCTTGGATTGACAATAGATCCTTTGATGAGAGATGAAATTATAAAAAAACTTGCCTCGTATAAATTAATAAAAATGATTTCTTCTACCACTGGAGATTATAATTTAATTGTACAGATACTTGCTGAAGATGAGAAAAAATTATGGAGTTTTATTAGGGATAATATCCAAATAATCGAAGGAATTCATGATGTCCATGTAAGTTCTTCATTAAAAATATATAAATGGGAAACATCTTATTTTTTAAAATTATAAAAAATTTATGAGTCAAATATACATTCTTTCTTTTTCTTTAAAAATAAAATTAGTTCTTATAGCAAATTTGTTTTTTAACATCTAATTTTATTGTTTTAATTTATTGATAATTTTAATCATCGTCTGAAAAGCTATATTAGGTGTTGCTTGCTGGTTTACAGATCCTGTTATGTAAAGATTCATATCGGGAATATAAAAAGCAACTGAACCGATAGAACCGCAGTGACCAATCATATCGGGAATGGAATGAAGTGGTGAAAAAACGCGAGGTAGAGAGAATTTTTGTATACCAATACCATATTTAAAGGGAAAGAAAATTTTATTCCACTTTTTTAATTCCTTCAGTCTTTTTTTTGGGAAAAAATAACCATTGAAGAATGCTTTCAAAAAGGTCATTTGGTCTTCTGCAGTGGAAAAAATATCATTTTTTGTGGAATTGAGAAAAAGCGGTATGTGAATTTTGTGCGATTTATAACGGATGGGAACAAAATTGCCGTTATTTGCATTTCCACATACGTATGTTTTATTTAGGTTCAGTTCTTGAAATAATTTTTTCAAAACGATATTTATTGGTTCTCCTGTAATTTTTTCTATTATTAAACTTAAAATTTGATGGTTTGTATCAACATATCTGGCCATCCTTCCTTTTCCTGGAGGGAAATGTGTTTTCATCCTTTTAACGACTTGAATTACCTTGCTAATTGGCCAAGATTGATCAATACCTGCTTCAAGCTCTGCCATTGCTTTTTTTCCATTGGGTTGTTTATCTGCCAGATAACAAGGTAACCCGGAAGTAAGAGACATTAAATGGGCGATGGAAAGATCATAAGAATAATCTTTACCTTTATGAATATGTAATCCCCGAACTACTTCTTCCGGAAGATATTCTGAGATTTTATCATGTAAATCTAATTTGTTTATAGCGTATAAGTTCAAAATAATTGAAGAAACAAAAAATTTATTTATACTGGCAATATAATATTGACTTTCTTCTTTTATATCTCCGGATGCACTGATTATATCAATACTGTCATCATCGGAGGATACATAAAAAACAGCTCCAAAAATATTTTTTTTTTTTACAACATTACTTACTAATTTATTTAAAATTGATTTATTCAGCTTTTCTTTCATTTCTATCTATCTACTTCTCCAACTTTTTTGTGAATATAAAAAATCAAATTTTTATACTAGTTCATCAAGGCTGAATCCATTTTCTAATAATTTTCCGAGTCGGGAAATAAATCTCGTTGCAGGAGCACCATCTACAACATCATGGTTTATTAATACAGTCATAGTCAAATATTCACGAATTTCGATCTTATCATTAATTACTCCTGGTTTTTTGGTAATTCCTCCTATCCCAAACGCTAATGGATGAGCCGTAGTTGGAATAGGCCATCCATATAGATTTCCGAACATTCCAACAGCAGTTACAACGATAGTTCCCATAAGCTGTTTGACTTTAAAAGGATTTTTAAGTGTATGCTTTAATAAAAATCTTCTAATAAATTTCGGAAGAGAAACATATAATTTCATTCTTTTATCAATATTATTACCACCTAATACAGCCGCTCGATTTACTTCTTCAGATTGCGCAGCTCTTATCTCATCATGAATCTCCTTTATAGTTTTTTCATTTGTCTTTCTTATTAAAAGAGGCAGAGGAGCTTTTATACCATCAATATCTCTTTCAACTATAGTGGAAATGTCAACGTCATCAAATCTAATAATCTTTTTATTTCCCATCATTATCGAATGTACTTCTTTATATTCAGTCGCAGCTTGTCCTATACATTTTAAAAGCCATGCCGTAAATGATATTTTTATGCCAGTTTCTTTTTCATATTTTCTAATGTATTCCCGACCTTTTGTTACATCAACTTCAACTAATCCTTTTACGTAGTGTGCTTTATCTCCTAATGTAAGAAAATCCAGAGTTGGAATACGCGCTTTAGGAAATTTAACAATTTCAAAATTACCTTTATTCTTCTTTTTACTCATTGTGAGATCAATACATCTATTTTTTACGTTAATAAGATAATAATTGATAATATTTGAAGATTATATAAGTAAGTAGATTTATCAGTATAAAATCCCACTGAGACTAACTAAAATTGTGTTTTGATGACTTTTTATTTGATAAAAAACATTCATAGTTATGAGGGATAATAAGTGTTGTAAACTCGATTTAATATAAATTGAAGTTAAAATTATGACTGATGTTTTTAATTGATCTATTAGATCTTTTTTAAAAACAGAAAATCCTTTAGGAAATGCGAGATTTATTTTTTCAAAACCTGTTTTTCATACTAACTCCTAATTTTTTCATACTCATTTATAAAGGATCATCTCTTTTTCTTCCTCAGTATTACGAATTTATATAAAAATATTATAAAATATTAAATTTGACTTTAAAAGGCATTAAAAACTTAGATATTCGACCCAATAGAGGTTTCTAAAAAAAAAATGCATATTCCGGATGGCTTATTAGATCCAATAACAACAGTCGTGTTATGGATTGTAACTATTATTTTCATGATTATAGGCTTTAAAAAAATCGGCAAAACATTTGAAGAGGAAGATTCTGAGAAGTTAATTCCATACATCGGGGTTTTAGCGGCCACGCTGTTTGCATTTCAGTTTGTTAATTATCCGGTTCCAGGCGGTACATCTGGGCATTTAGTTGGGGGAACGTTAGTCGGCGTGATTCTTGGTCCTTGGGCAGCTGTCATCGTGATTTTTATGATTTTAGTGGTACAATCGTTATTTGGCGATGGAGGGATCACGGCAATTGGCGCGAATACATTCAATATGGGAGTTATTTGTGGAATTTTAGGGTTCTATATTGTAAAAGCAATCATTCTGGTATTGAATAAGACCAATATGGAAAAAGAGAAGAAGGTTACCATCGCCACAGCAATTGGCTCATATATCGCTATCCTTTTAGCAGCGTTCATGGCTGGTGTCGAAGTTGGGATTGGAGGCGCGATTCCAATGGAGATCATAATTCCTGCGATGATCTTTTGGCATATTTTTATTGGAATTGGAGAGGCTGTCATCTCAGCTTTAATCGTCTACTTCATTTATAAAGTTAAACCTGAGTTTATTACAACAGAAGAAATTTTAGGGGTGATTACAAATGACCAAGTTTGAATCAAATAAATGGCCAATTTTAACGATAGTAATTATTATAGTTGTTCTAATGATAATGCTTACTGTTGGATTCACGATTGGAATCTTATCGGAAGATCCGGATGGATTGGAAAGAGCCTTAATTGATGCAAGGGGTGAAACATGGCTTGAAAGTTTACCATCACCATGGGTGCCAATATTAGGGTGGATTGAGAGTGATTACATCGCTGGAATCATTGGAATCCTTCTTTCTGTGGTGTTAATGGTGGCTATCTTCTATTTAATTGCTTACATAAAGAAAAACAAAGAGTAAATTAGGTTTTTTCTTTATTTAATTTTTTTACAAAAATAGTAAAATCTTTTCATTAAATTCCAAATTATTACTTTTTCTGTTTTATTAAGATTTCATAAGAAAAACAATGTTAATTTTATCTTTTTTTTGCTTTTGTTAAAGTCCCTACTTGATTATTAATTTGAAAAAAAGGTTATATTAGGAAAAAAAACACGTTTGAACGGGATATCGTATATAACAATCCTATCTTTTGTTAAAGTTTAAAAATTCATACTAGATTATTGAAATGGAATAAAATGGTTTCTACAGAAGAAAAGACATTATTGAAAATAATTTGTCCTTATTGTCAAGTTAATTTTAAAAAGTATGTGGAGCATACTAAAAAGCAAGGTCTTTTTACTGTATTGATAAAGGAACATCCTGATAATGAGAACTGCCCTCCCTTCATCGCGTTCATAGATGATAACGGAAAACATAGAGGTTCTCAAAAAATAGATGATCACAAGGAGATATCTTCTGTTAATGAAGAATTACTCGAAGGTGCTATGGATAGGATCAATGAACTTAAAAAAACATTAAGATTTTATCATTTAAAGGTACCTCGTAAGGGTAATAGAGGATTTGAATATAAAGTTGCTAGTGTAGCTGACAGATCATTTATGAGCTCTAAATTTTATCTCACGTTGATGGAATTTCTTACCGAAAATAGCGTTGACAATTTATTTGGAGCGGTTAGCATTCCGCTTGAAGATGGGCTGTTAGTCTATGGTAAATATCTTGGTATGATCTATACAATTTTTTGGACTGATCAAAAATCTCTTCAAAACAAAACATTTGATGATTTGAAAGGATACGCAAACCTCACGATTGAGCAATTGATAGAGATTTATGACTTAATGGACTTCTTCTTTTAAATCCCCTTGAAATATAAAAAATTAAGGAACATATCTTACTTTTGATTTATAAAAAAATAAGGTCTAGATTTTATTTCTATTCAAACGGCAATAATAATTAATATCTTTATTAATAATTAGGTCAATATATATCTATTATTTAATCTTTTAGTAGAATATTTAATTTCCTATCTTTGGAAATAATTTTATAAGGAGGCGGAGTATTCTGAAGAAAAAAAAGAGATTTTTTGCCAATGTGGTTCTAAAGCTTCCGATTGAAAAGATCACTAAAGAATTCGAGAAAAAATTCAGAGAGAGACTTAAACCTTATAGCGAAATCCCGAAGATTAGACATATTAGAGAGGATGATTACGAAAAGCTTGTACCCATTTATAATAGGGCTTATAATAATTTGCACGAAAAAATTTTACCAATCAATGTTGATATTATAAGAGACATGGACGAAGATCCTGAAACAGCAATCTTGGTTGCTGAATTCGATAATGATATCGCAGGCCTTATCATTTTAGAGTATGAGGTTCAAAATTATGAATTTGTAACTATTACTGATTGGGCAGTATCACCTCAGTTTAGGCGAAAAGGAATCGGTACAAGGCTATGTATTGCGGCGTGGGAAAATTTTAAACCCAAAGGGATTAAAGAGATTAGATGCGAGGTGTATGTCAATAATCCTGTTGCATACAATTTTATAAAATCGATGGGCTTTGAAGAAATTAGGACAGATTACTATTAAAATTAACAATACTCTATATAGAAAAAAGGATGTTGGATGTGTCGAGAGAGATAATGATGAAGCCATTAAGGATTTTGAGGAACTTGTGCAAAATTTAAAATAACTGAGACAAAAAGATTATCTATTATTTTTTTTTGTTTTATTTTACATTTAAAAGAATTAGAGGTTATATTAATTCTCTTTCCGGATTTAAATCAACGCGAGTAAATATTTCTTCAATATTTTACTAAATTGTAAAATTTATATATATATATGATATATTATACTTTAATCCAAATATGTTTTTTACAAAAAAATAAGTTTATTTATTACTTCACCGAAGGAAATAAAGATCTAAAGAATTTACTTGGGGGAAAAGGTGCAAATCTAGCGGAAATGACTAGCTTAGGGCTAAATATTCCACCTGGTTTCACAATAACAACTGAAGCTTGTTTACTTTA
>Ga0209427_10007752_pt1 | contig 12124 bp, 11 predicted proteins | sample DeeMarSWOR136_30_FD_187465 | JGI IMG/M metagenome (GOLD analysis project Ga0209427, IMG submission 187465) | Marine sediment microbial communities from White Oak River estuary, North Carolina - WOR-1-36_30 (SPAdes) (version 2) | ecosystem: Environmental > Aquatic > Marine > Intertidal zone >... | reverse complement strand
ATTAGAGGGCGCACCTTCTGCGCTTTGAGGTACCAGGCATCATAGTAGCCGGCGGAGAGGGCGTAGGTGCCCAGCATGATGCGTCGCTTTACCTCGGCGCCAAAGCCATGCTGTCGGGTCTTCTCCATCGCCGTCCACATATTGTCCGTCTCTTTATAGGAGAAGCCGTACTTCACCCCATCATAGCGGGCCAGGTTGGCTGAAGCTTCAGAGGGGGCAATAATATAGTACACCGCCAGGGCATAGGGGGTATGGGGGAGGGAGACCTCCCCGTCTATTTTTGCCCCCAGCCCGGCCAGCTTATCTATGGCTGCCCTTATGGCGGCTTCTACCTCGGGCTGTATCCCGGCCATGAAGTATTCCCGGGGGATGCCGATTTTAAGCCCCTTCAGTTCCGTACTCAGGCACCGGGTATAATCAGGGGTGGGGTGGGGGACTGAGGTGGAATCTCTTGAGTCGTAGCCGGCAATGGCATTGAGCACCAGGGCACAGTCGGTAACGTCCTGAGTCAGCGGCCCGATCTGGTCCAGGGAGCTGGCAAAGGCAACCAGCCCGTACCGGCTTACCCGGCCATAGGTCGGTTTTAGCCCGACCACGTTGCAGAAACCAGCCGGCAGGCGGATACTTCCCCCAGTATCCGAGCCCAGGGCGTAGATTGCCTCACCAGCGGCAACCGCCGCTGCCGAGCCGCCACTGCTGCCACCGGGGACACGGCTCAAGTCCCAGGGATTGCCGGTGGTAAATAAGGCCGAGTTCTCGGTGGATGAGCCCATGGCGAATTCATCCATATTGGCTTTGCCCAGAATCACCGCCCCCGAGTTATTTAATTTTTCGACTACGGTGGCATCATAGGGGGGCACAAAGTTCTCCAGTATCTTTGACGAGCAGGTGGTGCGCACCCCCCTGGTGCACATGTTGTCCTTAACCAGCATCGGGATACCGGTGAGGGGATTATGGTTATCTTTTTTCGCCAGAAGCCTATCTGCTTTTTCGGCTTGTTTTAGCGCCAGCTGGTCGGTAACGGTAACCAGGGCGTGGACTTTCGGTTCAGCTTCTTTGATGCGCTCCAGGCAGGCTCTGGTCAGCTCAACCGAAGACAGCTTTCGGCTCTTGAGGAGCTGGTTTGCTTCATGAATGGTCGGCATAACTTACTCCAGCACGTGTCTTACCTTAAAGAAATGCCCCTCTTTCTGGGGGGCATTAGCCAGAACTTCAGTCTGGGGCAGGGAGGGGGTAACCTTGTCGTCACTGAGTACATTCTGGAGGTCAATTGACTGGGCGGTGGGGGGAACGCCGGTGGTATCCACCTTCTGCAGTATGGCAAAGTTTTCCAGGATGTTGGACAGTTCTTCGCTGAGGCGGTCTACCTCGGCCTCGGTCAGGCCCACCCGGGCCAGCAGAGCAATATGCAGCACTTCTTCACGGCTTAGCTTCAATTGCTTGCCTCCGCTTTGTTAAAAACCGAATATAAAATTATAGCACTCATCTTTGAGTATCGGCAACCGAGCGTCCCTGATATAATGAGAAAGCAGGAGTAAGATGACCGCCAGACTTATCCTAGCCATTGTCAGCCTCATTCTGGAGGAGGCTGCCATCGCCGTAATCGTGCTCATGGGGTTGCCCCGCCTGGGGATTAACCTGCCCCTGCCCGCTCTGATTGCGGTGATGGTGCTGTGGCTGGTCTATGGGGTGGTTACCTACCGTATTGGCAGCCGCGCCCTGCGCCGAGAGCCCCTGGTCAGCCTGCCCGATATGCTCGGTGGTCGGGGGAAAGTGGTGAGCCAGTTAGCCCCCGAGGGGCTGGTCCGCATCAAGGGTGAGCTCTGGGTGGCCAAGTCAGTCGATAAGAAAATAGATGTTGGCAAAGAAGTTATCGTGGTGGAGCAGGACGGGCTCAAGCTGGTGGTGCGGGAGAATCACCCCTCCGGCGGGTAGCTATCCTCCGGCTCCGGTTCTGGTTCTGGCTCTGGTTCAGGTTCAGGAGCAATTTCGGGGGCAATTTCCGGTGATGGTTGGCTCGGGCGTAAGCGCGGGTAAACGAAGGAGACAATAATCAGCACCGCCCCGCTGATGAGACAGACCAGACTGAATACCTCCAGCGGCGCCATCAGGTCGTTTACAAACTCGGCTAGCCACGCCTGAAGCGAGGCCGGGATAGGCAGCCCGCTTAATTGGTCCACACCAAAGTACTTGGCGACGAGGATGCTGATGTATTCAATGGCGCCGAAGGTGGCCAGGGTGGTGCCTATCTGGCGGCTGGCGCCTTTCACCTCACGGTGGAGGAGGACGATGCCCAGAATCAGGAGCAGGATAAGGCCAATCAGGAGATTGTAGCCCTGCTGAAAGTAGCTAACATATTGCCTGCCATCGGCTAGCATTGTCTCACCGTCGGTTAGCATCTGAGTAATCTGCGCCGGCATCTCGGTCCCGAACATGCTCTGGTCAATAACCAGGCTGGCTGGTATGTCCTGGGTAAATTCCTGATAGAACTGGTCAAAGTATTCCTCCAGCATGTCCGGAGGCAGGATGGCAAATTCGGGGGGTGGTGACTCCATAAAGGCTTCACGCAGATTGTCTTCCAGGCTGGCCAGCACCGGTTCCAGGGAGATTTCGACGCTGAAACCCGGGCTTCGGCCCAGGAGGTAGTCCAGCATCGGGTCGGCGGCAACCCCTATCTGCTCTTTCATCCAGGGTTCAAGTTCTTTCAGGGTATCGTCCAGGGGCTCTTCGAGGTAGCCCATCATCTCCGGGGGAATTTCCTGGGCAAACTGCTCCTTAAGGTTTTCCCCGACCAAAGTGGCTAGGTCGAGCTTATCCATTACGGAGACAGCGAAATCGGTGCTTAAGACACTGTTTCTCAGGGTAAGGGCCAGGTCCAGACTCTGACTCTTGCCCAGGATGTAGTCATAAATATCATTGATGGCAACACCAAGTTGCTCTTTTATGGTCGGTTCCAACTCGGTAATGGCGTTAACCAGGGCCTCGTTTGTCTCATCTGGCGGCTGCTGAGCCAGCAATTCTGCCGTCAGTGAGGACATATCGAGCCGGTTTAGCTGGGTAGTGGCGAAGTCGGGACTCAACAGGGTATTATTCAGCAGATAGGCAAAGCTGAAAGTAGATATGGACATAAAGAGCAGAAAACCTAACAGACTGAGGGCCAGACCCTTGAGAAACTTCATCAGTATATCCTGTTATATGCTGCCCGAATACTACTCCCCGAAATGGTAAATGTCAATATTGTCCTTGGTTAGCCTATGGTGGTAAAATCTACTGTCATCTGGAGGAGAAGGCAGGGGAATAAATGATTCTGGAGACACTGGTCGTCGGGCCACTGGCAAGCAACTGCTATATCGTTGGCTCGGAGAAAACTAAAACGGGGATGCTCATTGACCCCGGTGATGATGCCGGGGCAATCCTGAAGGCTATCACTGATTCAGGACTTGACATAAAACTTATTGCCATCACCCACGGTCACCTTGACCATACCGGCGCCCTCAAGGAAATCTATGAGAATATCTGGGCGGAGATTGCCATGCATGGCGATGAGGCCGAGCCTCTCCAGGGTGAGTACCAGTCTTTGGGGTTGACCTTCGGTCTGGCCTACCCCACCCCGCCGGCCCCGGACCGGTTTCTTGAGGATGGGGATGTCATTGAGGTTGGCGACCTGAAATTTTCGGTGCTGCACACCCCGGGGCATACCCGTGGCGGTATCTGCTTCTACGGGGAGGGGGTGGTGTTCACCGGGGATACCCTGTTTAACTACGGCATCGGCCGATATGACCTGCCTGGCAGCAGCTACGACCAGCTGATGGAAAGCTTGGGCAAACTGATGAAGCTGCCCGATAAAACTATTGTTTATCCCGGTCACGGCCCGCAGACGACCATCGGCACCGAGCGGCGCACCAATCCCCTGCTTAGATAAGCCCCTCAAACCCGGCCAGGATGGGCGCGATAACCAGGGCGATTATTGACATCAGTTTTATCATAATATTCAGTGATGGCCCGGAAGTATCCTTCATCGGGTCACCCACGGTATCACCGATAACGGCCGCTTTGTGGGCGTCTGACCCCTTGCCACCGAAAGCCCCGGTCTCTATCCATTTCTTGGCGTTATCCCATGAGCCACCGGCATTGGCAAAGGTTACCGCCAGGATGAAGCCACAGGCAATAGCGCCGACCAGAAATCCGGCCAGAGCCAGCGGTCCCAGCAGGAAGCCGACAATAACCGGTGAAATTATGGTCATCAGGCCGGGAGCCAGCATCTGCTTGATGGCGGCGGTGGTGCAGAGAGCCACCGACCGGCCGTAGTCAGGCCGGGCGGTTCCCTCCATCAGCCCCTTTATCTCACGGAATTGCCGGCGGACCTCGTTGATTATGGAAAAGCTGGTCTTGCCCACCGCATTCAGTGTCATGGCACAGAAAATAGCCGGCAGCATAACCCCCAGAAAGACACCGGCAATAACATGGGGGTCAATCAGGCTGATTTCAGAGAGTTTAATGGCGGCGGCCTGGGTGTAGGAGAGCAGCAAAGCGAGAGCGGTGAGCGCTGCCGCCCCGATAGCGAAGCCTTTACCGGTCGCCGCTGTGGTATTACCCAGCGAGTCCAGGGCATCGGTCCGTTGCCTTATCTCAGGCGGCAGGCCGGACATCTCAACGATGCCACCGGCGTTATCCGCTACCGGTCCATAGGCATCGGTGGCATCCTGTATCCCCAGGGTTGAGAGCATGCCAATGCCGGCAATGGCGATGCCATAGATATCAGCGAAGTGGTGAGCCACTATGATAGCGGCGACTACCAGAATGATGGGGGGTGCCGTGCTCATCAGGCCATTGGCAAAGCCGGTGGTGATAAGGGTACCGCCGCCGGTTTGAGATGACTCGGCGATGTTGAGTGTTGGCTTATAGGCGTAAGAGGTGAAGAAATTGGTGCTTTCGCCGATGAGAATGCCGGCGACCAGCCCGGCGAGGATAGCCCAGAAGATAGCAATATCGGCTTTGAGGAAATACACCGCCAGAAAAGAGAAGATAGCGGTGAGTATAGATGCCGAGAATGTGCCTTTGCGCAGGGCATTGAGCAAAATCCCCATCTCCGCCTTTTCACCGACCCTTACCAGAAATATGCCGATGATAGAGGCAATAATACCACCACCGGCGACCAGCATGGGTAGAAACCAGGCGGTAGCCATATCCGGCACCAGTGCCCGGTTCAGGGTGGTGGAGAAAGCGGCGATCATCCCCAGTGTCATGGTGGCAATAATTGAGTCAACATAGGACTCAAACAGGTCAGCGCCCATGCCGGCCACATCGCCCACGTTGTCGCCCACGAAATCGGCGATGACGGCGGCATTGCGGGGGTCATCTTCGGGGATGCCCTTCTCCACTTTACCCACGATATCGGCGCCAGTATCGGCGGCCTTGGTGAATATGCCGCCACCGACCCGGGCAAAGATGGCTACCGAAGAGGCGCCAAAGCCATAACCGGGGATAATGAAGAGAAAGTTAGGCTGGTTATGAAAAGCGAAGTAGAGGATACTTAGGCCGAGGATGCCAATGCCGACAACACATAGTCCCATTACGGCGCCACCACGGAAGGAGACGCGTAAGCCCTGGTTCAGGCTCTTCTGGGTGGCGGCGGCGGTGCGGCGGTTAGCCCTGATGGCGATGCTCATCCCGATATAGCCAGCCAGGCCGGAGGAGACGGCGCCGAAGACAAAAGCGGCGGCCACCAACCAGCCCAGGTTGGGCACCACCCCCAGAATGATAGTAACTACGACCACAAATACGGCCAGTATCTTGTACTCACGACCCAGGAAGGCGAGGGCGCCTTCTTTAATGGCTTCGGATATTTCCCTTATCCTTGCTGAGCCCTGGTCCTGTTTCAAAACGTAGGCTGCCATGAAGGCCGCCACCACCAGTCCCAAAACCCCGCATATTGCCGCAATCAGTATTGGGTCCATTTACTTAGCGTCCTTTCTATCCGAACCGGATTAGCTGCTGTCAGGCTAACTTGGCCCATTTAATTTATTTTGGCGGCTGCGACTTTAGCTTCTCTTCCAGGGCTTTCTGGCTTATGGCTAGAGTCAGGTCGCTGCGTGTCCTCTCCATAATGCCGCGGATGGAATCGGTAGTGTGGCGTAGCCCGCCGGTTATGGCATCGGGGAAGTCCATGGCAAACAGGGTATTGTAGATGTCATCCATCATGGTGAGCAGCTCTTCACCCCGCGACAGGTCTCCCCGCCGCATGCTGTCCAGAAGGTAGCGCCTCAGCTCGCCGACCGCTTCCCCCAGTCCGTTCAGGTAGGCAGCTTGGTCAACGCGCAGCTCAGCGGGGGTGGGCAGTGGTTGGCGGGTAATCATGGCCAGCGTGGTACTGCCTTCGGCAAATTCCTTCTGGGCGTCTCTGACCAGCCCGGAGGAGCTGAGCTCGGGGTATTCCGTGGTAGCCTGCTCGACTTTATCAAGCAGGTGGCGGGCTGACATCAGCAGTTCGCTGGCCTGGTCAAACTGCTGGCGATGCACCCCCCGGATGGCGTTGCCACAGTGGCGAATGGCTTCGCGGCACAGGGGCAAAACCTTTTCCCTCGCCCCGTCCTTGGCGATGAAGCTCTGTCTTATCTCGTTGGCGATTGAGTCCAGGTTATCGGTCAACTTGTCTTACTCGCCTCAATGATATTTACTATTTCCCGGGCGGCTTTCTGCGGGGCTTCCGCCTGGACAACCGCCCTGATTAGCGCAATTGAGTCAGCACCGGCGGCCATAACCGCCGCCGCGTTTTCTTTATTAATGCCACCTATAGCCACCAGGGGCAGGGTTACCGCCTTTCTAACCTGTTTCAGCCTCTCCACACCGACCACCTGGGCGGCCTGCTTGGACGGTGTGGGATACATAGCACCAACGGCAATATAGTCCGCCCCCTCCGCCTGGGCGGCCACCGCCCCCTCTACCGTCCGGGTGGAGATGCCCAGAATTTTGTCAACCGGCAGTAGCCGGCGGGTGGTCTTGATGGGGAGGTCATCCTGCCCCAGATGAAGCCCGTCGGCATCAACCGCCAGTAGCAAATCAAGGTGGTCGTTGATGATAAAGAGCACATCATGCGCCGCACAGAGCGCTTTTAGCTGCTCGGTGATGGGGAGCAGTTCTTTTTTGGTGGACATTTTGTCGCGGAGCTGAATTACCCTGGCGCCGCCAGCTATGGCCGCCTTGGCGACATCAATGTGGCGGCGCTTGAGCAAAGCCTGGGTATCGACAATAACATAGAGCCCGCTCAGGCGCGGTATTTTATCCTGGCGCAGCAGCCGGGACAGAAGATTTCGTTCTATGGTGTAGAGGTCAAAGCGGGCCTTTTTGAACTTCTCCGTGTCCAGCCCGGTCTGGGGAATCTTGGCCAGCTCTTCAATGGTGCGCAGTGACTCCTGCACCCTTCTTGAGTTAGCCACCAGCAGGCTGGTTAGCTCTGGCTCTTGCTTCGGGGGGGCTTCCAGATTGATGCCGACATCACCCTCCGAGTCTCTCGCCTGAAGCAGCCGCTGGTTGAAGCGCTGGTCTGTCTCCAGTATCTGGTGGCGCATCGTCTTCAGCTGCTGGGTCAGATTGACATCGTTGAGTATCATCCGCGCCAGCTCTTCCAGAAGGCGGAGCCCCTCGCCGATGCGGTTGAGATTGGCGTCAATAATACGGAGGGTATCTAGCTCCGGAGAAGCCATATCTATCCCCTTGTCTCTTCTCTTGGTGGTTTATTCTAGCATAGCCAGAGCGGTCGGTAAAGGAGTTCAGTCCTCATTTACCGCATTTTCGATAAGCTCAATTCGGGATGGCTTTCCGCTGCGGTCTAACTCCACGGCGACCATATCAATGCGCCATGATGGGGGCAGGTTGCGGTGGGCCTGCCGGTAGCGGGCGGCGGCTGTCTTCAGCCTTTCCCTTTTGGTGGGGGTGATTGACTCTTCGGGGCTACCGAACCTCAGGCTCCTTTTGGTGCGCACCTCAATAAAGACCAGGCAGTCTCTATGGCGGGCGACAATATCAACCTCAGCCTCGGGGCAGCGGTAGTTGGTTTCCAGAATGTGATAACCCCGCTTCTTGAGGTAGTCTTTAGCCAGCTTTTCCCCCAGTATACCGGTATCTCTACGTGTCATTTTGGTTAGACAGCCTGACGGGCCGGAAGGACTGGCGGTGGATGGGACAGGAGCCCAGCCGCCGCAGGCAGGAGAGGTGTTGTTCCGTGCCGTAGCCCTTGTGCTGTGCCAGCCCGTAACCGGGATAGCGTTCATCCAGCTCGACCATTAGCTGGTCACGGGTTACCTTGGCGATGATAGAGGCGCAGGCGATGGAGAAGCACAGGCTGTCGCCGTAGGTTATCCCCTTTTGCGGCAACGGTACCTCGGGCAGGGGCAGGTAGTCGATGAGGAGAAACTGGGGCGGTGGCGAAAGCGCCTCAATAGCCAGCTTCATCGCCATTCGGGTTGCCTTAACTATACCTTTGGTATCAATTACTTCAGGGGCAACAACGCCGGTGCCCACCGAGATGGCCACTTCATTAAGATGGTAAAAGAGAAATTCACGCCTTAAGGGGGGCAGCATTTTGCTGTCTTTTACCAGGTCCAGCCAGGGTGTATCCAGATTGTCGGGCAAAATGAGGGCAGCCGCCACCACCGGACCGGCCAGAGAGCCCCGACCCGCCTCATCAACCCCGGCGATTAAGCGGTAGCCCTGTGCCTCAAGTGTTTCTTCCTCGACAAAAGACGGTGTCTGGGAAATCCTGAGCAACTCTTTCCCCCTCCCGCTTCTCGATTATGGTCCCGCCCCCCAGGACAACCTCGCCCTGATAGCCGACGACAGCCTGCCCCGGCGTGATTGCCGACTGGGGCTGCTGGAACCGAACCTCGGCGGTGCCGTTATTAAAATATAGCTCAGCCGCTGCCTCGGGTGACTGGTAGCGGATTTTAGCAGTTATTCTGGCTCCCTCCGGCGGGGCTTCCCCCGATACCCAGCTTAAATTATCGGCGAGCAGTGCCCGGCCCAGCAGCTGCTCTTTAGTGCCGACGATAAGCCGGTTAGCGGCGGCATCAAGCCGGAGCACGTAGAGCCGCTCGTTTGAGGCAATGCCCAGCCCCTGCCGCTGCCCCACGGTGAACCGGGCCAGACCGCGGTGTTTGCCCAGAATATTGCCCTCGGTGTCCACGATGTCGCCGGGTTCAATGGGAATAAGGTGGGCGATAAAAGTACCCAGGTCATTATCGGGGATAAAGCAGATATCCTGGCTCTCGTGTCTGGTGGGTAAGCCCAGCCGGGCCGCCTCTTTTTTAATTTCGGTTTTGGAGTGATTGCCTAACGGGAACAAGAGTTGCTGAAGCTCACTCTGTCCCAGAGTGTAGAGAAAGTAGGACTGGTCTTTGCTGTGGTCAATCGCCTTCAGCAGGCGGTAGCCATCGGGGGTATAGTCAATGCGGGCGTAGTGGCCGGTAGCCATGAAATCAGCCCCCATCTCCCTGGCTTTCCGGAGCAAAGCGCCGAACTTGATGTATTTATTGCACCGGATACAGGGGTTGGGGGTTCGGCCTAATCTATATTCCCGGCTGAAATCGGCAATGACCTTCTGGGAGAAAACCTCTCTTAAATCAATGACATAGTGGGGGATGCCTAGCCTGTGGGCGACCCGGGCGGCGGCTTCTATCGCTTCCAGCCCGCCGCAAGCGCCAAATATATCTTCGTCGGGGGCTTCTCCGGGCCAGATTTGCATGGTTGCCCCGATGACTCCGTAGCCGGCTTCTTTCAGCAGCACCGCCGCCATTGAGGAGTCCACCCCGCCACTCATCGCCACCACAACCCGTTCCTTGTTCATAGTTTAAAACCCCGCTCGGCGAGTAATCGTTTGACTTTTTGCGCAATAATTTCGGCTATTTTTGCCTTGGGCAGAGTGGCATCAATAACCAGCCAGCGCTTTGGCTCACTGTTAGCCAGCTTGAGGTAGCCCTGCCTTACCTTCTGATGAAAGGCGATGTTCTCCTGCTCAAAACGGTCCGTCTTTTTGTCTTGCTTGCGGGCAAGGCCGTTCTCGGCGGCGATATCCAGCAGGACGGTGAGGTCAGGCTCAAGCCCCTGGGTGGCGGTATGATTGACCGCCCTGACCGTAGCTAAGTCCAGCCCCCGTCCGTAGCTCTGATAGGCGGTCGTCGAGTCGGTAAAGCGGTCGCAGATGACGGTTGTGCCGTCATTGAGGGCGGGCTGGATAACCTCCGCCACCAGCAGGGCGCGGGAGGCATTGAACAGCAGTAACTCGGTTTGGGGCGGTATCTTCTCTCCCCACTTCAGCCAGCGGGCGATTCGCTTACCCAGTGGTGTCCCGCCCGGTTCGTGGGTCAGTAATACCGGAATGGCTAGCTTGGCGAGCCGGCGGTACAGCGCCCTCGCCTGCACACTCTTGCCACACCCCTCCCCGCCTTCAAAGGTAATAAAAAGAGACATCGGTTACGCCTTGGGTCTATTATTTATAAATCCTCACCCGCCTATTGGGCTCTTTGCCCGAGCTTTGTGAGGAAAGGGCGTTTCTTTCTGCGATGAGGTGCTGCATACGGCGGATATAGGCGCTCTGGGGGCTCAGTTCTACGGCTTCTTCCCCCAGCCTGACCTGACCGACGGCGGCTTCCGCCTCATCAAGGGCTGATTTAAATGAGCCTGACGGCGGTTGCGGGTAGATGCTCTTCAGCATCTGCCTTATCTGGTGGGGGGTGTTGCTTCTCAGGGCATAGACGGGTAAATTGGCCGCTTCGGCATCTTTTACTTTTTGCAGCTTGCGGCGGTAGTAGCTCTTGGTGGTGATAAACAGGTTGGCATTCTTTAGATTTTCCCTGATATCAAGGCTCAGCCCGGTCTCTTTGGCGGTCTGCTCCAGCCGGGAGCGGTTTACCCCGAAGAGATATAGCCGGGGTAGCTCATCTTTGAGTAATGGCTTGCCCTTAACCATTTTCTTAATCACGGTGGGGGTAACTTTTTCTATCTTGACCTTGCCGCTCTTGTCCCACCAGCGAACCTCGGTGGGCATATATTGGCCGCGCAGCAAAGAGTCAACCGCCTCGCCGACATCAGGATGGATGGCGACCCGGTCAAAGTCCTGAATTTCAACGACGATATTAAAGGTAGGCGGTGCCTTGCGCTCCAGTATCGACTTCTGGGTTCGCCGCCGCTTGGCTTCTTCATCACCCAGGGTTACCGTCTGGATACCGCCTATAAGGTCAGCCAGGGTCGGGTTCATCATCAGGTTGTCCAGGGTATTGCCGTGGGCGGTGCCCACCAACTGGACGCCGCGCTCGGCAATGGTGCGGGCAGCCAGCGCCTCAAGCTCGGTGCCGATTTCATCAATGACAATTGCCTCCGGCATGTGGTTTTCCACGGCTTCAATCATGACGGCGTGCTGCATGGTGGGGGTGGTTACCTGCATCCGCCGGGCATGCCCGATGGCGGGGTGGGGGATATCGCCGTCGCCGGCAATCTCGTTGGAGGTGTCAACCACCACCACCCGCTTTCTCAGGTCATCGGCCAGCACGCGGGCGACCTCGCGCAGCATGGTGGTCTTGCCCACCCCGGGGCGGCCCAGCAGCAGCACACTTTTGCCCGACTCAACCAGGTCCTGGATAATCTTGATGGTGCCCAGCACCGCCCGCCCCACCCGGCAGGTCAGCCCGACAATGCGCCCCTTGCGGTTGCGAATAGCTGAGATGCGGTGCAGGGTGCGCTCAATGCCGGCCCGGTTGTCATCACCGAAGCTGCCGATGCGGGCAACGACATAATCAATATCCGGCTCATCAACCTCTTTGGGGTTAAGCACTACTTCTTGCTCGGGGAAGCGGGCTTCGGAGGGGCGGCCCAGGTCGAGCACTACCTCTAACAGCTCACTCAGGTTTTTCTGCTGGCACAGCGGCTGGCGAATGTGCGAGGGCAGAATATCAAGCATTGCCTCCAGGTCATCGGTGATTACTTTTTGCAAAATCTACCCCCCCTTTTACTTACCTCCGGCGACGATATCAATAAAATACTGGTGAAATCTGAAGTCATCGGTCAGTTCGGGGTGAAAGGCGGTCGCCAGCAGCTTGCCCTGCTGGGCGGCCACGCCGGCGTTATCTAACCG
>Ga0209427_10007751_pt1 | contig 12124 bp, 9 predicted proteins | sample DeeMarSWOR136_30_FD_187465 | JGI IMG/M metagenome (GOLD analysis project Ga0209427, IMG submission 187465) | Marine sediment microbial communities from White Oak River estuary, North Carolina - WOR-1-36_30 (SPAdes) (version 2) | ecosystem: Environmental > Aquatic > Marine > Intertidal zone >... | reverse complement strand
AGCAAAGCGAAGCAATCTCGTAAAAATAAATGCATTTTATCCCAAGAAATGGCTGCGCTTCGCTCGCCATGACATGGCGAAGGAGTTTCATCCTAACATTTGATGTTTTTAAAAATAGGTCCAATCCATTGAAAATTAGGCAAAAATTGGGGACTGTCCCCAATTATTTTTTTTCTTCCAGACAGCGGGCTGCCCAGAGCATTCCCCTCTGGACGATCGTCCGCGCCTCCGGCACATCGAAATCTTTAGCCAAATGACCGAGGGAGGTGTAGAAAACTCGTCCTTTCCCGTACATCTTTTTCCAGACAACAGGCATCACCACTCCTTCTATCCAGGAGGCATGCTCAGCAGAAAAGCTAGTGGTCGCCAGAACCTCGACGATCGGGTCGACATGCATGTAGTACTGCTCGGAATGCATCTTGAAGTCGGACAGGCCGGCTGTTATCGGGTCTTCATGGTCGATGATGTTGACCTCATAATCGATTATCCCCCCGGGATGAGCGACCCACTGGCCGCCGACCATGAACTGATATTCTGTGTTGCTCCGGAAGGCATCAGCCAGGCCGCCGTGCCACCCTGCCAGTCCGACTCCGCTCTTGACTGCTTCCAGAAGCCCTCTCTCCTGTTCCCGGGTGATGGTCGACATGGTAAAGACCTGGACGATGAGGTCCAGGGATTTCAGCTTATCCACATCCAGGTAGGAGTCCAGAGTATGAGAGATTTCCACCTCGAATCCCTGCTGCTCGAGCCAGGGAGCGAAGATGTCGACGCACTTTTTAGGCTCATGGCCTTCCCATCCGCCCCATACAAACAGGGCTTTCTTCTTCTCTGCCCGGAGAGGAAGGATTAGACAGGACAGGATCAAAAACAGGGCCAGTAGCCCGGCAGCCTTTCCTGCTTTAAAAAGACAAATGCAGCCTTTTACCATCATTCTCACCTCACTTTAGGATCAGGCTTTGATAAAGTTTTCGAAGTTTTGGAAGCCTGACCCCATTCACAACTCCCTTATCCAGATATTGCGAAAGCGAATCGGGTTTCCGTGGTCCTGTAAGGAGAGCGGAAGCTTATCCGGATGAAACACGTAGGGAGGCCTTTTCTTGTTTTCCGTGGGCCCTGTCAGCTCGACGTTGTCATGGACCAGCAATCCGTTATGGAATACGGTCATCCTGGCCGGACTCATCAGCGTGCCTTCCGGGTCGAAGCGCGGCCTGTGGAAGACGATATCATAGGTCTGCCATTCCCCAGGAGGACGGCAGGCATTGACCAGCGGCGGGTACTGTCCGTAAATGGCTGCGGTCATGCCATCCGCATAGGTTGTGTTGTCATAACAATCGAGAACCTGCACCTCATATTTATCCATCAAGAAGACTCCGCTGTTTCCCCGTTCCTGCCCTTCTCCAACAGCGGGGAGGGGCGTTGCCCATTCGAGGTGAAGCTGGCAGTCACCAAACTTCTGTTTGGTACGTATGGATCCTTTCTTTTTGACCACCTCCATGTAGCCGTTCTCGACTTTCCAGCGGGCGGGTTGTCCTTTGCTGTCTTCCCAAAGAGAAAGATCCGTACCATCAAAAAGAACGATGGCATCCGCCGGAGCAGGAACAGGACCGCTGGCCGGGCCAGGATCCACAACCGGAGGCTGAGGCCGCTCCGGATCATGTATCTTCCACTCCTCCACAGGCTGTGAACCTCCTTCTCTAATCCCGCTTTTCTGACAGCTGGCTGCAACGACGAGAACCAAAGCGGCTGAGAACAGCACGATGAAAGCGACTTTTCCCATCTTTACCTCCTCTGGGTTTCATGGGACTCGAATTATCCTGTTTTCAGGAAATTGAACGGATATAAGTGACCCTGACTTCCTTTTCAAGGACAACAGCCATGTCCAGGTCAAAAAGTCACAGCGACCAACCCGGACGGTACTCTTTGTGAAGGTGCTTATTCGCCTCCGGAAGGTTGGTGAACTCCATCTTTTCTCCATCCCAGAGGAGCTTGGTGTGCTGCTCCTGCATCAGGACAGCTACATTCGCCAGGAGCATCATCTCAGTCAGGGCTGCCGAATAGGAAAAGTCCGTGGTTGATTTTTTTCCCGCCTTGATCGCTTCCACCCACTCCTCATGGATACCTGGTGAGCGGGGGATGGTCTTTTCCGGCCGCTTGTATTCCTGCATCCTGGTTTCAGGAACCAGGCGCGGGTTTCTTCCGTAGGTGCTGCACATCAGGAGGCCTCTGTCTCCGACGAACAGCACGCCGCCTCCGTCATCTCCCATCATCCGGCCCTGCTCTATCTCAGCCGGCCGCGGAGGCATCAAGCCTCCGTCATACCAGGTCAAAGTCACCGGAGGCATCTCTCCGCGGGCGGGGAATTCATAGGTGACCATCTCAGCGACAGGATAGGAATCTTTGGTGTATCGGGTGGCACTGGCCTGGACACTGAGGGGAGATCCGAGCTTCAAAGCCCAGAAAGGCTGGTCGATAAGATGGGCGCCCATATCTCCCAGGGCTCCGGTGCCAAAATCCCACCAACCCCTCCAACTAAACGGACAGTAGGCTGGATGATAGGGGCGGAATGGAGCTGGCCCCAGCCACAGGTTCCAATCCAGAGTGGAAGGAACAGAGGGAATTTCTTTAGGGGCCTCGATCCCCTGAGGCCAGATGGGACGATTGGTCCAGACGTGGGCTTCGCGCACATCGCCGATAGCGCCATCCCAGATCCATTCGCATATCAAGCGGGCACCTTCTCCCGCGTGCCCCTGATTGCCCATCTGGGAGATTATCTTCGCCTTCTTGGCTGCTTCAGCCAGCAGGCGGGCTTCTTTGACAGTGTGGGTCAGAGGCTTCTGGACGAATACATGTTTTCCCATATTGATGGCCATCATGGCGATGACTGTATGGGTGTGGTCGGGCGTGGTCACTGTGATTGCGTCGAGTTTTTTCTCCTTTTCCAGCATGAGACGGAAATCGCGGTATTTCTTGGCTTTGTCGTACATAGGCTGATGTTTGGGGTCGTTACGCTCGTGTTTCAGGAATCCGGCCATCTGGGTATCGTCCACATCGCAGAGAGCAACGATGTTCTCTGAGGAAACGCTCCAGATGTCAGATGTCCCTTTTCCTCCAACGCCCACACATCCGATGTTCAATGTGTCGCTGGGGGCTTTTCGTCCCGGTCCTCCCAGCACATGGCGGGGAACGACCATCAGCCCTGCGGCGGCTGTGGCTGAAGTCCCGAGGAATTCGCGCCGGGAGATTTTCAGCCCTACGGATGAAGGATTTTTTTTTGAAGTCTTCATGATCGTTATCCTTTCTCTTTTAATTTCTTTGAGTTACTCTTCTCATTCAGGCACTTTATCCGATTCACACAAACATAAAAAATACTATGTTATGATAAGGCAAATAAACAGCATCCGAGTGCAACGAAGCAATCGTAAAAACATATGAATTTTTTCCCCAAGAGATAACCATGCTACGCTCTCGCATATGGATCATGATTATGCATAAATTGGGGACAGCCCCCAATTATTCGCACGGATTCGCAATGACAATATAAAAACATCTTTCAAGTTAATAATAGTATACTCTCAATACTGCCAGAGTCAACTTGGAGGGGGAACTGACTTCCCCCTTCCAACGCTCGCTTGCTTTCTCGCGACTCGCTGCCTCCCCTTCTCGGGCTGGGCATGAGCCTACGCCCTGCGACCAAGGGGCCATACCCCCTTGGATCCCCAGACAATCGAAACGATCGTCAACTTGGAGGGGGAACTGACTTCCCCCTTCCAACGCTCGCTTGCTTTCTCGCGACTCGCTGCCTTAAGCCTATTCGAAAATCGGCCTCTTTTTACTCCGATTGCCCTGCTTCAAACTCAGCCTTCTTGGGCTCGAGACCGAGGTCGCTCAAGATCAAATACACGGTAAACCCGACTACGAACGATAACAGCGTTTCCAGCCCGTAATGAAAGCCGATGCCCGGAATCACGCCGAGTATTCCCACAATAAACCCGATGGCCCAGGCTATATAGCCGGCCCAGTTGACGCCCTGCCTGGGGCCCGCCCATTTCCCGTTTCTCAGGTAGTCTGCGGTCATGGCTCCGATGATCGGTCCGAAGGAGGCCCCGATGATCAAAAAGAAGCCGACCAGGTTCTGGGCCACACCCGTAGCTGCCAGGACCGTTCCGATGGCTCCTGCTCCCAGGGTTAAAACGGTCCTTGGAAGTTGAGGGATCATCGTCGAGAAGGCGTTCCCTGCCAAAAAGGCACAGAATCCTGTGGGGCAGATGCAGGCGATAACGAACACCCAGAACATGATCAGGGCCACAACACCTCCGACAGCGCCGATGGAGAGGATGAAAGCCGAGATGACATCCACATTCGCGGTTCCCATTTTCGCATCCACAGCGATCTGGGGATTCTTGCCCAAAGCGCCGGCAATGGTCAACAGGGCAAAAATTCCAGCGACAAGGGCCGCCACCGTTATCCCGAAAAATCCGCCGAGAACAACGTCTTTCTTGTTCCGGTTGTTCATGGTAAAGTCCGCGCCGGCAGCTCCGGCTGTGGCAAAAAAGCCGGCCGCAGATTGCAAGGCGGCAAAAGCTCCCAAAGCAATTATCGGAATGCCAGCAACGATCGCCACTTTGATCGTTATCGAGGAGCTGAAGTTAGAGAGCCCACCTCTGTTGGCGAATCCGGCGATAACAATAATCAGCAAAGGAAAAACCGGAATCCAACTGGAAAGCCAGGCCAGCCATTTGATCCCTACTGCTCCCACCAGGGCGAGCAGGAATCCCCAGACGATACAGACCAGCCAGAACAGAAGAGTGTTCGGACCAGGAATAGTATTTGGATCCACATTGGGGTATATGGCCCTCATAAAGAATGAAGCCGCTGAAAAAGTGAACACTGCATGCCAGCCGATCTGCAAAAAACCCATGAGAAGCCCGGGAATCAGTATCCCGCCTTTGGTTCCAAAGGTCGAAGCGCCCACGACATACAACGGCATCCCAGTCTGCATGCCCAACAGCCCGGGCACATAAAACAGAGCAAAACAGAACAGTGCTCCCACGATCAAACCCACGATCCCGGCCCAGAGGCTACCGAATTGAAGAGCTCCGGCCATCCCAGACATAAAGGGGACAGAGATGAAGATCCCTGCGTAGGATTGAGCTGTGTTTCTGTACCAGGGCACCCGTTTTTCAGCGGGATTCGGGGACGCTGACCTCAGATATGCCGGCAGTGTTTCCTTACCCATAACATTCCCTCCTTAAATGAAAATGATGAGAATATAAAAAATATCGGAATGCGCCATTAGGTTAGATGTATATTCTTGCTTATATCCAACTCGGTTCCCACTCATTATATAAAAAACAAACAAGCGGTCAATAAAAAAATTGGGGACTGTCCCCAATTATTCGGGTGTGGCGCCTTAAATTAAAGAAAACAATTGAGGACAGGGCTGCATTTTCCACATCAGAAAAGAATGCTCTAAAATGCTTATAAATCTAAATTAAGCTTTTTTTGCTTTATTAAGACAATATCAGAAGAAAAGCATTTATTCATACCTGAGAGAGTCGACCGGGTTGGTTATGGCGATTTTAATGGATTGGTAGCTGACTGTGATGACAGCGATGATAAAAGCCAACAATCCTGACAGGATAAATATTCCAACTCCCATACCCGTTCTGTAAGCAAAGTTCTGAAGCCATCTGTCCATAGCAAAGTAAGCAACGGGCCAGGCAATAAGGTTGGCTGCCAATACCCATTTTGTGAATTCTTTAGATAATAGAAAGACAATTCCTGACGCTGAAGCTCCGAGAATCCTGCGAATTCCAATTTCCTTTGTCCGTTGTTCGACCATGAAAGCTGCCAATCCGAACAAGCCAAGGCAGGATATAAAAACAGAAAAGGCCGCAAATAGTCCAAAGACATTCCCGAACTGCTGGTCTGACCTGTATTGATTATTGAAGGACTCCTTAATGAAAAAATAATCAAGGGGCTTCCCGGGAAACACTTCATCCCATTTGTTCCTGACCAGAGAGAGGGTATGGGATATGTTCCGTGTATCCAATTTAACCGAAAAGTAGTTATTTCTGCCGTTGGGATCGCCTTCGGTCAAAGTAAAAATGATCGGCTGCATACTATCTTTCAAAGATTTATGGTGGTAATTTTTAATGACGCCGACCGTTTCGACGATTTGCTCCCCGAGTCCTCCGAGCAATATTTTTTCGTTCAGGGACTTCTCCGGGCTTTCGTACCCCAATATTTTCACTGCTTCTTCATTCAATACGGCTGCATTCCTGTTCGTACTGAACTCTTTTGAAAATTTCCTGCCAGCCAAAAGCTCAATCCCATAAAAGTCGAAAAATTCATAATCCACAGTAACGAAAAAGCACCGTTTACCGTCATCAGGATCGCTTTTTAAAGGCCTGATCCCACTGGCTGCGTTGGAGTATTCTTCTCCCGGAATAGTCGAGGAAGCGCTTACGGCTTTGATCACCGGATAATCGAGCAACGCTTTTTTGAACCTATTGACTCGATCAGTCGAATATGCCATTTCTCCTGGAATTCTTAAGGCCATTGTCTGCTCCATATTCACCCCCAGGTCCTGATTGCGCATGAAGGAGAGCTGTTTAAAGACAGTCAACGTACCCACGATGAGAATGGTAGAAATCGCAAATTGAAAAATCACTAAACCTTTTCTGAAATTCATTCCTTTGGATGAGTGACTATGAGAACCTCTCAGGACTGTCACCGGCATGTAGGAAGAAAGAACTATAGCTGGATAGATCGCGGAAAGAATAGCGCCTATTAAGATAGCCAATGCAAGCCATATCCAGACATGAATCCCAGGCGACAGGGATAAAGGCAAACCCGCTATCCGACTGAAAGAGGGAAAGAAAGCCAGAACTAGAATCAGGCCGAAAATGACTGCCAGGATGTTCACAAACACAGATTCATAGATGAATTGTTTGATCAATTGTAAGCGACGGGAACCTACGACTTTTCTTATCCCGACTTCTTTGGCTCTGGTCATGGACCTGGCTGTGGAAAGATTAATGGTATTCACCCAGGCAATGAGCATGATGAAGACAGCAATTATGGTTAAAAAATAAACGGTTCTCGAGTTACCGGTGCCCTCTGGTTCCCACCTGAGACTTGAAGACAAATGAATGTCTCTGAGAGGTTGGAGAATGAATTCCCTTTTGTAGTCGTCTCCAGAGAGCTTGTGTCTTTCAATGAACGCCGGGAACTTGGATTCCAGCGACTGGGGATTGGCATGGGGAGAGAGCAGGACATAAGTATAAAACATATTCCATCCCCAGTAGTATGCGGCCTGATCCCTTTTCTGGATTAAAGTCTTATAAGATAGTAAAAAGTCAAATTGAATATGGGAATTATCCGGCACATCCTTTAATACTCCAGTAATTTGACACAGGTGAGTTCCATATTGGTTAGTCAGAATGATCATCTTTTCTATTGGGTCTTCATCTCTAAAGTATTTCCTCGCGGCCGATTCAGATATGACAGCCGTATTCGGGTTTTCGAGGGCAGGTTCAGGAAAACCTTCAACCACCGGAAAGGAAAATATCTTCAGAAAAGACGACTCTGCATAAAAGACTTTTTCCTCGGAGAAAGTAACCATCCTGGAAGGAGGATCCTGCTCTTTAACAATGTGCAGGGAATAAGTTCCGGATTCGTAGGTCACTTGATCCGGATTATCTGGATCAAGAATCTCTTTATCATCCACAACAAATTTATAGGCATATCTTCCTGGCAGGAGCAAGACTTCGCCTTCCCAGAGATCTTCTTTTCTGTGAAATACATTCCGATCCTGATCCCAATTATTAAAAAATCCTACAACGGAAACTTTCGCTGCATCCTTGAATCCTTTGAGCTTAAATTTAACCGTCTGAATATAACTATCACTCGGGTCATAGGAAACGATATTGCTCATAAAGCTTGCAGGGTACACTCTTGCTGACTCCATGATCTCGGGGAATTCCTCTTTCAGCGTCGGGCCCAGTGCCGGAGGGCAACCAGAGCTTTTATCATGTATATCACTATAAATTCGATCATTCCTTACGCGGTATATCCGGTCAGAATTTTCGTGGAACCTGTCATAGCTCAACTCAAAAGAAACGAAGAAAAATATAAGGAAAGCGGCAGCTATGGCGACGGCCAACCCGGAAATATTGATAAAGGAATACCCTTTGTGCCTCCTGATATTTCGTAAAGCGATTTTTAGGTAATTTTTAAACATCTGTAGGCTCCAGTAAATATGGCTCTTTATAAATGAGGGAGTTGAAACAAGAATGAGCGTCCAGTACCATATGCGCGCCTGGCCAATCCCCTTTTTCTCGACAGTATCCCTGTATTCCTCCTCCAAATCACCTCCAATCACCTCAATCTCTCCCCTGTTGACAATTCTTCTGAGAATCCACTCGGCGATTCTAGGAGGTTTCAACTTCTGGTTTTTCATTGAGCTAACTTTTATTCAAAGACAGGATTGTCTTCCTGTCCCAAATTGATTTTTTGAGCTCCAAGGCTGTTTTTAAGGCAGAGATCCCTCTGGGAGTGATGGAATAATAATACCGTCTTCGCCCGCCTCTCTTGGGTATGGGATCACTGGAAGATTTTGTGATCAATCCTATTCTGGTGAGCTTATCCAATGCACTGTAAAGAGTGCCGTAAGGAAAAATCCTGTGTGTGGACTCAGACAACTCTTTTCTAATCGCCACACCATAGGCATCCTCTTTAAGCTTCCAAACAGCCAGCAATACGATTTCTTCCGTAAGGGTAAGGTCCTTCATTGGGCCTCCTCATTGTATATATACGGATTATAGTACAAATTGTTGACAAAAATACAATAATTTTTACGATTTATCGTACTTATAGATTTTCTAATATCATATCAATAATTGAATAGTGGCCAATGATCGGGATCATGTTTCCATTTTCTATTTTAAGTTCACTAACGTTCCCGAACTCCCTATTATGGACAAAACTGCTTTAAATGATAAAATAGAGGCAATAAATCTCGAATATTATGAAGTCCTTCATTTCTGCATTTACAGGATAGTTAAGGAGATCAAGCTTTAACTATCCCCAATCATTGAATTGCCAATCAGGCAGCCTCGTCGATCATATCGACCTCTTTAAACCGGCAGAAGTAGGACAGCTCTCGGGTGATATCTCCGTAGCACGTCTGGCGGTGAAGTCCGGCAGACCAGTTCTTCCACAGTCTTTCGATGTTTCCATCCACCTTAACCGTGATTTTGGTCCGGCATCCCCGGTCATCGCGCAATTGAACAGGTGTATCGATGATCTCGCCGGTAAAATAGCGCAAAACATCCGTGCCGACAAATATCGCCTGGGTGACCTTCTGATCCAGCCGCATCTTGACCTGAGGGACAACTCCTTCCTGACGTTCCATGACCGTCCTGAGCTTATAGGGTTCGGCTGGATTGTCAGGACCGTTCATTTTCGGTGTCCCCATGCAGTGGGCCAGGATGATCGATCCTTTTGATTCATCCACTGTCGGGTCGCTGATGAAGCCCGGCCTCCCGACCAATCCCTGAAAAAGAATATGGGTGAGTGCAGAGCGCAGGTCGGACTCGCAGATACCGGCAAGCCCCATGTTATTGAGACGTGAAAACCCGACACAGGGATAGGCAGGAAGCATGATGGTCTTATCCCACATCGTCCCGTAGCAATCCGCAGTCATCACAGTTGCCTTCTCCCGGTCAAGCAGCCTCTCAAAAGCCAGAGCCAGCTTGCAGGATTTGAACACATCCTCTCTCGAGGGTTCGACAACCTGTTCGGCTCCCTTTATCCAGCGGTCCGTTTCTGCCTTTGCCTCGCTGTCTTTAACGCTGTTGTAAACATCCACTACCTCCTTAAGACTGATCTGTCTGATCTCTGTGCCGAACTTACCCCTGATTGCCCTGGCATATTCGTCAAACGACCGGGTCGTCAGGTTGAGAACCCTGGCTTCTCTCAGATGGTGGATCGCCCGAAAAGGCCTGATGGCTACGGCCAGTTGTTCGAGGTCGCTGCTGAGAATACAATCCATCTTTGCTCCCAACGGCTGCTGGCGGAGATTCCCGAACCCGACCCACTCATGCCCGGAATAAGGGAGGGCAAAGACCATTGTTGGTTTCCCCAGGCTGAGGATCTCCCTCAGCATCGGAGATATGCCGATGTTGAAGTGAATGGCCAGGATGCCCTCAACAGCATTCAACCGGCTGGCGAGTTCCTTGACCTTCTCCGGCGACGTCACCAGCTCGTCGACACTGAACTCGATATCAGACAGTTCCTTTCCAAATTTGGCGAATGCTGACTCGTAGAATTGAATCTCCTTTTTGAAATCCAGGTTAGGCTTGGGCCAGAGGCCATGGGAAGTCCCCAGATACAGACGGGCCACTTTGACCTTTGTTCCTCGACAGCCCGGACTGATAAGCTTTGAGCGCTCAGGATTCGCTCCGAAAACCCAGAACCGTGATCCACCCAGACACAGAGCTCCACCGGCAGCTGTCAGTTTGAGGAATTCCCTTCGTTTTATCGGTATTTCCATCTCAACCTCCTGCTATTCTCTGATGTTCTCATTGCCTTTATTCTCAAGCGGCACAACCTGTCTCACTCTGCGAGACCGGATCGAGTACTGTCATCTCTCCAGTTATACTCGGATCTCGATTTGAGAAAAATTGAATTAATCATGATCGAGGATGAAAAAACGGAAGCCTAATCCATTTTCATTCCACCGATTGTATTCCACAGATTGACATCCCTTCGTATATTATGCCTGGATATGGAACCTGTCAAGCAACGTTGACAAGCTCAGGGTTTCATCATAGAATCTCTCAGCAATGAAGGGGAAAATTGACATTTTATTCAATGCATTACTGTCAGAACCAGGATATTTGTATATAAGGAGGAATAATGAAAACGAATTTAAGAGTATCAAAAAGAAGACTTTTAATCGTTACCATCACCGCCTTAACATTATTTGTCTTGATTCTCGGCTCAGAAGCAGGTTTCGGGAAAACAGCCCGTAATCCTGTCTCAACGGCCGCTCTCCAGTCAAATGATGATTCAAGCTACAGAAGCATCTATCTGTATCTTGAGATAGACGGGAATGTTATCGAAGGTGAATCTCCTGTGGCCTCGCTCGAACGGGAGAAACTGATTCCTGTCTTTTCAGTCAACCATGAGATGTCCAGGGCCGTGGATTCCTCAAGTGGCGAAATCGGCACCCGAACCCACAAGTCATTCACTTTCACCAAAGAGATGGATAAAACCTCTCCCCTTCTCGCCAAGGCCCTTTTGTTCAACGAACCAGTGACCAAGGCTGAATTTAGATTTTATCGACCCAGCCAGAGCGGTGCCGGGACTGAAGAGCATTATTACACCATAACCTTAGAATCAGGGTATATTGTCTCTATGGTTACGTTTACGGATTCCGTTGACCCGTACTATTGCGAAGAGATTTCGATCTCTATCTCGAGTATAACCTGGACATCTGAGATCGGCGGAGTGACACACAAGGACGATATACGCAGAACAGAATATGAATAATTCCGGTATTCGTTAAGCAGACGCTTCCGCAGTCGGCTCCTGAGCTGGGGGGAACAGCTCATAATCAGGGCCAAACTGACCCAGATATTCCACGCTGAAAGCCCTCAGGGTGTACCATACGGGCAGAGTGACGACGGTCCCAATATAGGGGATGATCAACAGAATAATCCCTATGCAGCAGGTCAGCAAGCCAGCGATAACGATCAATATTATGAACATTAGAGTCAGCAGAAAAAAGAATATCCCGAACAGGATAAAATGAAAAGGATGCTGTCCGAAAAGCTGCAGGAATCGGCCCCAGCCCTGAGTCGTTGTGAGTTTATGCTTGTACATAATGGGGACCACGAAGCCAGACAGGAATGTAGAAATATAGCCGACGATAAGAAGAGTCGCAACGAAAAGCAAAGCCATCATCACAATAAAAGGAACCGGGATTTGCCGATAATCACTGGCTCTATAGATATAAGATGCTGTGGTGAAGAAAAACACAGTATACATGATGAACAGCGAAAAACAGATCAGGCCAAAGCACAGCCGCCATAAAAATAACGAGTTGCCTTCTTTC
>Ga0209427_10007750_pt1 | contig 12124 bp, 9 predicted proteins | sample DeeMarSWOR136_30_FD_187465 | JGI IMG/M metagenome (GOLD analysis project Ga0209427, IMG submission 187465) | Marine sediment microbial communities from White Oak River estuary, North Carolina - WOR-1-36_30 (SPAdes) (version 2) | ecosystem: Environmental > Aquatic > Marine > Intertidal zone >... | reverse complement strand
TATATCTTTTTGATTTAAGTAAGCATACGTTAATTTCGCCATTGCATGTACAGGGATGGCAGGGATGATGTATGCAAACTCAAATCTTTGAAGTAAACTGAGTAATTCATTTAAGCTCTCATTAATGACAAATAATATTGATTTACCCGCCTGAATTTGTTTGATTTTATCGAAATCGTAGTTCATTTCAAACAAATCTACTTCTGAACGAACTTTGCAATGCGGGTTACTATCAATGATTATAACAGCAAAGTTGTTTCTCCTACAAAACGTAAGCGCGTTATATCCGACTTCCCCACCACCGATAACTAATATTTGCTTTCTTGAAAGACTCATAAACTGATGTTGATATCATTGCTCTTAAATTGTTCACTACTATCGTCATCCATTAAACTTAATAGACCTCTAGTATATCATGATAAAATTGAAATGCTTCTGTATTTTTTTCGATAATTAAAATTGATGTGGAGATATCCTTCTTGAAAAAGAAACATTCTAAGGAGGAGATTGCATGAGAGTTGTAAATATGTATGCTGAGGTTAATTCTGAAATATGTACGGGTTGTAAGATTTGTGAAAAAGTGTGTCCCACTTTATCCATAAAGATTTTTGGAGAGAAAAAAGAGAAACGCGCAGTTGTCGATCTGAATACATGTGCGGGATGTGGGGCATGTGTTGAAAGATGTGATTTCGAGGGAGCAATTGCATTGAAAACTTTAGAGGAGTCCAAGATTATAGGTGTTGATCCTAGGTTAGTAGATGAAAAAGAGATAGCTGAACTTTGTTTTGAAGCAAAAATACATCCAGAACAGATAGTATGTTTCTGTACTGGAACAAGGGCGGATGAAGTGGCTGCAGCAATTTTGTTAGGAGCAACCTCGCCCGAAGAAATCTCAATAAAAACTGGTGTTAGGACTGGGTGTAAAGTTGAATGCATTGAACCCATTCTTCGGCTCCTTAAAGCTGCTGGAATTGAACCCAAGCCCGTTGAGAAAGGTTGGCAGTGGTATGGAATCACTCCTACCGTATGGGATATCTCCGAAGAAATTATCCAAAAATATTCGGCTAGAGGATTTTATTTTGATGAGGATAAAGCACTGCTGAAGAAACTTTTAGATAGTGCGAAATAGGTGGTGATTAAAGATGGTTGTTAAATTAGAGAAGCCTGTAAGACCTCTTCTTCCTAAACAATCTAGATACGGACCTGATCCTGACCATATAAAAACTAGAGCCTGCGATTTAGAAAACATCGTGTCACTAAGAGTAAGAGAGTTGTTCCGTGACATACCAGAGAATATCTATCCTAGTGAGAGGGGAATCAAAGCGGTTAGAGAAGCAACCGTAGATGCCCTCGCAAATGTGGATATGAGTATGATAAAACCTGAAGATTCCGTGAATATACTTGGATCCCATCATGGATTCCTACTTGCTGGGGGAGAACCATATGCCGAAATGCTCAAAGCAATTAAAGATGTTATTGCAGAGAAAACAGGTTCGGAGAATATCCGTCTTAAAGTTGGAGTTGGTTTGAGATTCAGAGAATCTGACGAATATATACGAAGATTTGGTTTGGATGAGTACTTTGGTAAAGGTAAAGCGAAAGGTGTTACTCCCATTGATGAAGGAATACCAATAGAAACCGAGATTGGAACGTTATATGGCATTAAAAAATGCTATGACGCTGACTGGATAGTCCATGCGCATAATAGCGATGTAAGAGAGATTCACTTTCATAGACATGTCGATAGGGCCGTAAAACCATTTGGAATGTCTTATGCAAGGATTGAAACTAGATCTACTTATCATCACAATTTAGGACCAAGAGGTGCGAACTTTGTTGCAAGAGCCATTTTCAACTCTGAGTTTGTACAGAACAAGTGGACTTTTGCAACATTTCTAAAACCAACACCCGCTGGAATTGCTGGTGTGGATGCGGACAATGACCTTTTTGCTTTAGATGAAAGGTTAACGATTGATAATTTCAGATATTACGGAAAAATCCTGAGTTTACTTAGCCGAATTGATGAATGTATCGTTGTTTTAGATTTCCAAGCACCGATTCCATATGTCTTCTCCGCAGGTATGATTTTTGCGAATTTATCAGCATCAAGCGTGGATATATTTGACTTGGATTATCCTTTACCAGGTTACACTTGGTACACTGAGGCATTTTATGGAAAAGATGACAGACCTTTGATTCCAGATACCCCGCCGGTAAATCCTGCGATTAAGGCGATGGTAATAAATTATGCTTGGGGCGGGTACCCAAGCGTTTTCTGGGCTAAAATGATTCCCACAATCGTTGTAGGCGAACATCAGGCAGATGTATTCGAGAAGGATCCCCAAAACATTGAGTTTATGAGGCACGCCGTAGTTGCAAAGGATCTACAAACGGCGATCGAATTTGCAGCAAGGATTGCTGATACGGATAAGATATTAATTTTTGATGGAGCTCCTGGAGCAATAAATGTGAGTACACCACTCGCAGAAGAATTAGTTGAAAAAACTTTTGAAGTCAATAAAGCGGTTGAGCAAAAGTCTATGCCGAAATGGTGCAGGCAGAGGGGAATGAAAATTGGGGATAAGATATGATCAAAATACTGATCTGAGAGATCATATCTTCCATAATATTTTAAATAAGAGAGTCGAAGCAGAAATTTGGACAGCCGAGAGAGGTGTGGTTGCAGGGATTAAGCGAATCGTTAACAAGGCTATGGAGTTGGGATTGAAGATAGAACCCTTTTTTTCAGAAGGTGATGAGCTAGAGGATAATGATATAATCGCAAAACTAATAGGAACACCCAAGCAAATAGCTATTGCTGAAGATATACTCATTGGTCTCATTTCTAAAACATCCGGCATTGCTACTGCCGCCAAAAAAGCCGTCAAACTATCTGGGGGAAAAATTCGTATTGTATGTGGAGGTTGGAAGAAAATGCCCTATCAGATAAAATTCGAGATCAGGGAAGCAATCAAAATAGGTGGCGTGGATATAAGAATTTCCTCCGATCCTTTTATTTATTTAGATAAAAACTATATCAGGATGTTTGGAGGTATAAAAGAAACGCTTGAAGCTGTAGAAGAATTTGATATGATTAAGGTTGTACAGCTTAAAGGTGAGACTAATGAGATTTGGAAGGAGGCTTTAGTAGCAGGATCTTCGGGTTCAGATATTATTATGATAGATACAGGGAAGAAAGAGGATATCACATTAGTATCTATAAAATTGAAAGATTTTGGGATCAGAGAATCAGTAAAATTAGCGTTTAGCGGTTCTATATCTTTAGAAAGCATACCAGACTATCTCAACTTTGATGTAGATATTCTTGATGTTGGAAGGGCAATAATTGACGCCCCCATGCTCGACCTGAAACTGGATGTGGTGTAATGGAAGTCAATCTTCTCGGTAAAACGGAATTGTGGATTACAGACATTAGTTTGAGAAAAGTAAATTTAAGTGAACTTGCAAAGGTTGTTTCAGAGACGCTTGGTCTCAAAATGGAAGAAGTGTTTGTCACAGATGCAGGGCCAGATCATGTTGTGATTGACGTTTTAAGAAATACAGTTAAAGCTGAACACATATACGGAAAGAAAAAAGAGTTGCTAAAGAACTTAGGAAGTATTTCAGGAGTTGAAATTTCTGATAAAACAAGTATCCATTCTGAGGGCGTTTTGGGATTTATAGAACTAGACGAACAGTTCGCTCGTAAGGTTTTAACTAAAACAAAAGATATCGCTGATGAGTTGCTACAAAAAATATCGAGAAGATGTATGGTCTTCCCGACGGGAGAAGAGGTAAGGAAAGATGTTATCAAAGATACAAATTCTCCTTACATAAAAGAAAGACTCGTAAGTGAAGGATATAAGGTAACTATAGGCCCTGCATTACCAGATGATGAATATCAAATAGCTGCGGCCATTATGAATTCTATAGATGAAGGATACGGTTTAATTATAACGACAGGTGGTGTAGGGGCTGAAGCTAAGGATCGAACAATTGAAGCTTTAAGAAGGATCGATCCTAAAGCTGCAACTGCATACATTATGAAGTTCCATCAAGGTACAGGCAGGCATGCAAAAACTGGTGTGATGATCGGTGTTGGGACTTTCGCCCCATCTATCATAGTATCGCTTCCAGGTCCCAATGATGAGGTAAAGTTAAGTTTGGAGAAACTGATTGAGGAATTGAATATGGAGTTTGATAAATACGAGTTGGCCGATAAAATTGCAAGAACTATCAAAAAAAAGTACATTCCGAAATGTTAGAAGACTTAATCTATGGTAAAGGATAGTATCATTGAGAAGTTGGCTAGAGAACTGGTTGAAGCAGAAATAAACAGATAGCTAATTCAATCTATACTAAACTTGACGTGGAAGTATCCCTCTTGAATAAGCAGTCATTGGAAAAAATACTAACACAAACAATCGAAGAATACAACAAATATCGAACTCCTGAAGTTGTAGCGCGATTGGTCTCAGTCGACAACAGCAGTTTTAACATTGAGTTTAAGGGACACTTTTGCTATACATGTGGCTTCTACGACTATTTTGATGATTTTCGGTTCTTGTTAGAAGATGTTAATCTGAAAGCCAAGATCACAGAAATTGAAGAAATTGATGAAGGTGCCATTGTTACATTTTCAATGGAACCCTAAAGTTTGTTGAAGATCTAATTATATTCAAAAGTAATACAACGTTATTCACAATTGAGATATCGCTTGTGCTAATAGCTAATGTATAGAAAAATATTAGATTTGATATAGTCGATAAAGTAGTGGATGACTTTACCAGAAACTTTAAAAGGTAACATTCATACGGCATACTCATCCTGAGATCCAAGAAAGAGCAACTACATTTAAGCTTTATATTCCAACTATTGCATCTATGAAAGCGATGTATTAACGCGAATTTTTTGGAAATCGAATAAAGCGTGAATTAAAGCCTAAATTTACGCATTTTGGTGGAATATAGAATGATAGAGGATATTATATCTAGTGGACAGATCGTAGGCTATTATACGTTTACAAATGGCAGAAAATTATTCATAGACGACATCCAAATCGAACCAGACTACCAAGGAAAGGGCATTTGTACCCAGTTACTTCTAGATTTATTAGACGTCCATGATAAAATCACGTTAAGAAACGTAAAGAACCACTACGCATTTGAGAAAATAGTTGAAAAAATAACCTCAACAAATGGTTATGCAGCTAGTGTTAATCCCCTAAACAAAGACATTGTTATTTACAACGCTAATTTATCCCATTAAGTTAGATTTTGAGATTTTAGTCCCCTTAAGTAAAATCCCTTAAGTGCAAAGATTGTTCCATTCACTTTTTCGAAAAACAATAGCGAGTAAAAATAAAAATAAGTTGAACTGTGTTTTTTTACGATCCATCTTCGTTCTTAGTTATATTTACCAGTTCATCAAACAGTTCTGTTATGATCTAATCAAGAGAATCAAGTTCTTCATCTAGAACTTTGCTGAAATAGTGCAATCTCTCTAAATTGAGATAATAAACCGAAGTGCGGTTTCTAAAAAATATTGTGGAAATGTTTTCCAGAAACTAAAAATAAGTTGAAGCAATAATTTTCATATTTAACTTGACTTTGTGAAGGTTTTTTAGAATGTATACTAAGCATACGCCAGAGGAGTATTTTGAAACAGGAGACAACTATCTGGCACAAGGTCAGTACAAAAAAGCCATAAAAGAATATGAAAAGGCAGTAGAGATCGATTCAAACTACCATGCAGCATGGAATGGCTTAGGTGTTGCTTATCATAATTTACGTGAATACAAAAAGGCGATAGCCTCATATAAAGTAACAGTGAAGCTCAATCCAAAATATGCATTAGCTTGGAATAACTTGGGAGATGCTTACATTCAAATAGGTGACTATGAAAAAACTCTTGAATGCTGTCAAAAAGCATTACAAATTAATCCAGATCTAGTAGATGCATGGAATCGAATGGGCATTTCCTATCACAGATTAGGCAAATGTGAACAAGCAGTTGCTGTCTATAAAAAAGCCGTAAAAATTGACTCTAAGAATGCATTAGCATGGAGCAATATGGGTGCAGCGAACATAGAATTGGGCAGGTACGAGCAAGCAGTTGATGCTTATCAGAAAGCAGTGGAAATTAATCATGAGTATGCAGGTGCATGGTATAATATGGGAATAGCTTACGGAGAGTTAGGAGATCATTTTTTAGAGATTGAATGTTATGAAAATGCCTTGAAAATCAATCCCAACTATGAGATTGTAAAAAAGAAGTTGGAAGAAGTTATTGAGAATCAATCAGAATATCAAGATAAACTAATGAAGGAAGAGCAAGAAAGGGAACAAAAGACGGAAAAAGAGGAAGACAAAGTTGAAAAAGAGGTCGTCTTGCCTATAAAAGGGATTACTCAAAAGAAAGATTCTGTAGAGATTTCGGCCGAGAACTACTTAGAGAGAGGAAATGCATATTTTGAGCAAAAAATGTACCAAAATGCAATAGAAGAATACAAGAAAGCAGTACAGGCGTCCCCAAGAGAATACAGAATCTGGAATAATATAGGAGATTCTTATTACAAACTAGGCGATTACAATAATGCTATCAACTTCTATGAAAAGGCAATTGAGTACAACAATGAATATGTAAATGCATGGCATAGCATGGGACTTGCATATAGAGGTTTAGGTGACTATTTTCAAGAAATATATTGTTATAGATTTGCATTGAAGATCAACCCAGGTTATGAACCATCAAAAAGAAGCCTAGAAGACACAATTCAGAAGTATTCACAATATCAAAAATTCTTAAACTCAAAGAATGGTTTTATAAACCTGATATCTTTAGAAGATTATTTGGAGATAGGAAATTCGTATTTCAAGCAAAAAAATTACCAAAAATCAATTGAAGAATATGAAAAAGCACTAAGAATTGCTCCAGAACTGTATAAAATATGGCATAACATGGGAAACGCTTATTATAAATTGAATAACCCAAAAACAACACTTGAGTGTTACCAGAAAGCAGTGGAACTCAATTCTAGGTATGTACTAGCGTGGTACAACATGGGGGTTGTATATAGCGGTCTTGGTAAGCATGAGAAAGCAGTTAAACGTTATCAAAAAGTTGTAGAAATTACCCCAAAGAATGCAGAAGCATGGTTTAAATTGGGCTTTGCATATTTCTCAATAAAAGATTACAAAAAGACCCTTGAATGTTATAGCAGGGCGTTAAGAATCAATCCTGATCATAAACTTGCCAAAAAGCATATAAAATTTGTAGTAAAAAAATATAAGACCGATTGATCTAGTTAAGTTCACTGATTTTTGAATTAGAAGTCATCAAAGGACAGATTATTCACAAAATCTATTAATTCGTTCGGTTTGTACGAAATAATTCCCCAAGAAGCTGGGTGTGGCGTCATTCCAGACTTAATGCAATGACTCTTATATAACCAATAATTTTTTAGTATTGTAAGAATAACTTTAATCCATTCCTCTTCCGTTTCTTCTCTTTTGGTAAACCAAGGAATAAGTGTGATGCTATTTTCAAAGATTTGATATTCTTGTTTAAAGTATTTATGAAAATATTTGTAAAGCCAACTTGGATGTGGATTAAAACTCCACCAGACATTTTTATTGAAATTATCCCAAAACCACGTTTTTTCGTCGTTGTTCAAAGCTGCCTTTACTTTACTTTTTACTATTTTTTCCACATCAACTTCTCTGGTCACAATTGTCAATTTGGGGCAGTATTCGGAATCCAACATCAATGAATTTTCATTATTGCATAACCACTTCACAAAATGACGTGTTGTGTCTCGAAATACTGCTTGAAGAGCATCTCGCCCCGTGTAGATCATTAGAGGCGTGCCAGTAGGGATTATATTGTTATTATATTTGTTATTGAGATAATCCATTAATTTATTCACACCTTCTCGGTTAAGGTGTTCTTTAAGATCTAAAAATAAGCCAGGTTTCTTAGAGCTTGAACTTATTTCATCCGCAACGGCATTGAATTCGTCTAAAAATTGATCGATGGAGATACCATTCTCCCTACCTTCCCCACCGAAAATCCCTTCATGAAAATACCACCATTTTTTTTCTCCATTGATTTCTTTTAATATCAAATCAATCTCTAAGTAATCACATTCTTGGTAAGCCTTTCTAGTAGCCTCTAACGAATAACATTCTTCCTCATAGCCAACATAACCACAATTATGCGCTACAATTATTGGATGTATTTTCATTATTCATCTGCTCCTTTGTTGCGTTTGTAGTATCCATTTTATGCACTTAAGGAATTATTATATAATTCACTAAGTATAAATGTTCGGTTTCAAGCCAGTTTTAATAAGAAACACGTTTTCTATGATGAATGCTTTGGTCTTGCTTTCTTTTCAACGACAACTATTTTTTCATCGCGAAGATCTGGAAATTCCTCGAAAAGCACACCATAAGCTCTATGAGTAAGACTTGCTATACTCTTGAAAGGAATAGGGCTTAAAAACAACCCTCCCTGACGCATGTCTTCTGGATAGTGGGGCGTTCGGTCAAGATCATACATCCAAATCCCAATTTTAGAGAGATCTGATTCGCCTAATTGTTGTTTTTGAGCAAAAGAGATAGGATAAAAATTATAAAGGTCATTTTCCAGCGTTGTAAATGCTATAGAGTCTTTTGGCAGATTGTTTCGTTCAAAAAATGCAGCCGCATGATGTTTAAAGCGTTCTTGATAAGTATCTGATGGGGCGATATCAGTAAACATGAGTTCTGTTGCTATAGTGTCAATTGCTAATGGATTGTTATATGTTGCCAGAACAACGTTTTCACGGCGTTCATGTCCATGCCACAAAGGTCCATCTCCTTCAAGCGCCCAAAATCCACCTTCTATTATATCTAATTGACCTATCTTTCTTTTTTCAAAAAAAGTAGTCAATGCTCGATCTAAATTACAGATAAGTGTTGTTAAATACTCAAAACTTATAGCTAGTTCGTAGCGAGTTTGATTCCGCCATAATGGATCTATTCGTAAATGGGCTGCATGTCTTCTTGAGGGTGGTTCTAAAAGTCCGAACCTGTTTTTAATCGCACCTGAGAAAAGCATCTGAGTATGAGTCTTTAATTTAGCCACGCTAATGAACAGGTCAATGTCCTCAATTGTTTTGTTTAATGTAAAACTGAGATTGTTGTCAATAAGTTTATCTAATTTATTTTCGAACTTTGTATTCTTTAGACATTGCATAACCGTATTTCGAGCCGTAACTGCAAAATCTCCTTCTAATGGAATAGTTAATTGAGCCTCTGGTTTATCAATTTCATTAACAGCTCCGTACATGCCCACTTCAACGTCTTCCTCAGTTGTTCTCAGATCGATTAAATCTACCGCATCGCCATAATCCAAAAATAATTCTGTATATCCACACTCATCAAAAGTATCATGTGTTGTCGAGGTCCAAACAACTGATTCACCAAGATAGCAATTTGGTACGTCATTTTCTAATAGAAAATCGACTACAGCCTGACAGGCAAAAACACTTGTATTCACTCCGTTTGAAAATGGCCGATCTAGTTTTTCATCGTCTTCAAAAAAAGATGGGGTTTGAGTTAAATTTGGCTTAATAAATACACACTCACAATTTTCAACTTTGGTCTTAAATGCGTTGTCAATGTTGTAAAGTTCTTCTAATGTCTTATAAGTTAGAACATAACAAGAAATATCTGCATTACTGATTGGACCCTTTCCACCTGCCAACACAACTCTATTCGATTGTTCAGGTCTTAAATTATTTTCAAACCATTCAAGTTGATAATCTTTTAACATAATTATCCACCTTTAGCTTTCTTAATTTGAAATTAGAAATTTTGCATTATAATAGATTTTCAAATCACAGTTAACAATCTTGTTTGATTATATGCTTTACTTGTAATATTCAAAGTTCTATACTTTCCTAAGATTAATTTTATCTTACAGTCTTTTATATCTTAAGCTGAATAACAATTCTTATTTATTTGGAAAAAACGGATTCAGATATTGAAAATGAGGGGTTTAATTTGAGTGAAGAAAATTATGTCGCAGCTATCGATCAAGGAACAACTGGCACTAGATTTATGATATTTGACCATTCAGGAAACGTGATAACTTCAGCATATGAAGAACATGAGCAAATCTTTCCAAAACCGGGATGGGTCGAACATGATCCTCTAGAAATCTGGTCGAAAACTCAGAAGGTAATGAGGAAAGCATTAGAGGCTAAGAATGTTGATCCAAAGTTGATACAAGCTATTGGTGTGACAAATCAAAGAGAAACGACTGTTATCTGGTCCAAAAAAACGGGGATGCCGGTCTATAATGCAATTGTATGGCAATGCCGTCGCACAGCTCCAATTTGTGACGCTATGAAACAAAAAGGACTTTCAGAAATGGTTAGAGAAAAAACTGGGCTAGTAATTGATGCATACTTTAGCGGACCTAAAATCAAATGGATACTTGATAATGATCCTGGCGTAAAAGAACGAGCTGAAACTGGGGAAGTACTATTTGGCAATATTGATACGTGGGTTATTTGGAACTTAACACGAGCACATGTTACTGACTATTCTAATGCATCGAGGACAATGATTTTCAATATAAACAAGCTTGATTGGGACGATGAGATCCTGGAAGAATTAGGCATTCCACGGGCAATGTTACCAGAGCCAAGACCGAGTTCTGACACAAATCTTTATGGTCATACCACGCAAGACACTTTCTTTAATCAAGAAGTACCAGTCTGTGGAGATTTAGGAGATCAGCAAGCGGCGCTATTTGGTCAAACCTGTTACGCACCAGGAGAGGCGAAGAATACATACGGGACAGGCTGTTTTATGTTATTGAACACAGGCACAAAAGCAGTTCCTAGTAAAAGTGGCTTACTTACGACTGTAGCGTACGGTTTATCGGGAGAACCTACTTATTATGCTCTTGAAGGATCTATCTTCATCACGGGTGCTGCTATTCAGTGGTTAAGAGATGGTCTACGGATTATTCAAAATGCAGCCGAAACTGAAGAAGCGGCTTCATCTGTTCCTGATACTGGCGGTGTTTATTTTGTTCCCGCTTTTGTAGGGTTAGGAGCACCATACTGGGATATGTATGCGCGAGGAACAATTGTTGGTCTAACACGAGGTACAACAAGGGAGCATTTAGTACGTGCCACTCTAGAATCTATATGTTTCCAGACTAAAGACGTCTTGGAGGCCATGGCTAAAGACTCAGGCATCCAACTTTCAGCTCTAAAAGTAGATGGTGGCGCCGTAAAAAACAATTTTCTAATGCAACTTCAATCAGACATTTTAGGAGTACCTTGCATAAGACCAACAGTAGATGAGACAACGGCACTTGGAGCAGCTTATGCTGCTGGCTTAGCGATAGGGTATTGGAAGGATATAGAAGATCTCAAGAAAAACTGGGGTGTCGATCGATGTTTTGAACCAGAAATCAGCGAAGATAAAAGGCGAGAGTTGTACAAAGGCTGGAATAAAGCTGTAAAGCGTGCAACTGGCTGGATTGAAACGTGAACTACCATCCTACAAGTAGGCTGGCTTCCTGAATCATCCATTCCCCAACGGGATATGTCAAACAGGCTCTACGGGCAGTCCCTGCCCTGATGATGATTGTGATTCTGCATAGTTGATTGATCGGTGTAAAATCGTAATGGCAGAGTTATGATCTCTTGCTACATCAAGTCCACAATAAGGACAGTTGTGGATACGGGTTGCCAGTGTTTTAGGAACAAGCTTCCCACACCGACTACATAATTGTGTGGTGTGATAGGCACTCACATACTCTACCAGAGTACCAGCTTCCTCCGCTTTGTACTCTGTAAAATGCATGAGTTGCCCCCAGCCGACATCACTAATTGACTTAGCTAGATGATGATTCTTCACCATATTGGTGATCTTTAAGTGTTCATACACGATCAGGTCATACGTATCGACCAGTTTCCTGCTAAGCTTGTGATGAAAGTCCTTGCGCTGATTGCGTATTTTCCTATGTAACTGCGCTACCTTTGTGTTCTGCTTGTGACGGTTACGTGATCCTTTCTGCGCCCTAGCTTGCCTTCGCTGCGCTTTGGCAAGTTTCTTCT